>Ga0210405_10004640_pt1 | contig 12838 bp, 13 predicted proteins | sample IncBWH11MmetaG_FD_155492 | JGI IMG/M metagenome (GOLD analysis project Ga0210405, IMG submission 155492) | Forest soil microbial communities from Barre Woods Harvard Forest LTER site, Petersham, Massachusetts, United States - Inc-BW-H-11-M | ecosystem: Environmental > Terrestrial > Soil >... | reverse complement strand
GGTCGATTTCATGAAAGTATCGAAGCTGCCGGTGCCCGAGGCAGTCAGCGGCGCGCAGGCTGCGGCGCCGGCGCAATCGACCGAGGCCGCACCGGCGGCAAGCTATCGGGAGCTTCTCGATCCGGTCCCGAATGCCTTGGCCGCGCTCATGACCGACGAAGCGCAGCACGCCAAAGCGCGGGCCAGCGGTGAAACGCAGCTCGCCTACCATCATCACCATCATCATGGCTGGCGGCGGCACTGGCATCACCATCATCACCACCACCATCACCATGGGTGGCGCCACTGGCATCACCACCATCACCACCATCACGACTACTAAGGTCGTGCACCGAGGCGGGCGAGGCACCCCGCCCGCGACCCTCGGAAAAGGTGGTTTATCCCTCGCGCTCCTTTGCCTTGGCGGCGCGAAGGAGATGGCGATACGTGCCGTCGAACACGGTGTCGGTGTCCGACGTCCAGGTGCTATCGGCTGCCAGCGCGGGGCGGCTGGCGTGAATCCGCCGCCCCCGCATCTCGCGCTCCGCAGCCTCCTCTTCCTCCATCGGCACCAGCGCAAAGTCACACGTCACCGGGACGATCAGGATTTGCAGCATCGGCTCGCCTGGGCGGAAGATGTGCGTGCGCCCTTCCGCCGGCGACTTGAAAACGACAAACGCGATCATCGGCCACCATTCGGTGCGCAGCAGCGCCGGGACGGCAATCGGCACGGTGTCGGTCGTGTCGGTATAGAATCGCGGATGCGGCTCGGTGCGCACTGCCCATTCCTTGCCGACCTTGAGATCGAGCAGGAGCTGATAGGTATAATACTCCTTGCCGAAGCTGCGGAACGGCGGCCATTCCAGGCCTTCCTCCGGCGCCGGCCCGAAATCGCCGTCAAACACGAACTCGCCGTTCTTCTTCGTGACCCGAAGCTCGTTGTCGTAGGGATAGAAGATTTCGATCCCGTACTGCGCTCCTTCGGTGAAGGGCATGCAGTGCCAGGCGTATTCGTGCGACCCGTCCTTGCGCGGCGCCGGATGGCCGGCCCAGCCGGGCATTTCGAGCTTGGTCCGGCGCGGCTGCAGTCCGGGATGAACAAGTCTGAATTTCACTTCGAGCATGGGGGTTCCCTCAAGATCGTGCCTAGCATGCAAGTCCCGATACGATTGTGAGTTCCCCGGCCGCACGTCCCGACGGCACCACATTGACGTCATCTTGAGGTGGCCGCGCGGCGCGCGGCCCGCGAAGGATGCGGACGGTTTTGCCCGTTGCGACCCTCGCGTCTAATGCCTAATTCCCGCTTGGCTCACGTACAAGCGAAGACGCGCAACAGCTTCAAAGCGGCGCAGGCCGCGCCAAAACCGTTATCGATATTGACCACCACAACGCCCGGCGAGCAGGACGCGAGAGCGCAATGCAAGGCCGCTGTGCCACCCGTGGCGACGCCGTAGCCGACGGACGTCGGCACCGCGATCACCAAGCCCGATACTTGGCCGGCAACTACGCTGAACAGAGCGCCCTCCATCCCCGCGACAACGATCGCTACGCGCCACGATGCGATTTCATCGAGACGGTCGAAGAGCCGCCACAAGCCGGCCACGCCGACATCGCCTACCACCATCGCCGACACGCCATGGAAAGCGAGTCCACGCTGCGCCTCGACGGCGACGCTCATGTCGGACGTACCCGCGCATACAATTCCGACCTTCGCTGGTACCGCTGTCGGTACGCCGTGATCGAGCACCGCGGTCCGCGAAAGAGGATCAAAGTCGAGCCGGCGCTGCATACCCGCATCAAGCTCGGCGAAACGGCTCGCATCAAGCTTGGTGAGCAGTAGCGACTGTCGGCGCTCATCCGCCAACGCCAGGATCCGAGTGATCTGCGCGGCCGTCTTGCCGCTGCAATAAACCGCCTCGCCAACGCCGATGCGGGATTCACGCTGCCAGTCCGGCTTGATGCCGTGCTCAGTCATGCGACGTGTTGCGCACGAAGGCGCTACCCCGGCGATAGGGAGCGTACCCAAGAAAGGCGCGACCCAACCCGGCGACGATCTCCTCCACGGCCGCCCGGGTGGCGCCGCCGATCGGCGACCGTAGCCGCTCCAGTGCTTCGCTGCCGAGTTCGACGCGCACGCCCTGCGCAGTGATGCGGCAGCGTACGTCGGCCGCACCGAATTCCGCACGCACGCGACGCTCGACCTCATCGGCGAGCGCCAAATCAGCCGCATTGATGTGGATACCGGTTTCAATCCGGCTGGCAAGACACGGCGCCGCCGGCAGTTCCGCCACGTCATCGAGGCCAAGCGCGCGGGCAACGACGCGAACGTCAGATTTGGCCATTCCCACCTCGACGAAAGGATGGCGGACGCCATTCTCGTCGGCGGCCTTGAGCCCGGGGCGATAGTCGCCGAGGTCGTCTGTGTTGGTGCCTGAGAGAATGACGCCCGCGAACGCGCCGGCAATCCGACTATAGAGATTGCTCTTGCAGAAATAGCAGCGATCGATGGGATTGGTGCGGTAGCGTGAATCGGCAAATTCGCCGGCGTCAATCAGCACGAGCGCCCAGCCGTAGCGGTCGGCATGCGCACGCACCCGCGCCGTCGCCTCCGCCGGTACAGCCGGTGACATCGCGTGAGCCATGCGGGCCCGCGCTCCATGGTGACGATGGGTGAGATGCGCCAGCGTCATGCTGTCGACGCCGCCGCTCACGGCGACGGCGACCTGGTCGAGCGTCGCGAACACTTGCGCCAGGGCGCGCTCCAGCGGAATCACGGGGTCCGCCCAACCGCGCGCAAGGCGCGGGCAACAGCCGAGCGGCGCGCGCGCGCGCGAGCATCTGCACCGCCGGCGTGAGCGGCAACGTCGTCGGCTTCGGCCTTGCCGGTTCGCCGCCCCCGACGATCAGCCAGCTTCACGCGGACGGGACCGCTCCCGTCCTCGACGACAACGGTCCGGCGTGCCAACACCGCTCGCTCCTCGCGCCGCAGCCGCAGACCGAGTGTCGCGGTCTCCTCGAAAACTGCGCCGACGACCGCATCGCGGTGCACCGGATCAGCCATTACCCGCACTGCCTGCAGCCAACGCCCCTTTTTGCCGATGCCGGAGAAGGTCGCGACGTCGCGGACGCCCGCAACGCGCCGGAGACGATCGAGGCCCGTCGCCAACTCTTCGGGTGACTGATCGTCGATGTCGAACTCTATCACAAGGATCGTATCGCCTGCCGGTTCCGCCGCAGCGAAACCGAGAACGCGCAGCACGTTGGGAACACCCGGGAGCTGCCGGCTGCCAGCGCCCGTGCCGGTCGCAATCAATTTTCCGGGCGGTCCGTCGCCGGCAATTTGCGGATTGAGATAGCGCAGGATGGCGGCGCCGGTCGGCGTCACTCTCTCGCCCGGCGCGCCATCGTCGGCGCGGAATGCGAAGCCGGCGAGCAGATGAGAGGCGGCCGGCGCCGGCACCGGCAAAAGCCCGTGGGCCGCGCGCACCGTGCCAGTTCCGAGCGGCAGCGGCCGGCAATGCCAGCGCGCCCCCGCGAGAAGATCGATGATGGCGGCCGCGCCGACGATGTCGGCCACGGTGTCCCAATCCGCCAGTTCATGAAAATGTACTCTCTCGATCGCAACACGATGTACCGCTGCTTCTGCCTCGGCCAGCAGCGCCAGGATGCCGAGAGCGTGGTCGCGATTCGATGCAGAGAGCGGCGCCTCGGTGAGCCTTCGGCGAACATCGGGGTAAGCACCGCTCGGGGCGGCTGCGCTTCCCTCGAAGACAAACCCCGCTGCGGCAAGGCCACCGCTGCGGCGTTGCACGAGCGAGACTTTGCTGCCTTGCGGGAGGCCGCTGTTCCTGATCGCGCGCAACACCGGCGTGGCCAGTGCAGGCCATGCGTCGAGCACCGCAGCGATGAACATGTCGCCGCTCACGCCGCCGACGGGGTCGAGAATGACTAGCGACGGACGCGGGTCCTTGGCCATTCACGCTGCCACATATTTGGGGATCACGTACGGCCCTTCGGGGATGAAAGCTGCAACCCCGTCGCCGCTGGCGACAACCGCGTCGCGTATGGCGGCATCGAGGTCGCTCACCAACTCGACTCCGGTGAGCGAGCGGTCCTCGGGCGGAAGACCGCCAGTAAAGAGCTGGATCCGCCCGACTCGCATGGGCTTGAGCTGCATCTCGGTCTGCCATTCGTCGATGTCGGCCAGCGCTTTGGGCAGGATGCTGCGCAGGAATCCGTCGGGCCCCATCTCGACAAGACGACGCTGCGACGCCCGGAACTCCTTGGACCCGAGCCCCTCCGAACAGTCGGATGCGACGAGGAGCGTGCCGCCGGGGGCCAGAATATCGACCGGTGTCACCATGCTTTTGATGGTCTGGTAGTAGGTCTGGTCGAGCGGAAATCCCGCGGCGGAAGTGACAACGGTTTTGAAGCGGCGCGGCACCGGCACTTGGATCCAGTCCTGGACGAAGCGCACGGCAGTATCATGGCTTTCGATGATGTCGCCGTACGAGACGAAGACCAGCTCACGCTGCTCATTGATGATGGCGTTAAGCGCCATGACGTCTCCCAGCATGCGCACGATCTCGAGCTGCTCCTCGTGCAAGGGATTGCCAACAAGATTGCACGAGACCGCGGCGGCACTCTCCATGAATGCCGCCGAGTGGAATGTTCGGATCGTGTCGGCATGAGCGATGCCAGGAGCAACAACCTTGCGCCCGCCGGAGTAGCCCGCCATGAAATGCGGCTCGACCAGGCCGGTGGCGATGCGGACCTCCGCCTCGATGAAGCGGCGATCGAGCTTGACCGGCACGCCCCTTCCCTTGGTCCGGCCGAAATCGACGTGGGCCGCATCGTCGCGCGCGAAATGATTGACCACCCGGACCTGGTCAAGAACCCAGGGATCACCGACAACCCGCGCGAGCTCCTCACCTTCGTTGGGACGGTGTAGCCCGGTAGCGATCAGCACCGTGATGGCCTCACGCGCGATGCCGGCGCCGAGAAGCTGCTCAATCATGGGGCGCAAGAACAGGTGGTTCGGCACCGGGCGCGTGATGTCGCAAATTAAGATGCAGGCACTGCGCTTGCCCCGCGCATAATCCGCCAGCGCGGGCGCACCGATCGGCCGGGCCAAGACCTCGGCGATGGCCGATCGCGGGTCGCGCAACGGCGCTCGCGGCTGCTTCCGGATCACCATCTCGTGGCACCCCGGCGGCACCGCGGCCGCGATCGTTGCCTTGCCGTACAGAAGCTCGACTTTCATGGTGGCCTTCCTAGTACAGCGCCAAAGTGAAATTATAGCGCAACGGCGACGCGATTTGCGAGGTCTGACAGGCTTGTCGCGCACTTGCAAAGAAGGCCAGGCAAAGGCGATCAATAGGGCGTCCCGGAAACCGGCCTACCTCGCACCCGTTCCCAACGAGAGTATCCCATGATGCGCAGCACCGATCGCTTTCTGACCACGCATGCCGGCAGTCTGCCGCGGCCGGACGACCTGGTCCGCATCATGTACGCCAAAGAAGAAGGGCAGGCCGTCGAGCGCGCCGCATTGGCGAGCCATGTTCGCAACGCGGTGGCCGGAGTCGTCGCCCGGCAAAAAGGAGCCGGCGTCGACATCATAAATGACGGCGAAATGTCAAAGCCGAGCTATGCGACTTACGTCAAGGATCGTCTTTCCGGGTTCGGCGGGACCGGCAACACGTTCGTCTATCAGGACTTGGCGGACTTCCCAAACCTGGCAAAGCGCGTCTTTGGCGATGCGGGGCGATCCAGGCGGAAGACTCCGGCTTGCAACGGGCCGATCGCATTCCGCGATACTGAGGCGGTCGACATCGACATCGAGAATCTTGCAACCGCCATCGGCACCAGTGAGCGGCGGCAGGCATTCATATCCGCGGCGTCCCCTGGCGTGATCTCCCTGTTCTTTCGCAACGACTATTATTCCTCGGAGGACGCGTATCTGGAAGCAATTGCCGATGCCATGCGGCTTGAATATGAAGCAATTGTCGCCGCCGGCTTCGATCTGCAGATCGACTGTCCCGATCTGGCGATGGGCCGACACATTCAATACGCGAGCCTCGGCCTTGTCCAATTCCGCAAACGGGCAATGAAGCACGTCGAGGTGCTCAATCACGCGCTCGCGAACGTTCCGCCGGAACGAGTGCGCATGCACGTATGCTGGGGCAACTACGAAGGCCCGCACCACTACGATGTTCCCTTGGCGGACATCGTGGACATCGTTTTCTCGGCGCGGCCTGCTGCCGTCTCGTTCGAGGCCGCCAATCCACGTCACGCTCACGAATGGGCGTTGTTCGAGATGGTAAAGTTGCCCGAAGGCAAGACCCTGATCCCGGGCGTGATCGAATCAAAATCGAATTTTATCGAGCATCCCGAGCTGATTGCCAATCGAATAAGCAATTACGCGAGACTGGTCGGACGAGAGAACGTAGTCGCCGGCAGCGATTGCGGGCATGGAACTTGGGTCGGACAAGCCGCAGTCGATCCCGACGTCGTCTGGGCGAAATTCGCGGCACTCGCCGAGGGTGCGCGCATCGCCACCAGACGGTTCTGGAAGTAGCATGTAAGCCCCGGAAGATCATATTTCCGACAGCCGCTTTCTTGGTCCCGACTTATGGGTACACGAACCAAGACGCAGCAACTGCCCGGCCGGACTTGCGGCTGAGGGAGTTTCCGCGCTTAGCGTGGCTGTCGGAAAGTGGTTGTCACCACCGGGAAGACATACTGGTCGTCGGCAACGTCGCGGGCCTGCTCGACCGCGAGGCGTCGTGAGCGCGCCTCCTTGTGCACCTTGCGGGGCCCTGCGAAGCGCTTCCGCAAGAGAGTTTCTTTCCCTTCAGCCGGCGGCTGGTGGGAGGGGGCCGAGACGGAGACGGTTGATTTTGACCACTGTGCGTCCTCAGCAACAGAGGTAGACGCGATGTCCGGCGGGCAGGGAGCGCTCGGATCAAGATCTTTGTCGGCGGCGGGGGGATTGAACACGTAGCGATGATCGCAGACGGCGATTGCGGGTGGCTTGCCGGTCTCAAGAAACGAGTCGCTCCCCGCCTTGAGCATGGTCCAAAACGACGCATGCGGATTGTTCGGCGCATGCCGCGCTAGGGTCTCCGCCGTCATACGAAAGGGAAATGCCTCGAACGGCACTCTATTCTGGCCACCATTGAATGCTTCGTCGATGAGTCGATAAATTTCGTCCATTTGCTGATGCGTCATGGCGTAACAGCCGATTGAGGCGCACCCGCCGTGCACCATGATGAAGCTGCCGCTTCGTCCCAGGGAACGATCGAAGGCATTGGGAAAGCCAATGTTGAAGGCGAGGTATTCGCGCGACAACGGAAACATCTGCTCCGGGGTGATTTCATAGAACCCTTCGGGCGTCTGCCGATCTCCCTCACTAATTTTTGGACCTAGCTTTCCCGAAAATTTGCAAATCGGATACGTGTTGAGCAAAATGTATTTGCCACTCCTATCCTGCTTCCAGACCTCGAACGTGCTTTCCTCCTTGTAAACTCGAAGAAGGACTGGCGCGGCACGATCCACGTTAAGACTTGCCATTTTTTCAAGCGTTGAGGGCCGAACCGCGCCGATCCGTATGGCGTCAATATCATCGAGCGGGATCGAGCAACCACAAAGACCACTCATTGTGATCATGAGAACAAAGACCGTCGCAATAAGCGATGCTCGTCCGTTCAGGCGCGGCGCCACTTCGACGTCTCCCGATAAGCGCATGAAAGGGGCCGAGCTGCCTGGGCGAGGTGACGAAGGTAATTTAGATGATAAGGCAAAATTTTAGCCACCGCCACAGAGCCCTTGTATCCGCTGCCTAAGGACGCCCGAGGGAGAGCTTGAAAACCGGAGAGTACGCAACCGCCTTTGGTGCAAGGTAACGCGGAACGACGATGCGCTCGCCGCCAGCCAGCGTCGCTTCCTCTGACATGGCGTTGAGCTGGGTCAGCGCCCAGATCGGCACGTGGTGCGCCGTGGCGAGGCTCTGCAACGTATCGCCGGCCTGCGCGGTCACCGCGACGCCGCTATCCCACAACTCGATCGCAGAGGCCGCTGGCACGGCATAGCGGATCGGCACCGCCTCGCCTTGGCCGGCCGCTGGCGTCCTCGCGATCTGGACAATTTTAGCGACTAATTGCTCCTGGATGCCATCCGCCTTCTCGATGTTGATGTGGATGATCTCGCCGTGGGCCGAAAGATTGATGCTGGCATAGTGGCCGTGGAAGCCGCGGGCACTGATTATGTTGCCGCCGCCCATGACGCTAAGCGATTGGTAGATGTTGATGTAGCGCTGAACATTGGGCGGCACGTCGTCGGCAAAGCGTGAGGGATCGTAGGTCACCAGCAGGCTAACCGGGATATCCGCAGCGCTGAGGTATTCGGCAAATGCTACGGCGGCATCGCCCCCCATCGAGTGGCCGATGAGGGTTATCGGCTGCGGATCGCGGCGATAGTCGCGGATCGCCTGGTTGGCGACGCCGCGCCACATCAAATAGGTGTCAACGCCCGCCTGTACGCCGGTGCGATTGATCCGTTGCGCCAATTCGTCCATGCCGAGCGAATAGATCAATCCGGCAATACCGCGGAACAGGTAGGCGCGTCCGCGCGGCTCTGCGGCTTGAGCCACGGCGCGGGGCAGCGTTCTGGGAGCCGCATGGGCGTCGAGTTTTGCCTGTACGGTAGCATGTGCGACCGGCAACTCGTTAGGCGGCGTAGGCGGCCGCGCCGACTTGCCTGGGTCTTCAAGGGAGGCTGTAACGCCAGAATCAAAGACCGACAATCCGCCGCATCCGCCGAGGAATGCCGCGATGAGGACGATTGCGAGGCGCGCCGCCTGCACCATGCGCGTGTGACCTTGCAGCAAGAAGAGCAGAAAAGCACCCCCGACGTCACCAGGGCGGTAGCGTAAGTCCACTCTAGCACCGGGTGCGATTATCGGCCACTCCGAAGAGAGGAAAGCGTCCCAGGCCCGCGACCTATCCCTAGTTGCGAGGCCATGCTTTCCTCAAGCCGCCCTTTCGCAGGCATGGCCAGCCAGCGTCTTCGATCGTAACCGCGAGTTTGCTCCGAACCCCGGAAATCGGGCGGGTCTATCGCGTAGGAGAAAAGGCCACCCGGCTCTGACCTAAAATGCAAAGGGATAACCGCGGGATCCGATGCTAGGCCATCAGCGCAAATCAGGCTCCGAACGCGAGTTTGGTGCCGGTGTATGACCGCATCACCTTCTTTGGCATTTCCGCCTTGAGCACCTTGTAAAATGGTTCGCCCGTGCAATGCATCGGGATAGTGTAGTCGACGTCGAGATCGACCAGTCCGTTGAGGGTCTGGTGGAGATAGTCTTCTTTGTGCGGAGTCGCCGATCTTGCCGCTTGGGCTGAGGGCAAAATGGTAATTGTCGGTCACGACCCCGAATGGCGGCACGATCGCCCTCCGGCACGCTGCCCGAGATCGTCTGCGCCCGCGCCGGCTTAGCGTCGCCTAACAGCGCGGTGATTAGTGTTTCAGTTGATCGAGCAGATCTACAGCGTCCGCTTCTAGGGCCGCTTCGCGCCACTGCTGCGCAAACCCAAGAAACATGTTCCGAAGCCTTTGATCGTTGATTAGTAAGGCCATGCGGTCGTAGTCGGCAGCTACTCTCCTATAGACTTCGATTTGGCGGCTCATGCCGATCTCCTCTTACGCAAGAAGCGAAAGATCGCACCCTTAAGGTAAGGAAGTGAGCTAACGTCCCCGCAGCTCGATGATGCCGAGCATCAGCTGTTATGAGGCAATGAGCAGCAACTAAAGCGAAGTGTATTGTTTATCGGCCAGGTAAGGGGTGAGGTGGCTAAATATTTTGTAGTGGAGACGCGCTGCGAGTTCATCAGGCGCTAGTGTGGACAATGCTGCGAGTTCTACTTTGGAGCAAGTGCCGGAGAGATAGTGAAGCAGAGCGTCTTTTGCGGCTTCCTTAGTTGGGCTGTTTCGGCCGGCGGTCATAAGCCGCCTAGGTCCCTCGTCATAGATGCTGTACATCGAACGGCCTACACTCCGGACCCGGGGTTCAAGCGCGTCAAGCCTATTAGCGGCTGCTTCTGGAGGGCGGCGCTATATCAGTCAGCGACCTAGCTGCCGCTCTTCGACCGGTACGCCATCCACGCGGAAGCAAACTGACGCTCGAGCGCAAAGAGAAAACTAAAAGGCACCCTCAACAGCATCGATTTAGCTTGCGGGCTGTAGAGCCGAAGTTTCAGTTTCAGGCGACTCTAGCCCGACACCATCCCTGTTGCCGTCAACGTGTCGATCGGTTGCCGCACCGCTGACGACGTCTTTGAGCTTGATGCGATCGTACTCATCCCACACCTGACGTAACCAATGGCGAACATATCCACGCAACACGTGCGAGTAGCTACCTAGGTCACCTTTCCTATTTTTATTGGCAACAAAGGTGGTGAACGGAACGGAGGCAAGCTCAACTTGTTCGTAGGCCAGTTCCCTGAGCTTAGGAACGACAAGCTCCTCGGTGCTTCCAAATTTGTTGAAATACGAGTCATATGTCGATTGATTCCACTCGAAGAAACTGCTGTCATTTACGAAGTTTTTCACCAGAAAATACTTGCCGCCCGTAGTGGAGGACACAGTGTGTTCGATACCCTCCAAGGAGGCTATGGAGGAACCAACGACGTGCAACACGATGAAGGTGAGTTGCCCTCGCTCCACTGAGTCAAGAAACTCAATGTCACGCAAGGCATCTAATGTTGGGGACAACAACCCCGCGCGCACGTCGACGACGGTCACCGCTGCCTCGGAAACTGTGTCGAAGATGCGCATCTGGCCTGAGATCGACGTGACATCGACTATTTCGCAGATTTCTGGATGAAAGCGATGGAGCGTGCCCTTAGGCGATTCAGTATCGAATGCCCGAGCCGGCACCTCATGAGCGCTGAAATAGTCTAGTAACGTTCGGGCAACCGTCGTCTTGCCAACGCCGCCTTTGTCCGCACCGATAAGGATTACTGTCGGCTGACCCATGCTGCCTTCCCCCGCATAGTCCTCGATACGCAATCAATGTGGCGAATTCGAGCAAGAGTGCAGGCACGGATCGGGCAGCATGAAGACGAGCACCAAGGTCGGGAAACACAAGCTTTCCCTGCGCATCACACGCAACGCAGTCAAGTCGCGTGTAAAGGTGCTCCCCATCTCGATTAAGACGAGTCAACGAGCATGCATTGCGATCACGCGAACAAGTCGCCGCGGCATCGTCATTTCCAATGCAATCGTATTGCTTGGCGGTCGCTGATGAACCATCATCATGAGCTGCCCTGGTGTTGCGCGAAGCACGCTGCCGAATTTGCGCTAAGATGCTGGATAGCTGGATAGCGTGCTCTGCAGCGTGCCTGCGGTCAGATATGTGGGGCCCATGGATGGTTAGTTCCGCGATTATATTCGTCACTACTCAGTCAGCTGTCGAATAAGAGCTCGTTGTTGATGAACTGAGCGCATCCTGGCATGTCAGAGAATCCAACCCCTCTGTACGTCGTTTGCTCCCCGCGGACACGCGTTGGAAAGACCCTAGTGTCGCGGCTGCTCGCTGAGTTTTATCTCGTCGATTACCGACACGTGGTAGCATTCGACCTGGCCGATGAAGGTCCGCAGTTGGTAGATTATTTGCCAGAGATAACGACCATCGTCGACATCAGGGATATACATGGTCAGGTTGCTTTTTTTGATCAGCTGATCTCCGACGGCCCCGTCGCCAAAGTAATCGACCTCAGCCATCGCGCGTTTGACAACTTCTTCGCCATAGCGCGAGAGATAGGATTCTTCGAGGAGGCGCTCAACCACTCTATAGAACCCTTGATTCTTTACGTAATCGATCCGCGAGACGTGAACTCAGCAGAGACCTACGAGATGCTTCGGGATCAGTTCTCCGCGGCGGCGTCTCTCCTGGCAGTGCGCAATCAGCTCGAAGCAAGCGCACATCAGGATCGTGACCTGCTCTCAAGCGCCAGCACTGCGCCCGCTTGGCTTGACATTCCGCTCCTCAACCTATCCTTGAAAGCGCTTGTCGCGCAGCAATCATTTTCGTTTTCCAGATTTTGGCGAGCACCGCCATCCGAGCTCCCTAATTCAATGGACGAGGAATTGGCGGGTTGGATCGAGCGTGTCTTTTCTCAATTCCGAAACATTGCACTGACGCTCGGGTGGGAGGATCCAACGACGGCTTTCGCATTTAACAGGCCGCCGCGTATGCCTGCTATTCGTTCCGGACCTTATTGCGGTCCGCAAACAGAAGGTGTTGACTTACCGACCTCGCTCAATGATCTTCCCGAACAGGTCCGCAAATTTGCTCCCAAAAAGGTGCGGAACGTTGGCAGCTTCCACCCCGCACGCACTGCGTTGCGCGCAGCCATAAATGAACTGGAAGCAGCGAAAGCACGACGTAATGAACTTCTGCAAGACCAAGCACGAGAATTGGATCTTGCGCCTGAACGAATGCTCACCGCGCTCGGTGGGGCGGATCGGGCTACCTCCCTGCACAAGGTCAAACACGACCAAAGTGTTGCAACGCAGCGACGTGATGACAAAGGCTTATTTTTTCAGTTTGTGGCGCAGCAGGCGGAAAGACAAAAAAGCCGCCAACGCGCCGACACAACTAAAGCGGCGCATGAAGGTTTAAGGGCCGATCTCAGTCTTGCGGAAATCGCGGTGCAGGAGAGTACGCAGAAGGTTGCTTCTGCCGCGATTGACCTCCTGACCGCGGCAGCCTTTACACAAGCCAACGCACTCGAGGCAGCATGGAACAATGTCTGGCGGCATTATGATCGGCTCTCGGCGCTCGCTGACTGTCAAGTGC
>Ga0210405_10004639_pt1 | contig 12839 bp, 14 predicted proteins | sample IncBWH11MmetaG_FD_155492 | JGI IMG/M metagenome (GOLD analysis project Ga0210405, IMG submission 155492) | Forest soil microbial communities from Barre Woods Harvard Forest LTER site, Petersham, Massachusetts, United States - Inc-BW-H-11-M | ecosystem: Environmental > Terrestrial > Soil >... | reverse complement strand
GCCAAGGGTAAGCACCGATGCGCGACGACGAGTGGCGCTGAGTACTGGCGGAGCATTCATGATGTCCCCGGCATGCGGTTGTCAGCAGAGTGTTCGGCTTGAGCGACTGCTCAGTGAGGCAGCGGCGGACAGCTGGCCTCATTCCGGACTGGCTGAATTCCTCAGCATCGCCGACGTTACACGTCGCAGCTGCGATCTGCATCAGAGCGGCGACGATCCTCTCGGTGTCGGTGTCATGCGCGCCACACCTCACCCATGCCGCCGCGGCCCAGCAACTCGACAAGGCGATAACGCCCGACGGCGTGTCCTCCACCGGCTCACCACACGCAGCCAGACGCTTCACCGACAGGCATTCGAGACGCCGGCGGGAGCAATGTGGTCACGGCCGTGCAGCATCGGTGAAGTGCCACGTCGGCTGTACGGACCTAACCTCCGCGCATGCGCGACCTCGACACCGTTGACTCCGAGCCGCGGCTGCTGGCCGCTGTGCGCCGTTCGATCCGCGAGCATGGTGGCGAGCCGTCGAGTCGTCAGGTCGATGACCTGCTCGACCAGCGCTTGCTCCTTGCTCGCCGATAGATTAGTGCGATGACAACCGCCGTCCTGCTCAGCGTCGTCGTGGTCGCCTCCGTCGCGTTAACCATCTGGCTCGTCCAGCGGGGCGGTCGCAATCGCTGAGGGTTGCTGTGTTAGCGCACAGCGGCGGGGCCGGCGAGGACGCGGCAAATCGACGCGTAGCGGTGGCCCGTAAACCGTCGCGCCGCACTCAAGGCACCTCCCAATTTGTATCGCCGCCAGGGCATGAGCATGGTTGGTGCCCGTCAGAAGCTGTGCCTGGCGCTAGGGTGCCCGTCCAACAACTTAGACGTTTGAGCTGCCCAACCTGGTGACAACGCGGTGGAAGCAGTTTAATGAGCCATGAGCGAGACCTGCGTGGCTCCGCGTTAGGCGACGACCTAGCGGACCGCGTCGAAACCGAGAAGCCAGATGAGGACTCACTAACTCTCGCCCAACTGCTCCGGAAGATCGCCACCGGGCTGGAGACCTGACCAGGATGGTGAACCGGCCCAGGATGGGGAGGACTGGGCCGGTTCACGTTAAGCGGCGGCGCCGGGAGATCCGCATGCGCGGGGCACTTCTCGACGAGGCGCCGCCGGGCTCATTAGCTGCCGTACACCGCCGCCGTGCTGTAGTCGGTGATTTCCACAATGGACTGCGGGTAGCGGCTAATCAGCGTCGAGAATGAGTAGACCTGCAACAAAACCGACAGCTGTGCGGCGAGCGGTTCGTGCAGCGCCCGCGCAACCGGACCCGACGTGAAGAACATCAAATCCTGCGAGCGGATAACGTACGCCGACGTCGCCTGGATGCTTTCTGCATCTTTCTGCAAGATCTGTCAATACGGAGTTCTTGCTGAGCGAGCAATGGGGCGGTCCGCTGAGCGGACCGCCCGGTCTAAACCTCGTCTTGTGGCGCCGGTCCTCGGCAAGCTGACCGTCGTCAAGGCGACCACGAAGTATTGAAATAACAGGTCCGCGGCCAGGGTCTCGGCGCTTTGGCTTTGCGTTCAATGGCACTGGCCCAGAGTGGATTTCAACTGCATCATTCGATTGGTGTTGTATCGCAACGCCTGTCGGACAGGGTGACTTGCGCGGTTCGGCGTCACCGCTACGCTTCGTCAACAGCGCGACGTCATCGCGATCGAAGGCGAGGATCAATGGCAGCAGTCGTACAAGTTGACCGGAATGAGGTGCGCGCCGCGGCTAGTCGGTGGCAGATGATTGGCGCCGATCTGGGTGCGGGTGGCGCCCCGCCGGTCGGCCTCGCGACGAACTGGCCCAGCGCGGCCGCGACGGCCGGCATCCATGCCCAGGCGGCCGCCGCCACGGAGGCGTTTCAGGCTCGTATTGGCGACACCGCCGCAGCATCCCAAGGTATCGCCAATGCGTATCAGACCCAGGATACGAAGGCGGGAGTAGACGCGGTCAAAGACGTGCTCAGCAGTGTCTCGAGCATGATCGGCATGTTCTCCGGCTCGATGGGAAGCGTCAACGCCGTCACCAGCATGCTCGGACAACTCACCTCGACGGGAGTGTCGACCTCAACGAGCCTCGTCAACAACCTGACCGGAACACTTAGTCACACCGGCAGCCCCACTCACACTGCATCGACGCCAGAGCACACTGACACTGCACCGCAATCTGGGCCGATTGGCACTGCACCGCTGTCTGGCCCGACTAACAGTCCAATGCTGCCGGGGCCGATTGACCAGCCGCCCAAAGGATTTGGGACCGAAGTCGTGAACGTATGATCCCTACACGCAGCCAGGTTGAGGCTTACACCACCGACCACCTGGTCGACGCCGCCGAGTATTGGGATGGCCTGGCCGACCGCTGGGAGGATGCCCACTGGCAGGTCCGCAACCAAGCCCATGCTCTGGACTGGCAGGGCTTTGCCGGGGATGCCCTGCGGGCGCGCACAGCATCGGATTACATCGTTGCCAGCGACCACGCCGACCTACTGGGCGGCACCTCACGCATCGCCCGCCAGCAGGCCGGCGAGTTGGAGCGCCTCCGCAACCGGGCTCTCTATGCGGTCGAGGACGCTCACGACGCGGATTTCACCGTCGGGGAAGACTTGTCGGTCACCGACACCCGAACAAGCCGCACGACTGCCGAGCTGGCCGCTCGCCAAGCGCAGGCCCAAGTTTTCGCCGCAGACATTCGCAGCCGTGCGGGTGCATTGATTGGGGCTGATACCGAGGTTGCGGGCAACCTCACCGCCGCCGCTGCCGGCGTTGGCACCACTCCGTTTATCGAGAAACCGGCCTATCAGCCCGAACGCAACGGGACGATTCAGCTCGCCGGATTCGGCGCCAAGCAGGATCCGCAGCTACCACCGCCGCCTCCGGCTCCGCAGCCGGACCCTCCCCCGATCAAGTTGCCGCCGCGAACCGGACCTCCGCCCGTAGCGGTCATTACCGCTGCACCGCCGGAGGTCCCGCCTGGGCCTCCCACTACGATCACGGGTACGCCGCTATGCCCCGGCGACAAGATTTTGGGGCATCTTCTGGAAATCTTGGCCGGAGGAGCATTGGTCGGTGTATCAGGCGCGGCCGAGGCACCCAGCCTGGGAACTTCGACAGCGGGGACCTTGGGTGGCGGTTCACTGATCTATAACGGCATCGACGGCTTGGAAACGTGCCCATGACGATCTACCTGGCGCTCGGACTAGCTGCTGCAGTGGCTGGATTGATCATTGGCCGCACCGCGGTCGGCGCGGCGGGGCGCGGCGCAGCCAACCCAGAACAGGCGGCACGCAGACGATATGCGGTGTTGCTCGCCGTGATGGTCCTCGGGGCCGCGCTCCTGATAAATCGACGCCATCGACACCAAAAGGCACCGATACATCAACCTCGGGGTCGTCGCGATCATGATTGCCGGCGTCGCCTTTGATTGGATAAGGGCTCGGCGGCGGCGCACAAAGCCTTAAGAACTATCCGGCCAGGCAGTGCTGAAGCCGCAAGACAGTTGACAGCGTGTTGGCAGGTGTTGCGGCACCGCCTGCCGTGATCGCGCTGGCACACTGGCCACCATGCGCATGGCCGATGCCGACGATCTGGTCGCCGTCGACGTGTTCAACGCCGCCCAGGAGACGGGTGAGCCGGTGACCACGGCGCTGGTTGGGCGTGTGGTCGATGACCTACTCACTCACCCACCAGAATGCGGCTGCGGACGCTGCGAGGCCGCCGCGATCGCGCGTCTCGGAGATGTTTGGAACATCGCCTCAGGTTGGCAAAGGGCGGTAGCCGCCACCAAGACAACGCGCGGCAGGGATTCACGACACACCAGATGACCCGCTACGACCGAACCGGGACCACTTATTCCTAACCCGCCGGCCCCGATCCCCTTCGCTGCCATATCTTGCCGCAATATCGTCGCCTCTGAGCTGCGCCCAGCGGCCCAGCCCAGTAGCAGCACAGTGTCCGATTCGCCCGACATGATGACTTCGAGAGATCCGGGCCTCGCAAGGTCGATCGCGCCGCAGCGCCCTGGACCTCCTAGCGGCATACGGGCGGCTATCCGTAGGGCGGCGCAATTGATCGGGCCGCCCCTCCTCTTCTCGGGGCGGCCGGATTCATGTCAAGACAGGCCCCGTCCCGTCATCCGCCTGGGTGGCAGGCCTTCTCATCGCTCGGCCAGCATCGGTGACCGCCACGAAACCACCACCGCGATCGCCCACCTACGCGAGGTCCTCGGCGACCAGACCTACGAATCGCTCACCCGCGCAGGCGAAAAGATGACCACCGCCGCCATGGCAACCTACGCATACGACCAAATCGACCAGGCCCGAACAGAACTCGAACACCCGAGCTGAAACGCGCCGCCGACATTGGGTCGATTGCTGCCGGTAACTTCGGGTGGGCTCGCCTCGACCCCGAGCAGGCGGACCAACCCCGTTGCTCCGTGAGCCAGGAGGGCGCGGCGAAGGGCGCTGGGCAGGGCACCCGGATCGCCAGCGCTTCTGGGTAATGACCCGCGACCTGCTAGCGGTGACCGGCCCCAGCCTGGCTATCTCGCTCACATCCGTACGTACTGAGCCCCCTTAAGGGCTCCCAGCCGGTAACCCCACCGGGACGCTATCCACCAGCTCCACGTTCTCTTGATTGAGGTCATCCGGATCCACCACGAATTCCCCTGGTGGCCCTTGAGGTTCAGACCCTGACGTCGGGAATATCCGAAAGGTTGTGATGGGTCGCGCGGGGTCCCCCGCCTAGGCTGCTCCCAGCGGTAACGACAAGGTTGGTCCCGACCTTGTAGGGAGGTCCGGTGATCGGTTGGACAAACGCGGAGTACACGCCTGGCGGCTCATGATAGAGGTACTGCAGGCTATATGGGCTGTCGGACCATGAAGTAGGCGCGACAGTAAGTTGGGGCGCAAACACGTTGACGCACTCGGACGTCACAGGCGTCACGAACAGGCTCACAGTGATATCTTGGTCGGTCTCGTTGGACAGGGTGAACTCGATGCCATCGACTGTTCCGATCGCAGCCACAAGCATCCCAGGAGGGTCGGACATATCGCTACTCCTTCGATTCGATAACTCGGTCTTGGATTTTCACCCGTCGAATTTTGGGGGCCGCTGGTTACCGTTCAATGGTCAGCGGTAAGACGCGCAACTGACGCGAGTAGTTGACTACTCGAGTTTTGCGACGTTCACCCGCGCGCCCGAAGGGGGTTGGGGGGAACACCCACATACGCCCCCCGAACTTGGCTGCGTTGCTGTACGCGTTGCTGTACGGCAAACAGCCGCGGGCGTCCGTACCTCGGCCCGCCATCCTCCGGCGTGGCGGGCCGACACTATTCGTCGCATGAGTAGTCCATTACCCCATTTGAGTAGTCCACTACCCCACTTCTGATGACCATCATCAAAGCGGCTTTCGCGGGCTTACATTCGACACGGCTGTGAATGGTCTGACTGATCCCGAGAGCCCGCTGTGCGACTCCCCCGACCGGCCAAACCCCCCGCTGTCGAAATAATCGGATGCGCACGAAGGGAATCGAAAGATGTCAGAGCAGGAAAACATCGAGCTCGTCAAGAGGGGTTACGAAGCCTTCTCCGCCGGGGACATCGAAACGGTGATGAACACGTTCGACGACAACGTCGAATGGGTCCAACCGGGCGAAAGCGCGATCAGCGGCACCTATCACGGCAAAGGCGAATTGGGCCAGTTCCTCGCTCGGTTGGCCGAGAAGTCGCCGACGGTGAAGCTCAACCGTCTCATCGCCGATGGTGACACGGTGGTCGCCCTCACCGACGTGGCTGTTGGCGAGGAAAAAGGTCAAGACGCCGACGTGTTCACCATCCGCGACGGCAAGACGGTACGGGTACAGATGCATGGCGACACAGCGTTGATGGAGCGCGTGTACGGCAAGAAGCAGGTCGCCACACGGTAGAGCGTCTGCCAGGACTTGCCTGTCCGACGAGGCGTGGGCGCTCCCAAAAAAGTCGGCCCGTCATCCTGCTTGGGTGGCGGGCCGACTGCCGTCCTAGGCCGGCGATGCAGGCGCGGGCCTTCCGCACCGCCGCATCCGCGTCCTCGATGCAATGGAATCTGCCGATGTGGATCGCGACGCCATCCGCGGTGATCTGCGCACGCCAGCGGTCGCGGTAGACATTTCGGACACCGCTGTTTCGATTGTTTCGATTAGGACGGTCCACGATTCTGGACTTGTTTCTTAGTCGCGGCCGTCAAGTGTGACGGATTGAGGCACAACGAGTTTCGGCACTTGGCCACCAGGACCAGATCCCCGCGCTGCTCACCAGTGGCTTGTTCATAGGCAATGCGGTGCGCTCTGCGGCGGCGGCCGTCGACCCACACCGTGGCGGTCGCGCAGCCCATCCATAGCCAGCAGCCGTGCGGGCCGGCTCGCAGCGATAAAAGCGGCGTTCAGTGTGTCTGACCGGCAGGCGCGAGCCGGATGCACGCTGAAGCGAACCGAGTTTGATGCACACTGAACCAGGGGTCAGGGTGCGTCGGTGTCGGCGGCATAAACGGCTTGGGCGAAGCGGTCGAGAGTGTGGCCGCACTCCTTGAGGGCTTTCGCGGCGGTGTCGCGGCCGGTGGCGCCGAGTCGGTCGCGGGCGGCGACCTTGTCGAACCAGCCGCGCAGCTTCGCCAGGTCCTCGTCGTTTTCCTCCAGCTCCCCATAGGTGAAGTGGGCGGCGGTGGTTTCCTTGTCGACATCGGCAACGAAGTCTTGGCAGCGATCGACGATTTCGGCGTATTCGTCGTCGCGTGCGGCGTTGTAGGCGTCGGTCAAGTCGCGACCGCCGACTAGGGGGTCGGCGCATAGCAGTTGGGCGGTAGCACCGTCCATTTGGGCGATCTCGGCCCGCAGGGCGCGCAGCGCCCGCTCGGCGGTGGGGTCTTCAGGCACGGCGGCGACCGCGTTCTGCACGTAGATTGCGCCGAGCGCCTTCAGCGCCCGCCATACCCCGGCGCGCAGCCTGCTGGGCTCACTGGGGATGCGGTAGGCCAGCAGCAGCCACCTTACCGACTCGCTCACGGAACCATTCTGCTATGCGCGGCGTCAAACTTGGATGAGTTCACGCGTGCTGGTGGGGGTTGTGTGCCCGGCAGCGTCGGTTGTTCTTCGGCGGGCCCCGATCCATTTTGCCGCCTCGTTCCAGAGGGTTCCGGCGGCCGCAGCGCCGATCACGAGGGCCCAGTCGAGGCCGTGGAGCGTTGTGGTGCGCGTAAAGGTTTGGGCCGCGGGGACCACCGCAATCAGTACGAGCACGATCGCGACCCCAAGCCCCCATCCGGCGATCACCCGATTCGACATCAGGCCGACCCGAAGCAGCGGTTGATGTGAGCGCATGCTGAGGGCCATCAGCACGTGTCCGATCAGCCAGGTGCAAAACGCAACTGTTTGGGCCCGTACGGCGCTGTGTGAGCCATACCAGGTGATCAAGTAAGCGGCGGTGACGGCGGCGAATAGCCCGAGCGCGGCGGTGAAGATCGCCTGGATCATGTGCCGATTGAGGACGCGCTCGCGCGGGTCGCGCGGCGGGCGGCGCATGACGTCGTACTCCGGGGGCTCGGCCACGAAGCCGGCCGAGGCCGCGAGATCCATGAGCAGCTCAATGAGGATGATCTGCATCGGCTGAAACGGGAGTGGGATGGCGAGCAGAACGGCCAGCAGGCAAGAGGCCACCAGGGCGATCTTGCAGGCCAGGTAGTAGCGGATGCCCTTCTCCAGGTTGGCGAACAGCCCACGGCATTGCCGAATTGAGCGCTCCAGTGTCGCGAAGCTGTCGTCCATGAGCACCATGTCGGCGGCCTGCCGGGCCACGTCTGTGCCCGTCTGTCCCATGGCGACGCCTACCTGCGCGGCCGCCAGGGCTGGCGCATCGTTGATGCCGTCGCCGGTCGCCGCCACGTGGTGACCCTGCTCGGTCAGGGCGCGCACGATCCTCAACTTCTGCTCGGGCGTGGTCCGCGCGAAGACCGAGTGCTGATCGACGGTCTCTCGAAATGCGGTGGCGCCGAGCGTCTCCAGGTCCTGGCCGGTGAGGACACCATCGCTGGTTGGAAAGCCGAGCTCGCCGGCGATGGCGCCGACCGTCTCCGGGTGATCGCCGGACACGATCACAGTGCGGATCCCAGCCGCGCGACAGGAGGCGATTGCCTCGGGTACATCCCGACGGAGCGGGTCCTGCATCCCCACCAGACCCAGAAAAGTCAACTTGGCCTCCGCCTCGGCTTGGCTGAGGCTGGCAGCGCTGCTTTCCTTCTCCGCCAGCGCCACAACGCGCAATCCCCCACTGCCCGTGAGCGTCCTTAAGACCGCTGCTCGCCGCTTGTTAGTCAGCGGCTTGGCTTCATCGCCGACCAGCACCGTGGTGCACACCTCGAGAACCGACTCCGGGGCGCCCTTGACAGTCACCCACAGACGGCGACCACGCCTGACCGTTACCGACATTCGCTGGCGCGCCGAATCGAAGCTGTACTCGTCGACCAGCGAGTGCGCCGCGCGAAGGGCATCCACGTCGACACCACGGGCTTGCGCCGCCTCGACCAACGCCCGATCGAGCGGGTCACCGGCCGCGCCAAGCCCATCGACGGCGACATCGTTGCAGACGACCCCGACGGTGAGAAGCCGCGTTGAATGTGTGGCGGGCCAGAACTTCGTCGCCCGCATCCTGTTCTCCGTTAGAGTCCCGGTCTTATCTGTGGCGATCACCGACACGGCGCCCAACATCTCCACGGCCCGGCGGCGCCGCATGACGGCTCCCTGTCTGGAGAGCCAATAGCCGCCGAACGCGAGGATCAGGGTGATGATCACCGGCAGCTCCTCTGGCACGCTAGCGAAGAGCAGCGCGAAACCGGTCACGACCATCTCCACGAGCGGCTGACCGGTCAGCCACCCGATCAACGGGATCCCGACGCTGAACCCGGCAGCGACCCAAATCATCCATCGCGCCAGCTGGCTAAGCGCCTCCTGAAGCGGAGTAGGACCCTCTTCTGCCTGCTCAGCTAGCTCGGCGATGCGGCCCAGCTCCATGCGTGTACCGGTTGCGGTCACCACCGCCGTGCCACGACCACGAAGCACTGTCGTGCCGGCGAACACCATGTTGAGCCGCTCTGCCAGCGGAACCGCGGCAGGCAGGACCACGTCTGCGCTCTTATCGACGCCGATCGACTCCCCGGTCAGCGCGGACTCATCAAGCAAGAGGCTGTGGCCCTCCATCAGCCGCGCATCCGCGGGCACGCGGCGGCCGGCCTCCAGCAGCATCACATCGCCAGGGACCACCTCGGAAGCGGCCACCTGCACCGGCCGTCCGTCGCGTCGCACGAGCGCCTGCGGCTCGGCAACCGCATGCAGGGCAGCGATCGCGTCATCGGCCCGGCGCTCGTTAAGGACCTCGATCCCTGCAATCGCAAGCACGATGGCCCACACAAACCCCGCCTCGACCAGCCGACCGAAGAGCACATAGAGCACCCCCACGCCGAGCAGCAGAAGAAGCATCGGCTCGGACACTTCCTCTACAAAGTCTCGCCAAAAGGGCTCCCGTCGCTCCTCCCGGAGGCGGTTGGGCCCGTACTGGGTCAAGCGCTTACTCGCTTCAGAGGCACTTAGACCCAGGTCAACCTGCACACCAGCTCGATCCTCGACGGCCGATACCGGCAGGCTGTGCCACGACGTCATCGCGCTCGCCGCTGTACCTTGTTGCGTATTTGTCACGTTAGTATAATAACAACTGTTAGACTATTCGCGAGTCGGCTGTCTTCTCTTGCAACAATCCGGGCATCCGGATGCATGCATATGAGGTTCGGTGGTTTGCACGTCGGAGCAAAGGAACAGGCATGAGCTCACTGCGACAGGTACTGAATCTCGTGGACGCGGTGGCCGAGCGTCCCTTCCAGATCACAGGCAGCTATCCGAAGGTCCACACGAATCGCCTGGGTCCTCTCGCGACGAGGGCGTTGCAGCGCCGGGTCGCGAAGGGATATCGACTGCCCGAAAAGCCACAGCCTTCAATGGTGGGTGTGCGGCCGGGCTCCAGCCGGCAACCACGAAGGGTTCGGATATCCGACCACGCGCCCTGGAAGAAAGACGCTTCGTTCCTGCGCCTGCGACCGTTTGGGCGGCTGGTGCCACTTGCGGACGTGACGACGTTGGCCATGGTAATGGTGGCCGCAGCGGCGCTGATCCGTGTGATCGGCGCCCACTGGGCAGTGTCGACCGCGGCGAACACGTACATGCTGTCGTGCTTCTGCGGATACGCGGTGCTGTACTTCGGCGGCATCACCGCGGCCCGGCAGACGATCAAACGCGCCGCAGGTTACCGATGGAACAGAGACGCTGTCGAATATGTGCCTTGGGCCGACGGTTCGGCCAGGTACTCAGCCGGGCCGGATCTTGCGATTATCGCTGTAGCAGAAGCGATCTGCGATGACATCCAGTCCTGCGCAGTCGCTATGAACAATTGGCAGCCCGCTCTCGATGTTGACCACGAGCTCCACGAGATCGCCTGGAGCGTCGCAGGTTTGTTGCAGCTACGCCAACCCGACGCCCAGGAAACCCCACACGCACGCGGCGAACGTACCAAGCTGATCGACGAATGCCGTACCGCCGTGTTGTCACGCGTCGTCGCCCTCTACAACTATCACCTCGCACTCCAGCGGACCCGACAAGACGCCGAGGAACTGCGGGCACGGCGACGCGCGAACACCTCGACCCCCGCTGACGTGGCGACGGCAGCTGCAGGCGAATTCCTCAACCGGCAAGCAGCCGCGCGTATCGCTTACCTGACCGAGGACCTGGATACCGCGCGCGTGGTTTCCACTCACCTCGTTTCGACGGAATTGAGCACCACCCTGGCGAAACCCGCGAGCACGGACCACACGGCGCCGCGAAAGTAGCATTGGGCAAGTCACCAACGTTAGCGTGTGGCCGCGATTTTGGGGCGACGCGCCGCGACCGACATGGCCGGTGTCGGTGTGATTTCAACCTCGACCAATGGCCGAGCCTTACAGTCCAATAGCTGGCGGGCGACGACCGATGCGACCCTCATCAACGAGCTCCCGCTACGAGACGACGCTTAGGTCACACCGGTGGGTGCCGGTGTGCCGATGATGCCCCGCATCGCGGGTTCACTATTTGGTGTAATCCGGCTCTGGTAAGTCCGCCGGCGTTGAGACTGCCGGCGCAGTAGCCTGGCCCCCGGTGCGCGGCGCCGCGCCCTTCCGGCCCGGCCATGCGAACACCACGAGCATCGATACCGCGTAGAGCAGCCAGCCGATCACTTCGATGAGCCGAGGATCGGTGGGTATGAGGAACAGGCCGCTGATCAGCGCACCCTGCACCGAGTTTTCGGGAATCCAGGACGACAAGTCGAGAACCTGTTGCTGGCCGATGTTCAACCACCCCGCCTCGTGGGCCGTGCGCAGCACGTCCAGCACCAATCCTGCCGCAATCAGCACCAGAAAGCCGCCGGTGACGCGGAAGAAGCGGTCCAGGTTGACTTTCAAACCGCCGTAGTACAGACCGACGCCCATCGCGATCGCCACCGCGATGCCTGCTACGCCGCCGAGAACGGCCGACCAGCGGCTGCCGTGCGACGTGCCCGCGGCCGCCAGCAGAAACACCGACAGTTCAAAGCCTTCTTTGAGAACAGCGAGAAAGGCCATGACGACCAGCGCCACCGAACCACCCCGGCTGACCGCCTGTTCGGCCTCGTGCTCCAATTCGCCTTGGAGTCGGCCGGCGTTGCGGTTCATCCAGACGATCATGGATGTCACAAACACCACGGCAACGACACCGATGACCGATTCCATCATCTCCTGCTGCGCCTGCGGCAGGCTTGCCGACAGCAAATTCAGGCCGACGCCGACACCGATGCAGATGAGCACAGCCAGGGCCACACCAGCAAACATCGCACGAGTCGATTGGCCGTTACGCTTGAGGAACGCCGCGGCGATGCTCACGATGAGCGTCGCCTCCAGGCCTTCACGCAGGCCGATCAGGAAAACCCCTATGAAAGCGCCGTATACGCCTTGCATGGCCCCCACTTCACTCCCCCCCGACCGGGGCTATCAACTTATCTTTCAACCAACCTATCCCTCAAGCAACCCGGGTGCTGAGCGCTGACTAGTTTCAGAAGACCGCGTACCACAAAGCGATGTATTGGCAGATCACCGCAAGCGCGGTGCAAGCGTGGACGAACTCGTGATAGCCGAACGTCGTTGGCCACGGGTCGGGCCAGGGCGAAGGAGCCGGCTCGGGATCAGCGATCGTCGCCGAGGTCATCGCCGCCCACGGCGGCACGGTCACGTCGATCTTGATCTCCGTAACGAAACTCCTCACCAACTCAAGTACAGGAGGCGGCCCATAACTCGCCGGGACGAAGCTAGATACATTCCGCTTTTCAGGCGGAGTTCTGGCCTACACCAATGTATTTCGACTGGTCACAGTGGGTTAGAGGCAGCGCACTAGACGGACTGGAGCACCTAGTCCGCGTGTTTGGCCCCATATTGGCCCTATAAGTCAGCGATGGCCCCGGGATGGGCACGCAGGCCCTAGGCGGACGGATTTACAGTCCGCAGAACGGGTGTTCACGAGATCTCGACAGATGTGGTGGAGTCCACTGCGCTATCCCCGGGGATGCCATATGAACAGGTCAAAGGACCTTTTCTCCGTCGGGCTGACAGTGTCTGGTTTCACGACATAGTTGGCAGCTGTCTCGCGACATAGTTGACACCTCGTTACGCCGGGGAGGTCGGCCATGTCGAAGGCACAGCTCGTCATCACCGCCGTGGTGCTGGAAG
>Ga0210405_10004637_pt1 | contig 12842 bp, 9 predicted proteins | sample IncBWH11MmetaG_FD_155492 | JGI IMG/M metagenome (GOLD analysis project Ga0210405, IMG submission 155492) | Forest soil microbial communities from Barre Woods Harvard Forest LTER site, Petersham, Massachusetts, United States - Inc-BW-H-11-M | ecosystem: Environmental > Terrestrial > Soil >... | reverse complement strand
GTGGTCGAGATCAAGCAGATCTCCGCCTATTCCTGCCGTGGCATGAACGGCAATCCGAGCGCGCACATCTCCGAGCACGCCTTCGGCAACGCGCTGGACATCGCGGCCTTCACGCTCGCCGACGGCCGCCGTATCTCGGTGAAGGACGGCTGGCACGGCCTGCCCGAGGAGCAGGGTTTTCTGCGCGATGTGCAGGGTGCGGCGTGTGCGCAGTTCAACACGGTGCTGGCGCCAGGCTCCAACGCCTATCATTACGACCACATCCATGTCGACCTGATGCGCCGTGCTTCCGGCCGCATCATCTGCGAGCCGGCGGCGATTTCGGGCGACCAGGTCGTCGCGCGGGCGCAGCAGCGCTATGGTTATGGCCAGCGCAATCCCTCCGTCACCGGCTCGCTCAGTGGCACGAAGGAAGCCTCGCACCTTCGCAAGAAGGGCGAGCGTGTCAACGAGGAAGACGAGTTCGAGGACGAGTGAGGGGACGACCGCCCCCGTTCTGAATTTGACGCGCCGCCTTGTCATCGCTGTCGAGTGGTGGGCTTCGCGGTCGCTCAGCCCACCCCACGAAACTGCGCGCTACTTTATCAACTCGGCGCCGACCTTGCAGATCGTCGCGTCCTGGTCGCCGGTGCCGCCGCTGCAGCCGATCGCGCCGATCAGCTTACCGCCTTCGACCAGCGGGAAGCCGCCGGGCGAGGCGACCAGGGTCGGATCGAGCGTGGCGACATAGCCATGACCTGCCTCATAGGCGTTGTAGAACAGCTGCGTCGGACGGCGGAAGCGCACGGCGGTTCGCGCCTTGCCCTGTGAAATCGTGACCGAGGCGATCTGGGCGCCGTCCATCCGGAGGAAATGCACCAGCTCGCCGTTGGTGTCGACCACCGCGATGTTCATTTTCCAGTTGCGCTTCTTGGCCTCCGCTTCGGCGGCGGCGAGAATCTGCTTGGCCTTCTCCTCGCCGATCGATTGCCCATAGGGAATGTCGAACGGCATCACGTCTGGCGTGCCGCCGGCCGGCGCGTTGGCCGGCGGCGCGGCGGGCGCCGGCGTGGCCTGTTGCGCGAGCGCGCCATGGCCGACGCAGAGCGTGACTGCCAGCGTTGAAACGAATGAGACAATGCCTCGCATGCTGATCCTCCCGGTTGCATCGGTGTCGTTGCTGTGCACCGATCGGGGGGCACTATTGCAGAGCGGGCGGTATTTCTCAAGATGTGAGAGGCGTATTGCTATTGTGGGATAGGCGGAAGCTGAGTCGTCTCAGCGTGTGAACCACCATTCCATGAACTTCTTGGCGACGTCGGCCGAGAGTTCCTGGACGGCTTCCGCTGTTGCACCGTGCCCCTTGGCGGACGCGATGGCAGAGAGGGCAACGGCGAGAAAGCTGTCGTCCCATTCCCGGTCACTGGCCGCAGCAACCAGCGAGGGAAGCCGCGCCAGCGCGGCGAAATAGGCTTCGCGCAAGTCATCGGGAACAGGAACGGACTTTTTCTGCCGGCAGATTTCAACCCAGGCAGGAAATTGGAAGAAGCTCGAATCGGCCTTGGACGGCGCGATGGAAAGGGCGCTGATCACATGTGGTACGGCCGCAAAGGAGGCCGAATAGATGTCGCCTTGATGCGCCAAGGCGCTATACAAAGAGAACCAGGGCTCATCGGTGTCTCGCGACGTGGGAAGATAAGCGAGCTGTCGCAACAAATCTGGAATATCGCTCGCCGCGCCATAGGCATGCCGAAGTCTCGACCAGCGGGACGCATCGTCAAGGCTCAAAGGCTCGACAATATTGAATGTCGATGCACTCTCCGCAAAGACCTCGTGACACCCTGTTCCGTCCAAGAAGATTTTATAGTGGTGTAACTTTTTGTATGGCTTCCTTGGCGACTTGTCTGCATCGAGAAAAGTAGCCAACGGTTTGGAATCGTTCAGCTCGACCAATCGAAAGTAGGCGTTCTTAGTCATCTCCTCGCTGCAGTTCGGCAGCGCTGTGAATTGATGCCATCTGATGCGGAAAAACGTGATCCCAAAGGATGGCAGTTCGGAAAAGCGAACGGTAAGCTTAGCGTCGCGGCCGGACATGATGAATTCGCAACCTTCATACTGTCCGGTGTCGAATTTTGGCAGATCGACAATCAGTTCGGTCGTCATAGGGTGCCCGCTACTTCGCCAGCCGCTCCAACAGATCATTGACGACGCCGATCAACAGATCGAGCTTGTAGGCCGTCATCGGCAACGGGTTCGCATCCGTCGTCGCGCGACGCGCGGCCTCCAGCATCGTCTCCTCATTGGCCTCGGCGCCGAGGAGCAGTGCTTCGGATGCCATCAGGCGCAATGGCCTTGGGGCGATGCCTCCGGCCGCGAGCCGGACAAAGCGAAAGCGGCCGTCGGCGACGACGGCGCGGGCGCAGACCTCGACCAGCGGCCATTCGGCGTAGGTGCGGCTGATCGCGCGCTTGTACAGGGCGCGTTCGCCGGCGACCGCCGCCGGCAGCTCGATGTGCCTGACGATCTCGCCTTGTTCGAGCGCGTGATCCTGGCTGCCGTCGCTGCCGTCGCCGAGCAGGTCGGCGATCGACAGGCGATCCCTGCGGTCGGTCCCGACTGTTGCCTCATAGGCCAGCAACGCGACCGCCATCGAGGAGGGGTGCGGTGCGATGCAGGGACCGGTGTCGAAGGCGACATGATAGAGATGGTTGCCAGCGCGCGCCGGGCAATCAATACCGCCCTTCTTCAGGCAGGCGATATGCGGGTTGCGGTAATACCAGCAGCGCGAGCGCTGGGCGAGATTGCCGCCGAGCGTCGCCAGATGCCGGATCTGCGGCGTCGCGAGTCCGCCCGCGGTGGCCGCAAGGCCGGGATAGGCCGCGGCGATATCAGTATTGGAGGCAATCGCCGCGATGGTGGTGAAGGCGCCGATCGTCGCGACGCCGTCCGCGGCAAAGCTCACGCCGCTCTCGACCTGCGGAGCGATATCGATCACCGGCCCCCTGGCGACGCCGCTGCGCAGGCGCTCGGAGAGATCGGTGGCGGCCGCGCGGAACTCCGGGGCAGCCCCAGCAGCAGACGTGGTCATGCCGCCGTCCTCCGCAGCGCTGCGGCCAGCCGGTCGGGCCGGAACGGAATCTCGGTCAGTCTCACGCCGATCGCGTTGTAGATCGCGTTGGCGATCGCCGGCGAGGTCGGCACGGTTGCAACCTCGCCGATGCCGACACTGCCGCCCGCCACGTGTTCGAAACCCGCCTCGTCGAAATGCACCTCGAGGCGCGGAGTATCGGCAATACCCGGAATGCGATAATCCTCCATGCTGGAGCTCAGCACGTGGCCGGTCACGGGATCGGTCTCGCGCGCCTCATAGAGCGCGTAGCCCAAGCCCTGGATCACGGCGCCCGCGGCTTGGCTGTGCGCAAGCGCGGGCGCCGCGATCCTGCCGATTGCAAGGCCGGTGTGAACCGAGAGCACGCGGACATGGCCGAGCCAGGTATCGACCTCGACTTCGACCACCTGCACCGAGCTCGGCACGCCGGCGCCGACCACGATGTTGGAGAACCAGCGCAGCACGAGGCCGAAGATCGTGCCCATGATGCCGACATCCTTGAACGGCGAACGAATGCGGCGGTCGGTCGGGGCCGCGTCCTTCGACCGTTCGGCTGACACGACGATATCGGGAGCGGCCGCGATCAGGTCGCGCCAGGGCGCATTCGAGCCGGTGGGCGGCGATCGCGAGGCGCGCTTCACGATCGCGGCCTTCAGTTTATCGACCGCGGCCAGCGTCGGCGGCAGGATCGAGGCGGTCACGCGGCTGCCGCCCGAGCCGGGCCCCGGGGGCAGCGAGGAATCGCCGATACGCACCTCGATGTCGTCAGGCTCGAGCCCGAATTCGCGCGCGACCGTACTGGCGATCACCGTGCGCGTGCCGGTGCCGATGTCCTGCACCGCGGTGCTCGCGATGATGCGTCCGCCTTTGACGGCCAATTCGACCTGCGATCCCGGCGCCCAGAGATAGAGCCAGTATCCGGTGGCGACCCCGACGCCCCTGCGGAAACGGCCGTTCTGCACTGATGCTTGTGTCCGGTTGCGCCAGACGTCGAGACCGGCCGCCCAGTCGTAGAGCCGCTGGCGGTTCGGGTCGGCATCCCAGCGCTTGCGCAGGGCGATCGGATCGAGGTTGAGGCGGATCGCGGCCTCGTCGACCGCCTGTTCCAGCGCAAACGCCATCGGCGGGCCGCCGGGGCCGCGGAAGGGAGCGCCCGGCGGCAAATTGCTGACGACATCGAAGTCGGCAAGCTGCTTGGCTTCCGCCGGATAGATCAGGCGTGCCAGCGCGGCAATGGTCGAGTTGGTCGCCGCTCCGGTGTCGGCGTGAGCGGTGAGCGACAGGGCTTTCAGGTCGCCCTGCCGAGTGGCGAGCAGCGCGATCTGAAGTTCAGCGGCCGGGCGATAGCCGGTCACCGAGAGCTCCTCATGGCGATCGAAGGCGACCCGGACCGGTGCCTTCGCGGCGCGCGCGAGCTCGATCGCCACGATGGTTTCCACGCCGAGCCCGGCCTTGGAGCCGAAGCCGCCGCCGACATGGTTGGCGATCACGCGCACCTTGCCGGGTGGAAGCTTGTAGCGCTTGACGATCGCCTCGGCGAGGTCGTGTACGGCCTGGGTCGAGACATGAACCGTGAGGCGGTCGCCATCGAAGCGCGCGACCGCGGCGTGCGGCTCGAGGCAGGCGTGCGATTGCGTGCCGACGCGGAAGGTCGCTTCGACCAGCAGCGGATCGCGCGCCTTGCGCGCCCGCTCGATCCAGCTCTTCGCCTTTCGCGGCTTGAGCGAGAACACGGCCGTCGGCCCGCGCACATTGCCCTGCCACGGCGCAGGTCCGCCGGCGCCCTCGGCGACATTGCCGGCCTGCTTGCGGTTGGACTTGTCGAAGACGACGGGAGCATCGTCCCTGCGGGCGGCGTCCAGCCCGATCGCGGCAGGCACCTGTTCGCTGACGACGCGGATTGCGCTGACAGCCTCGAGCGCGGCCTTGCGACTGGTTGCGGCCACGGCCGCGATCGGCGTGCCGACATAGCGCACCATGCGATCCTGCGACAGCAGCGAGGCGACCGCCGCGACGCCGGGAATCGCGCGCGCCGGCGCAAGGTCCAGCTCGGTGATCTTGCCGTGCGCGATGTTGGCGCGCAGGATCACGCCTTCGAGCTGCCCATCATGGCGGATGTCGACGGTGTAGCGCGCCGCACCCGTCACTTTGGCGCGGGCCTCGATGCGCGGCGCACGCGCCTCCTTGCCGTCGAAGCGGCCGGCACAGGCATCCGCCACCGCGCGAAGAATGCCGTCATAGGCGCCGCAGCGGCACAGATGTCCCGACAGCGCCGCGCCGATCTCCTCGCGCGAGGGGGTGGCCGTGCCGTTGGCGGCGCGCCAGCGATCGTGGAATGCGGTGGCCTCGACGATGAAGCCCGGCGTGCAGAACCCGCATTGCAGGCCATCATGCGCCATGAAGGCCTTCTGGATCGGATGCAGCTCGCTTTCGCCAATGCCTTCGACCGTCGTCACCGACTTGTCGGCCGCGGCCTGCGCGGGCAGGAGGCAGCTTGCCACCGGCGCGCCGTCGAGCAGCACGGTGCAGGCGCCGCAGACGCCGGAGCCGCACACGAGCTTGGTCCCGGTCAGGCCGAGGCTGTCGCGGATGACGTCGACCAGAAACTCATCGCTGTCGTCGGGAAAGGACACAGGCCGGCCGTTGATCGTGGTGCTGCTCATGTCCGATCTCCAGGATTGAAGCGCGAGGCAGGAGATCGGCAAGATAGCGGAAATGTCAAACGCTGCCGTGGCTCTGGGGCAGGCGGGTGTCGGACGGTCTCCAAGTCAGACGGTCTTCAAGTCAGACGGTCTCCAAGTCAGACGGTCTTGGCGCCATAGGCGGCGAGAAACATCCGCGTCGCACTGTCGACGATGTCAGAGGTGCGTTCGGCCGAAGGGGCCGGGGCGGCCTGAAACAGGAACGGCATGAAGGTCGGCCCCTGGCACAATTGCATGAACTGCAACGCGGCCAGTCGGCAGTCATCGATCGTAAGGTCGCCAATTTCGGCGCGCGCCTCGAGATAGGCGGCAAGCTTCCCGATCGTATGCGCGATCACGTTGTTGTAAAAGCGCCGGCCGACCTCCGGCATGCGCTCGGCGATGGCCATCACGGTGCGTGACGCCGATCCGCCGCCGGGCCGGCACAGGATCTGGACATAGGCTCGTCCAAACTCAGCCAACGTCTCGATCACGGGGCGCGTCGGATCGAAATTATAGAGCTCTCTGCTGTAATCAGCGATTTCGCTCTCGACGATCGCCTCGAACAGTCCGCATTTATCGGGAAAGTAGACGTAAAGCGTTCCCTTCGAGACACCGGCGGCACGGGCGATCTCGCCCATGCTGGCGCCGTCGAAGCCCAGGTCCATGAAGACCTTGTGGGCGCCGTCCAGGATCTGGCGGCGTTTTGAACTGTCCTCATCGGTCGCCACGCGTAGCGACCCGTGCTCCGTCACAACCATTAGTTTAGCTTCTCATCAATCATTTCGACCCGAGAAACGTATCGGAAGGACTCCGCCGCTCAAATAGCCCGCGTGAATCTATCTTGACCGAACCGTTCGGTCAATGATAAAGCGACAGTACAGAGCGGCAAAGGCCGGACCGGGCGCCTGTTTGCAGCCACGAGATTTGGATTGGGGAAGCCGCTATGGCCGCCGTCAGAGATCAAGCCGCGCGCGCCATGCGCCACCCGAACGAGGCGGAAGGGGATACCGCCAGCGACGCGTCTCGCGGCCTCAATGATTCGCTCCGGGCCCATGTCGCCGAGGAGACCAAGCGGCGTCCGGCCGAGCCCGGCCCCGCAACGGACAAGCCGCAGGCCGCGCCTGCTGCGGTCGCCCCGGCCAAGCCCAAGCGCCGTTTCGTCCTGATCGGAGCGGTGCTCCTGCTCGCGCTCGCCGCGGCCGGCTACGGCACCTACTATGTCATGGTCGGGCGCTTCTTCATCTCGACCGACGACGCCTATGTCCGCGCCAACAACACCATGATGGGTGCACGGGTGACTGGCCACATCACCGCGATCCTGCCGAAGGACAACGCCCTGGTTCACGCCGGTGACGTCGTCTTCAAGATCGACGATGGCGACTATCGCATCGCCGTGGATGCGGCTCGCACCAAGATCGCAACGCAGGAAGCCACGATCGCGCGGATCGGTCGTCAGGTCGACGCCCAAATGAGCGCGGTCGAGCAGGCCACGGCAAACCTCGCCTCGGCCCAGGCCGGGCTGAAGCGCGCCACCCTCGACTATGACCGCCAACTGAGCCTGAGCGACAAGGGCTTTGCCTCGCATGCGACCTTCGAGCAGTCGGAAGCCGCACGCGATCAGGGCGTCGCCGGCGTGAAGGCGGCGCAGGCGGCCTACGACAATGCGCGCGACATGGTCGAAGTGACCAAGGCGCAGCAGGCCGAGGCTCAGGCGCAGCTTGCGGAATTGAAGACGTCGCTGGCCAAGGCTGAGCGCGATCTCGACTTCACGGCCGTCCGCTCGCCGGTCGACGGCATCTTCTCCAATCGCCTCGTCAATTCAGGCGATTTCATTGCGGTCGGGCAGCGGCTCGGCAATGTGGTGCCGCTCGACGACGTTTTCATCGACGCGAATTTCAAGGAGACCCAGCTCAACCGCATCCGTCCGGGCCAGCCGGTGACGATCGCGGTGGATGCCTATGGCCACCGCAAGTTCAAGGGGGTCGTCGAGAGCATCTCGCCGGCGGCGGGTTCGGTGTTCACGCTGCTGCCGCCGGACAACGCCACCGGCAATTTCACCAAGATCGTGCAGCGTGTTCCGGCGCGCATTCGGGTGCCGGCGGACGTGGCGCGCGAAAACCTGCTGCGCGCCGGCATGTCGGTCTATGCCACCGTCGACACCACCAACGGGGCCGACGATGCCGATGCCAAGACGGACCTCGACTCGCCGATCATGATTCACCCGCAATAGGTTTTGCGCGCCGAAGGCGAAGCCGGCGCGCCAGTGTGACCCGAGTACGACATGGCGAACGCGACTGCTCTACCGTCCGCGGCGATGGGCGCGCCCAGTGCGCCCTCCGAGCGCATTGCGCCGCGCCGGCTGATCGCGTTCCTCATCATGGTGTTCGGGATGTTCATGTCGATCCTGGACATCCAGGTGGTCTCGGCCTCGCTCAGCGACATCCAGGCCGGCCTGTCGGCGAGTTCGAGCGAGGTGTCCTGGGTCCAGACCGCCTATCTGATCGCCGAGGTGATCGCGATCCCACTCTCCGGCTTTCTGTCGCGGGCGCTTGGCACGCGGCTGTTGTTTGCGATTTCTGCTGCGGGCTTCACTGTTGCGAGCTTTCTGTGCGGCTTCGCCTCGACCATCGAGGAGATGATCCTGTGGCGCGCGATCCAGGGATTTTTGGGCGCCGGCATGATCCCGACGGTGTTCGCCTCGGCCTACACCATATTCCCCCGCTCGAAGTTCTACATCGTGACGCCGGTGATCGGGCTGGTTGCGACCTTGGCCCCTACTGTCGGCCCGACCGTCGGCGGTTTCATCACCGATGTGATGTCATGGCATTGGCTGTTCTTCATCAACATCATTCCGGGCATCATCATCACCATCGGTGTGCTGGCGCTGGTCGATTTCGACGAGCCGCATTTCGAGCTGCTCGATCACTTCGACTGGTGGGGCCTGTTGTTCATGGCCGGATTCCTCGGCTCGCTGGAATATGTGCTGGAGGAAGGTCCGCAATATGATTGGCTGCAGGACACCTCGGTCGCGGTGTGCGCCGCGGTCGGCACGATCTCCGCGATCGCCTTCTTCTGGCGGGTGTTGACGGCGCGGGTACCGATCGTCGATCTCGGGGCCTTCACCAACCGCAACTTCGCGATCGGTTGCATGCTGCAGGCCTGCATCGGCGTCGGCCTGTACGGGCTGACCTATATCTATCCGCGCTACCTCGCCGAAGTGCGCGGCTACAGCGCGATGATGATCGGCGAGACCATGTTCGTGTCCGGCATCACCATGTTCCTGATGGCGCCGGTCGTCGGACGCATGTTGCAGCGCTTCGACCCGCGCTACATCATCATGTTCGGCCTCGTCGTGTTCGCGCTCGGCTCCTACCAGATGACCTGGATCACCCGCGACTACGACTTCTACGAACTCTTGCTGCCGCAGGTCCTGCGCGGCATCGGCATGATGTGCGCGATGGTTCCGACCAACAATATCGCGCTCGGGACACTGCCGCCGGACCGGGTGAAGAACGCCTCCGGCCTGTTCAACCTGATGCGCAATCTCGGCGGGGCGGTGGGGCTTGCGCTGATCAACCAGGTTTTGAACGACCGCACCGACCTGCACATCACCCGCCTGCAGGAGCGGGTCAACTGGGGCAACGCGACGGCGGTCGAGACACTGAACAATTTCACCCAGCGCATGCAGGGCCTGGGCGACGCGGCGCTGCTGGCGATGAAGCAGCTCTCCCAGATCGTGCACCGCCAGGCGGTCGTGATGGGCTATGGCGACGCCTTCTTCATGCTCACGCTGTTTTATGTCGGCTTGAGCCTCGTGGTCCTTTTGTTGAACAAGCCGACCGCGATGGGAACCGGAGGCGGGGGCCGCTAGCCGCCTGCACAGTTGCCAAGCCGCTCGAATCCGGCTATATGCTACGCATTGTCGCATCAACCGGGGAGGGATTTGCATGATTTCCGCATTTTCGCAGATCACACGCCCGCGTCCGATGCTTTCGCTGGACGCCGTATCCGGCAACTAGAAGCCGTTTTGGCCAGCTTCGATCGGGGCCCTTGTCCCGATCCTCAAAGCACCCCGTAAGCCACTGATATTTCTCAAAAGACGTCGGCGCTGCGCCTCTGCGCGCGCGAGTCGTCCAAAATGGAGCCGGCCCGAGCGCGACAAGCGCGGCCGGATGATGCCATGACCGTCGATGCCAAAAAGCGACCCGCCGCGATCCGCGTGGTGATGCCGTTCGTATTCCGTCACTGGCTCAATCAGCCGCTGGCGACGCTGACCGTTGCCGGCGGCCTCTTGGGTGCGACCGTCGCCGACCTGTTCATGCCGATCTTCTCCGGCCATCTCGTCGACGCGTTGACCCGTGGCGCCGCGGACCCAGATGCGCGGCGTGCCGCGCTGATCGCGTTCGGCGCCATCGTCGCGCTGGGCCTGACCTCGATCGCGATGCGCATGATCGGGCTGCAGGCGATCGTGCCGTTCACGCTGAAAATCATGTCCGACGTCGCGCGTGATGCCTTCATGCGGGTGCAGCGCTTCTCGACCGACTGGCACGCGAACTCGTTTGCCGGCTCGACGGTGCGCAAGGTCACCCGCGGCATGTGGGCGCTCGATCTCTACAACGACACCATCCTGCTGGCGCTGCTGCCCTCGCTGATGGTGCTGCTGGGCTCGATGGTGCTGCTCGGGCTGCACTGGGCCTCGCTCGGCCTCGTGATCGCGCTCGGCGCGCTGGTCTACGTCTCGATGACGGCCACGCTCTCGGTGCGCTACATCGCGCCGGCCGCGCGCGTCTCCAACGCCTGGGACACCAAGGTCGGCGGCACGCTGGCCGACGCCCTGACCTGCAATGCGGTGGTGAAGTCGTTCGGCGCAGAGGCGCGCGAGGACGTCCGGCTGACCCGCGTCATCTCGCGCTGGCGCGGGCGCGTGAACCGGAGCTGGATGCGCTACAACACCACCAACGCGGCGCAGCTGCTGGTGCTGTTGTGCCTGCGCGGTTCGGTGATCGGCGGGTCGGTGCTGCTGTGGATCGCCGGCCGCGCCTCGCCGGGCGACGTCACCTATGTCTTGACCAGCTACTACATCATTCATGCGTACCTGCGTGATGTCGGTATGCACATCAACAACCTGCAGCGTTCGGTGAACGACATGGAGGAACTGGTTGCCATTCACGACGAGCCGATCGGCATCGCCGATGCGCCCGACGCTCGCCCGATCGCGATCACGGGCGGCCGCATCGTGTTCGATCGCGTGACGTTCCTCTATGGCGGCCATCGGCACCCGCTCTATGACGGCTTGTCGGTCGACATCCGCGCCGGCGAGCGGGTCGGACTGGTCGGCCGTTCCGGTTCCGGCAAGACGACCTTCGTCAAGCTGGTGCAGCGGCTCTACGACGTCTCCGGCGGGACAATCCTGATCGACGGCCAGGACGTCGCCAGGGCGACGCAGCAATCGCTGCGCAGCCAGATCGCGATCGTGCAGCAGGAGCCGATCCTGTTCCATCGCACGCTGGCGGAGAACATCGCTTATGGCCGGCCGGGCGCGAGCCTGATCGAGATCGAGCAGGCGGCGCAGCTTGCCAACGCGCATGATTTCATCATGCGCCTGCCCAAGGGCTATGGCACGCTGGTCGGCGAACGCGGCGTCAAGCTGTCGGGCGGCGAACGGCAGCGCGTGGCGCTGGCGCGTGCGTTCCTGGCCGACGCGCCGGTGCTGATCCTGGACGAGGCGACATCGAGTCTCGATTCGGAATCGGAGGCCTTGATCCAGGAGGCGATGGAACGGCTGATGAAGGGACGGACCGCGATCGTGATCGCGCACCGGCTGTCGACGGTGCAGAGCCTCGACCGCATCCTGGTGTTCGATCGCGGCGACGTCGTCGAGCAGGGCAACCATGCGACATTGATGGCGAGAAACGCCGGCATCTATCGCTCGCTGTTCGAACGCCAGGTCACCGAATTCGCGCGCGTCACGGCGGCGGAATAGCCGTAAAGCGCGATGGCTCAGGCCATCGCGCTTTACAGCGCTTCCCGGTCATTTTGAATCACTCGGTCGTCCAATATGACCGGGAAGCGCCGTAGATTCTTGTGTTGGCGCATGTCCTTGTCGGCGAACCGGATCCCACTTCGCCGGGACATGCGCTAGTGGATGCTGCTCCAGAGCAGGGCTGCACCCGAGAGGACCAGCAGGCCCAGCACGACGTCGGTGAAATTCCGGTCGCTGAGCGCGTGGTAGAGCCGCGCGCCCAGCCACGCGCCGATGATCGTGCCGGGGAAGGCGAGCAGCGCCGGCCGGATGGCGCTTTCGCCGATCAGGCCGGTCGCTGCCTGCAGGCACAGGGCGGCGAGAAGCACGGTCAGATTATAGATCTGAAAGATGCCGCGCCGCTCATCCTTGCCCCAGCCGCGGATGCTGGCCCAGAATATCGGAAGCGGTCCCGACAGGCCCGCGAGCCCGCCCAAAATGCCGCCGGCAAACCCGATCGCCGCATCCGCGATCCTGCCGCCGAAACGGAAGGCCATGGGCGTCCGGTTGAAATAAAGCGCAATCGGAAACAGCAGGAGAAACACGCCGATCGTCAGCTTGAACACTTTTGGGTCGGCATGGGCAACCAGCATGGTGCCGACCGGCACGCCGGCCAGGCCGCCGATGATGAACGGCCACACCAGCGCGAGATCAAAACTCTTCCACATCGCGGGCAGGGTCGAACTCTGCGCGATCACCGAGCAGATCAGGACCAGCGGCACCGCAAGCGACGGCGGCAGCACATAGAGCCAGAGTCCCAGCGCCATCAGCGCGGTGCCGAATCCCGCAAGGCCGGAGACGAAGCCGCCTGCGAGCGCGCCGACAAAGATGAGCGCGGAGGCGCCGACGTCCATGAATGCGTCCTTGGTCATTACGGGCGTGCCGCCCCGATCCGCGCGAAGCGCGGCCGGATGACAGGCTCCGCATCGACACTGGAATCTCGAGATTCTCGGGTACGAGGTCGCGCACCACGGGTCACTCCTGCGACAAATTAGCGTGACATGTCAATTTTGTCGCAGGATTTGCAACGTTTACATGAACCTGTGGA
>Ga0210405_10004636_pt1 | contig 12850 bp, 9 predicted proteins | sample IncBWH11MmetaG_FD_155492 | JGI IMG/M metagenome (GOLD analysis project Ga0210405, IMG submission 155492) | Forest soil microbial communities from Barre Woods Harvard Forest LTER site, Petersham, Massachusetts, United States - Inc-BW-H-11-M | ecosystem: Environmental > Terrestrial > Soil >... | reverse complement strand
TGCGAAGAGACTTGGAGTGCGCTACCCGTTGGCGGTCGCGCCCGATGACTTGAAGCAGAAGTTCGGGGGCATTGAAGGTTTGCCAACCACGATGCTCTACGACCGCCAAGGAATACTGCAGAAGAAGATCGTCGGGTTTGAATACACAAATGTAATCGAATCGGAGCTACGACCATTTCTCTGAAGGGTAAGCGGGCACCAGGCGACGATGTGGCCGGCGTGGTTCTGTGATAGCTTGTCTGGCGGATTGGCTTAAGTATTGAACGCCACGAGGTGCGTATGAACTGTTTTTCAACTACCACGCGGATTTTTCGGTTCGCGGCGCTGATTCTTCTGGTGGGATTTCTTGCGAGCATTTTCTCGACAGTTGCGCGTCCGCGGCCGGCGGAGAAGCACGCCTTCACGGTTGGGGATTGGGAGGCCCTGCGGCGTGCGCGGGCGGTCGCCGTATCACCCGATGGCAAGTCGATTCTCTACCAGGTCGCTTACGACGGAGACAAGGGGCCGGAAAAGCGCGAATGGCGCTTGATGGACTTCTCGGGTGAAAACAGCCGCAAGCTGGAACTGCCGGAGAATTTCACCCCTTCTGGATTCCTGAAGGATGGCACGGCTCTCTTCGGCATCTACGAAGTCGAGAAGAAGGAGCAGTTGGCCGTTGTTCCGTTGTCCGCCGGCAAGCCCACGCAGATTCTCGCGCTGCCGAACGGCATTCACGCTGCGGTCATCTCCCCCGACGGAACGCGATTTGCCGCGCTCGCCGATCCGCGCCCGCTCGATCCGCAAACGGAAGTACGTCACGTGGTCGAAAATGACGTCGTAAGCATTTACACCGTGGGAGTCAACGGCGCGGACGGCGCCTGGTGGTGCCCGGAGCTGAAAACCGTCGTCGAAGTCGCGTGGTCGTCTGACGGCTCGCAACTGGCGGTAGTAACGCAGTCGCCGAAGATCGGCAACCATGATTTCCGGTCTGAAATCAGCGTATGCACTTCGTCCGGGGCTCGCCGCGTAGCGGAAATTGAGAATGCCACGGCGGGAATTGCGTGGGCGGATGGCGGGAAAACGTTGGCGTTTGCGAGCACGACCACGCATGTGCTCACTCCTGATCATTTGTGGACCGTGCCGGTTGCAGGAGGCGCGCCCGTCGATCGCACGCCGAAGCTCGATGGTTCCGTCGTGAATGTTGCCAGCGATCCGCGAGGCACAGCCTGGGTTGAGATGCACAAGGGCACCATCGTGGAAATCTATGGTTACCGTGACGGCAAGTTCGAGCCCGCGTATCACTGGCCCGGCGGCATCATCTATGGAACGCCCGCCGTTTCGCCATTTGCGTCCTCGCCCGGCGTTTTGGCTTTTACCGTCGGCGATCCGTCCCACGCTTCGAATGTCGCCGTCGCGCAGCAAAGCGAACTCAAGCGGATCACTCATGAAGGAGATGACACGCTGACCGGCGTCAGCGTTGGCGAAGTTCGCATCATCAAGTGGACGGCGAAGGACGGCACGAAGCTGGAAGGGATTCTCACTCTGCCAGCGAGTTACGAATCAGGGAAAAAGTATCCTTTTCTGGTGCTTCCGCACGGCGGGCCGGAAGCGAACGATTATTTGGACTTCGACGTCTTCTCGCGGCTGATCGCCGGGATGGGGTATGTGGTCCTGGAGCCGGAGTATCGCGGCTCGACCGGCTACGGCACCGACTTTCTGGAAGCCATTTACCAGCACTTCGGCGATCGCGCCTATTCCGACGTGGACAGCGCCACCGATTTCGCGGTCGCGCAAGGCTGGGCCGATCCCGGGCGCCTGGCGATTTTTGGCTGGAGCGCGGGCGGCTTTATGACTTCCTGGACGGTCACGCAAACGCATCGCTACAAAGCGGCGATCGAGGGCGCCGGCATCACGGACTGGCTCAGCTTCATCCCCACAAGCGACATCCAGCAAGTCGATTACGACATGCGCCTGCAAGAAAAAGGCGCCGCGCCGTTTCTGCAATTCTCCGCGGTCATGTACGCGGACAAGGTCAGCACTCCGCTCCTGATTCTGCACGGCGAAGCCGATCTGCGCGTTCCCACGTTCCAGGGCCGCGAGTTTTTTGTGTTGCTCGCCGAGCGCGGAAAAACCGTGCGTATGGTCACCTATCCCGGCTCGCCGCACTTTCCGAAGCTTGCCGAGCAGCGCCGCGATCTCTTCAATGAAATTCAGGGATGGCTGGCGCGCTACAATCCTTAGCGCGCTCGCTGGAGTCAAGGGCGGGCCTAAGAAAGATCCGCGAAGTTCGACCGCTCGTTGGCGACGAATGGTATATTGGCCGCGAATCCTCTCTCACTCGAATGAAACGCGAGCGCAGCTCACGCCAGCAACACCAGTCCAAGGGGGCATAGCGAACCAATGTCCATGCCTAGAAGAAATTTCCAGCGACGAGAATCCTGGGCGCGGCGCTGCGGCTTACATTTTCTATTTGCATGCGGCGTGCTGGCTGCGTGCGACGCCGCGGCGGTGGTTCTCCGCGCGCAGCAAAAGAATCCGTTTGCGGGCGATGCGAAGGCGGCGAAAGTGGGCGAATCGCAATTCCGGGCGAATTGCGCGTTTTGCCATGGACTGGGGGCGCGGGGCGGAGGCCGGGGACCAGATCTTACGCGGGCGCAGAAGCGTCACGGGAACGCGGATGCGGACTTGTTTCGAACGATTAACGAAGGCGTGCCTGGGACGGCGATGCCGCCGAACGGAGCGACGCAGCAGGGCGTGGGGATGACGGAAGAAGAGATCTGGCAGGTGATCAGTTACATTCGCAGCGTGCAGGCGAAGGCTCCGGCGCAAGTTCCGGGGAATGCGGCACACGGGAAGGAACTTTTTTATGGGAGCGCGGCTTGTTCGACTTGCCACATGGTTCAGGGCAAGGGAGGACGGCTGGGGCCGGACCTCACCACGACGGGTTCGGCGCGGTCGACGGATTATCTGGTGGAATCGGTGCGCAACCCGAGCCGGCGGCTGGCGCAAGGGATTTCCGAGGCGATGAAAGAGTTTTCGCAGGAATACGAAACGGTCACGGTAGTTACCGCGGAGGGAATGAAGTTCACGGGCGTGGTGATGAATGAAGATCATTTCACGCTGCAAATGATGGATACGCGGGAGCAACTGCACCTTTTTGAAAAAGGCAAACTGCGATCGTTGGAGAAGAGCAGGGAATCGCTGATGCCGGCTTACGACCAGAAAATTTTGAGTGATAAAGACCTGCAGGATTTAATCGCGTACTTGCTTGCGGTGGGTGCGCTATGAAATGGCACGCAATGGCCTGGGGAGTCAAAAGCAGATTCTCCGCGCAAAAACCGCGCGGAGAGGAAGCGGTCCTCGCTTCGCTCGGAATGACAAATCCAATCGTTTCGACGCTGATTCTCTTAACCATGGCAACTGCTGCTGCGCCTTCGATAAACGCGCAGGTGACGCCGCAGCGGTTGCTGGACGCCGGGAAAGAGCCGCAGAACTGGCTGATGTATTCGGGGGACTACGCTGGGCGGCGGTACAGCACGCTGGAGCAGATCAACGTGGCGAATGCGGGGACGCTCGTTCCCAAGTGGGCTTACCAGACAATGGCGGGCGGGAAGTTTGAAACGACGCCGCTGGTTGTGGATGGGATTCTTTATGGGACTGGCCAGGATAATCGGGCGTTTGCGCTGGACGCGCGGTCGGGGCGCCCGATTTGGCAATATCAACGTGCGCTGCCGGCCGATATTCGGCCATGCTGCGGGCGGGTGAACCGCGGGCTGGCGATTTTGGGCGATAAGGTTTTTCTCGGCACGCTCGATGCGCACGTCATTGCGCTGGATTCCAAGACCGGCAATGTGGTTTGGGACGTCGCCGCCGTGGATTATCGCGGAGGGTACAGCATTACGCTGGCGCCGCTGGCGATCAAGAATCTGGTGATCATCGGAGTGTCGGGTGGGGAATATGGGATCCGCGGATTCATTGACGCTTATGATGCGGCGACGGGCGAGCGCAAATGGCGCTTCTATACAGTTCCGGGTCCGGGCGAGCCGGGACATGAAACGTGGGAAGGAGCCTCGTGGAAGATTGGCGGCGCGCCGGCGTGGATTACGGGGACTTACGATTCCGCGACCGATACTACTTTTTGGACTACTGGCAATCCTTCGCCTTCGAATCGCGGCGAGGGGCGCGCGGGCGACAATCTTTACAGTAATTCGTTGCTGGCGCTGGAGCCGGAGACGGGCAAGCTCAAATGGTATTTTCAATTTTCGAAGCATGACGAGCATGACTACGACGCCACGCAGGTGCCGGTCATGGTGGACCAGGGCGAGCGGCGGCTGATTCTGCAAGCGAATCGCAACGGATTTTTTTACGTGATCGATCGCGCGAATGGGAAGCTGCTATCTGCAAACCCTTTTGCGAAAGTGACCTGGAGCGATTCAAAGGATGCGAGCGGCGTTCCCATCGCGCGAGCGGATGCTTCGCCGACGCTGGAAGGGAATCGCGTGTGCCCGGGCGCGGCGGGGGCGACGAACTGGATGTCGCCTACTTACGATCCGCAGACGCAGCTTTTCTACGTTACGGCGCGGGAGCAGTGCGACATTTTCAGCACGGCACCACAAGCGTACGAAGCGGGACACGCCTATTACGGCAGCGCGTATTTCCCGAACGAAGATGCCGCGCCGTTTACCGGGGCGCTGCGGGCCATCGATCCGACCACGGGAAAAATGAAATGGGAATGGAAGCATCCGTCGCCGACGTGGTCGGGAGTGCTCTCCACGGCGGGCGGGATCGTGTTTACGGGCGACGCGGAGGGAAATTTCATCGCGCTCGAAGCCGCAACGGGCAAGGCGCTGTGGCATTTTCAGTGCGGCGCGTCGGTGTATTCGTCGCCGATGACTTTCGCGATCGATGGAAAACAATACGTGGCCGTCGCTGCTGGGTCGGCGCTATTTACTTTTGCCTTGCCATGAGAGTCGGCCAGCGCGCCGACCAGGCGCGTTGCAGGCGTGGAATTTGTTTTTTTTATTCTCACCGCAGTTGAAAAAACAACCGCAGACAATAGGCTGTGGACACGGGGCGCGAGCACGAACTGCGAATTCGCGCTACAATTAGAGGGTTATGCTCTCGGTCAACAACATCACTATGCGTTTCGGGCCTCGGGTCCTGTTTGAGAACGTCACCTGCACGTTTATGACGGGACGGCGCTACGCCGTCACCGGGCCGAATGGCGCGGGCAAGTCCACGTTCATGAAGATTTTGACGGGGGAGCTCGACTCGACCAGCGGGTCGGTTACGCGGCCGAAGAAGATGGGCGTTTTGCGCCAGGACCAGTTCGCGTTTGACCAATATCGCGTCATTGACACGGTCATCATGGGGAATGGGGCGCTGTGGAAGGCGCTGGAAGAACGCGACGCGCTGTACGCCAAGCCTCACGACGAGTTGACGGACGCGGATGGGATGCGCCTTGGGGAACTCGAAGGCATTGTCGGGGAAGAAGGCGGCTACACGGGGGAAGCGGATGCCGCGGTGCTGCTGGACGGGCTCGGCGTGGAAGACGCGTTGCACGAGCGTAAGATGGGCGAACTGCAGGGCGGACAGAAAGTGCGCGTGCTGCTGGCGCAGGCGCTTTTCGGCAACCCGACGGCGCTGTTGCTCGACGAGCCGACGAACAACCTTGACCTTGATTCCGTACACTGGCTGCAACGATATCTTTGCGATTACGAAGGCGTGCTGATCGTCATTTCACACGACCGGCATTTCTTGAACAGCGTTTGCACGTACACCGCGGACATCGACTACGAGACGATCATCATGTACGTGGGCGGGTACGACGACATGGTGGTGGCCAAGACGCAGATTCGGGGGCGTATCGAAGCCGACAATGCCAATCGCGAGAAAAAGATCGCGCAGTTGCAGGAGTTTATCGCGCGGTTTTCCGCGGGCACGCGTTCGGCGCAGGCGACTTCGCGCAAGAAGGAAGTCGAGCGGCTGCAAACGACGGAGCTGGCGCGGAGCAACATCCAGCGGCCGTACATTAAGTTTGATATGAAGCGGAATTCGGGGAAGCATCCGCTGGAAATCCGGAGCGTTGAGAAATCGTACGAGGATTTGAAGGTGATACCGAGATTTTCGGCGAGCGTGGTGCGGGGCGAAAAGATCGCCTTGATGGGCCGCAACGGCGCTGGCAAAACTACCTTGCTGAAATCGCTGGTTCGCAATGCACCGGGTTTTATTGAGGACAAGGACTTGCAGTTTCCGATCGATGGCGGCGAGGTGAGGTGGGGACACGAGGTTGCGGTGGGTTACTTCGCGCAGGACCACGGTGAGTCCATCACCAAAGGCATGACAGCGATCGATTGGCTGTGGCAATTTGATCCCTCCGCGTCGCAGCAGGAACTGCGTGGATTGATGGGGCAGATGCTGTTCAGCGGCGAAGATGCGCTGAAGCCGACGCGAGCGCTTTCCGGCGGCGAGTCCGCGCGGCTGATTTTTTGCCGGCTGATGCTGCAGAAGCCGAACTTCCTGGTGCTGGACGAGCCGACCAACCACCTCGACCTCGAATCCATCAACGCGCTGAACATCGCTTTGCAGCGTTACGACGGGACCGTGCTCCTGGTGACGCACGACCACGACGTCATCGACGAAGTGGCGACGCGCATCTGGCATTTCCACGGCGGCAAGGTCGAAGACTTCAAAGGTACTTACGAAGAATTCGTAGCCGACCAAGAAGCAAGAGCGGCGCAGGGCCCGGCTGTCCCGGCACGAGCGAGTGCTCGTCGCGCTTCAGTTCCCTCATAAAGCGCGCCCCGCGGCGGCGCCGGATGCCCACGCCCACTGGAAATTGAATCCGCCCAGATGGCCGGTGACGTCGACAACTTCGCCGATAAAAAATAGTCCGCGGACTTTCTTGCTCTCCATGGTTTTGCTCGACAATTCGTTGGTGTCGATGCCACCGACCGTTACTTCCGCCTTTTCGTAACCCTCGGTGCCGGCTGGTTCGATCACCCATTGGTGAATCTGCTGTTCCCATTTTGCGAGGGCTTCGTTGTTCCAGGCCGTAGGGGCATGGTTTTCGAGCCAGCGTTCAGCGAATCGCTTGGGCAGAATTCCTTGGAAGGCATTCTGCGCGGCGGCGAGATTGCGAAATTTGGCTGTACGAATCGCCTGCGCGATTTCGCGATCGGGTGCCACATCGAGTTGGATGGTCTGGCCCTTCTCCCAATAGGAGGAGATCTGCAAGATCGCCGGGCCGCTCAAGCCGCGATGGGTGATGAGCATTTTTTCGCGGAAGGCGTGATGGTTCGCGGATGCAACCACTTCCGCTGAGATGCCCGCCAAGTCTCTATACGCATTGTAGTCCTGTCCACCGAGGAGCAAGGGCACCAGGCCGGGCTTCGTGGTGACGATGTTCAAGCCGAATTGGCGCGCGAGTTCGTAGCCGAATGCAGTAGCTCCCATTTTGGGGATGGAAAGTCCGCCGGTGGCGACAACCAGTGCCGGGGCATGAAACTCTGCCGCTTCGGTGCGAACGACGAACTCCGTTGTCCGCTGCACCTCATGGATTCTGCAACTGAGAAAAATCTGCGCACCGGCGGCCCGGCATTCCGCTTCCAGCATATCCGTGACGTTTTGCGCGGAGCGATCGCAGAAAAGCTGGCCCAGAGTTTTCTCGTGGTACGGGATGCGGTGTTTTTCAACTAGCGCGATGAAATCCGCGGGCGTGTAGCGAGTGAGAGCGGACTTCACAAAGTGCTCGTTCGTGGAGATAAAATTGTCCGGCTGACAATGGATGTTGGTGAAATTGCAGCGGCCTCCACCGGAAATCAGGATTTTCTTGCCGATGCCATCGGCGCGCTCCAGCACGGCGACGCGCCGTCCGCGTTTGCCGGCTTCCACGGCACAGAGCAGCCCGGCGGCTCCGGCGCCGAGAACCAAAGCGTCAAATTTGTGGATCAAGGGAGCATCTCGCCCGAGTAGCGGAACACTCTTTGCCGAATTTCCGCCGCGGTTCTCCTCAAGGGTAAACTAAGTGCAGGAGAAGACCGAGAAAATTGCCTCCGATCATCAGCGCGCAAGGACTTTCGAAAAGGTATGGCGTCGCGCCGCTCTTCCAGAACATTTCGTTTACCGTTTCGGAAGGGGACCGCATCGGCGTGATTGGGCCGAACGGTTCGGGCAAGTCGACGCTGCTGGAGATGCTCATCGGCCGCGTCAAGCCGGACAGCGGGGACGTGGCGGTTCGCAAGGGGACGCGGCTGAGCAGCGTGGCGCAGATTTCAGAGTTTGCGCCGGGGGTTACCGTTCGCTCGGTCATCGAAAGTGCGATGGAACGCGCCGCGGTTTCCGAATCAGAGCGCGTGGGGCGTCTTGCAGAAACGCTGGGGCGCACCGGTTTTGCGGACCTTGATGCGCAGGCGGCGACGCTCTCCGGCGGCTGGCGCAAGCGGCTGGCGATCGCTGAAGCTCTGGTCCAGGCGCCGGACATTCTCTTGCTGGACGAGCCGACCAACCATCTGGATCTCGCGGGGATTCAGTGGCTCGAATCCGTTTTGCAAAATGCGCCGTTCGCTTGCGTGGTGGTCAGCCACGACAGGTATTTCCTGGAGAATGTGGCAAACGAGATGGTGGAGCTCAATCGCGCCTACGAAGATGGCGCGCTCCGAGTGAAGGGAAATTACAGCGCCTTCCTGGAGGCCGAGGAGCTGTACCTGCACGCGCAGAAAAAGCGGCAGGAGTCGTTGGAAAACCGCGTTCACACCGAACTTGAATGGCTGCGGCGAGGACCCAAGGCCCGCGCGACCAAAGCGAAAGCGCGGATTGATAAAGCCAACGAGATGATCGGTGAACTTGCTGAGATGAACGCCCGCAGCCGCACCGCCAGCGCGGAAATTGATTTCTCCGCGACGAACCGCAAGACCAAGCAACTGATCACGCTTGAGAGGGTGTCCTACGGCGTTGGCAGCCGCACACTGTTCAAGGACATTCATTTCAGCGTCACGTCTGGGATGCGAGTGGGACTGGTTGGGCCGAACGGCAGCGGCAAGACCACGCTACTCCGTTTGATGCGCGGAGATGCCAAGCCCGAATCCGGCACAGTCCGGCGCGCCGAAGGATTGCGAATTGTGTACTTCGACCAGAACCGCGAACTCGATCCGGACATCACACTGCGCCGGGCGCTCGCGCCGGACAGCGACGCGGTGATTTATCAAGGCCGGGTAATTCATGTCGCCGCGTGGGCGGAGCGATTTCTGTTTTCGAGCGAGAACCTGAATCAACGGGTCGGCCGGCTGTCCGGCGGGGAGCGCGCACGTGTTTTGATCGCGCAACTGATGCTGCAACCCGCGGACGTTTTGCTGCTGGACGAGCCGACCAACGATCTCGATATCCCCACACTGGAAATTCTGGAAGAAAGCCTGCTTGAATATCCTGGGGCGCTAGTGCTGGTCACGCACGACCGCTTCATGCTGGATCGCGTTTCGACAGTGGTGATCGGCCTGGACGGTTTTGGTGCGGCGGAACGATTCGCGGATTATTCGCAATGGGAAACGTGGCAGCGTGCACAATTGGCAACGGCTGTCGCCAAGTCAGCGGAGGAAAACCGGCGCCTTCGCTCGACCGGGGACAAAACTCCGCGCGCCGCTGCCAAGAAGAAACTCTCCTATACCGAAGCCCGGGAATTCGCCGCCATCGAGGGCCGCATTCATGAAGCCGAGCATATGCTTCATGCCAAACGCGCCGCGCTCGAAGATCCGGCCGTCACCGGCGATCGAATGAGTCTGCAGAATGCCTGCACACAATTGGACGAAGCACAGAAATCAGTGGACGCACTCTACGCGCGCTGGGCGGAACTCGAACAGAAGCAGGGCTGACGTTCCCCCACGAGAGAACACTCTGGCTCGGAGGTTGCTGACTATGAGTGAAAAAACTGCTTTCTATTGCAATATGAGCGCCTTCAGTGGTTCGGATCGGGAGCGGTACAACCAGCTCATTCGCAAATTAGAAGCCGCCCGAATCGAAATGCAAGAATTGCCGGACGGCTACTCATTTTGCTTGCGAAGCGAATTGGTTTCTGTGATGGAAGTGGCGGAATGGGTTTCGTACGAGAGCAAGTGCTGTCCGTTCTTTGAGTTCGAGATCCTATTGGAGCGCGGCAACGGTCCACTTTGGCTGAAGCTCAAAGGACAAGACGGGATTAAACCTTTTATCCAAGCTGAGTTCGGTATTCGCTAGATTCGCCGCAGCTCTCGAACGTGTACTACTTGCCGCCGTTCATTAGGCTTTTCCAGCGGACCCAGGCTTCGGCGCGCGCTTTCTTGTCGGCGTCTTTTGCATCGGGGGCTTCGCCGGCGCGCATGAAGCCGTGTCCCGCGCCTTCGTATGTCACGACGTCGTAGGCTTTGCCGGCGGCCTTCATCTGCGCTACGGCGTCGGGAATCATGGCTCCGATGCGCGCGTCGTTTCCGGCATAAAATCCGTAAACCGGCGCCTTGATGCGCGACATGAAATCTTTGTCTGGCGGCGGGCCGTAGAAAACGAACGCGGCGGCCAAGTCGGCGCGATTGGTGGCAAAGCGAAAGGTCTGGCCGCCGCCCCAGCAAAAGCCGCCGACGAAAAGCTTGCCGTTCGAGGAGGGAACTTTCAAAGCGTAATCCGCCGTCGCATTCAAATCGGCGGTCACCTGGTCGGCATTCAGGTGGCTTACCGCTTCCCTCGCTTTGTCTTCCGCAAAATCACTGCTGCGGCCGCCGTTCGGCCCCATGCCGGAGAGAAGATCGGGCGCCACCGCAATGTAGCCCGCGGCGGCAACCTGGTCCGCCAAGTCCTGCACCCAGTCCGTCATGCCGAAGATTTCGTGGATGATCAGGACGACGGGAGTTTTGCCCCTGGATTCGGGGTAGACAACAAAGGTTTCAACCGAGCGGCCATCGTGCTTGATGGTGACCCACTCGGCGTGGCGAGGAGATTTTTGGAGCGCCGCGCGCGCCCAGTCCTGCGCCGAAGCGAGTTGCGCGGCACAAAGTATTAGCAGAGACGTCAAAGCGATGCGTTTCATGGCGTGATTTCTCCCTCAGAGAACAACGCTAGGCAGATACGAACTTTAAATCGGCCGTGCGGAACGAGTGGCATTGTAATGCTGCGCGACACGGCTTGCAAGACGGAGAAGAGGCCTCTTGTTTACAACGGAAGGGCTAGGATTCACCTTGACACCCTCAATCCACTTCTCCGGTAACCGACTTATCAGGAGTTGACCGTCAACCCGCAAGGAAATTAGGCGCGACTCACCCTGATTTCATCCAGACTGCTTCACCTTCACAAACTTGGAAGGGATGAAACGAAACCTCATTTTGGACCATCGAAAATACCGCTTCTCAACGGTGAGGTTTCCGTTCTCGTTGCTATTGCGTGTCTCCTCGATGATTCCGGAACGTGCCCCTGTGGTCGGCATGGTTACAAATGCGCTTTGTTGGTCGAGTTCGCCACCGCCGGGCCAGCCACTTGCTTTGACAATTTCTTCCGTATTCAGGACGAGTCTCAATTTTGACGAAACGATTGCGAATACATTGAAATTCTGTTTCACAAAGCCTGTCCCGTGCTCCTCGCATTCGTGATGCACAAGCACATCATCGACATTAGGACGGCGAAGCGAAACCACTTCAAAGGAGACGTTATTGTCGTAGTGACAATCAAAGCCAACGTCATCGAATATGCGCCAACCGTGGTCGGTGCTCTTAAGCAAATAGAAAGACGAGGCGTAGAGCGAGCCGCAAGGAGCGAACAATAAAGCCATTTCCTGAGGGGAGTCGCTTCGAATGTCTCGCCACTTCAACTCACCACCGGAAGCTAATTCTGCTGATTCCCGCTTTGCACCGAGAGAGAGGAGCTTCTGCACTCGTTCTGCGTCACTCCCACTGTTTAGATAGTCTTCCATTTGCGTCTGCTGTGCCATCACTGGGAGGGCCAAGGAGAGAAAAGCCAAGCACCCGAATAGTCTCCACTTCATAGACCAGAGCATATCACCTGACAATTGCGGTATGAACTCACGGCCGTTGTAAGCGTCAATTCGTCAAATCCTGATTAACGCGCTTGCCGGACAAGTGAGATTTCATTTCCTACGGCCTCTTTCGCTCAGGTCCACTACGACTTCCAGCGCATGCGTTGACACGCTTGCAAGCGTCCGATACGCTTTTGAGTTTACTCAGCTTGGGTTATCGCATCTGAGAGGAATGGACAAACCGCTGCATGGCCGAAGAAAAGCTTCCTACCCGCGCACAAGATTTTTCCGAGTGGTACAACCAACTGGTGCTGAAGGCGCAGCTTGCCGATTACGCGCCGGTGCGCGGCTGCATGGTCGTGCGGCCTTATGGATGGGCGCTGTGGGAAAACATCCAACAGGCGCTGGACCGCCGGTTCAAAGCCACCGGGCATCAAAACGTGGCCTTCCCGCTGCTGATCCCGCGCAGCTTTATCGATAAGGAAAAGCATCACGTGGAAGGATTTTCGCCTGAGCTTGCGGTGGTCACGATTGGCGGCGGGGAGGAGCTTGCGGAACCTCTCGTTCTGCGCCCGACCTCGGAAACCATCATCGGCCACATGTGGTCCAAGTGGATCCAGTCGTACCGCGACCTACCGGTGTTGATGAACCAGTGGAACAGCGTGGTGCGGTGGGAATTGCGCACCAAACTTTTCCTGCGCACGCTGGAATTTTATTGGCAGGAAGGCCACACCGCGCACGCCACTCGCGAAGAAGCCGAAGCGGAAACACTGCAGATGTTGAATACCTATGCGGACTTCGCGATTAATGACGCGGCAATTCCGGTGATCCCCGGGAGGAAGTCCGAAGCGGAGAAGTTCGCGGGCGCGGACGTGACCTACT
>Ga0210405_10004634_pt1 | contig 12859 bp, 8 predicted proteins | sample IncBWH11MmetaG_FD_155492 | JGI IMG/M metagenome (GOLD analysis project Ga0210405, IMG submission 155492) | Forest soil microbial communities from Barre Woods Harvard Forest LTER site, Petersham, Massachusetts, United States - Inc-BW-H-11-M | ecosystem: Environmental > Terrestrial > Soil >... | reverse complement strand
AACAGATTGAAGAACTGAGCTCCAACACCGAACCTTGCCGCTTCCCAGTGCGGGACCCTGAAATTCTTCATTACGGTGAAATCGGTGTCGAAATATTTCGGCCCATAGAATTGATTGCGTCGCTGGGTCCCAAAGCCGGTGCTGGCCGGCGAGAACATCGCGGTTGTGAGACATGGTTTGGTGACTGCTCTGGAACTACAGGACGATGGCGCTCCACCAAGATAGTTAGCGAAGACAAAAGCACCCGTGCCACTCAGGTTTCCGCCATAGTTAAAGGCACTCAGATTGCCGGTTTGGTTTCCGTCCACCACAGTGAATGGCAAGCCGCTGCGCGCGAAGATGGTTCCCGAGAAAACCCAACCAGCCAGGGCAACTTTCGGACCCCTCCAGTACGGAGTATTCCAGACATAGTTCAAGCTGAAATAGTGCCGAGTGTCGTAGTCAGCGTTGCCGTAGTTATAGCGCCGCAGGTTGAAGGGATCCTGTGGTGACAGCACGCTGATATTGGTCAGTAGCGAGTAGGTCAAGAATCCAGCATTGGACACCTCATCCAAAGCGTGGCTCCAAGTGTAATTTGCCTGAACCTGGAGGGAGTTGAATTGGCGTTTCGCGGTCAGGCTCAAACCGTTATAGTTCGAGATTGCCGGGGTGGATACTTCAGTGATGGTTCCGAAGCGAGGATCGGTCGGGGCGAGAGGCAGGTCTCCAAACGTTGTCGGGTCATAGGCGTTGAGTCCCGCATTTTGGCTCGCCTCGTGAACGCCATGATTACCGACGTAGTCGAGCGCGACACTGCTCTTTGATCCCAATGGCTCTTCGATCTGCACATTCCACTCCTCGTACTGCGGAGCGATAATGCGGTGTGCGGCATTGTAGAAGGAGGGTGGCACGAACAGCGGATCTTGCTGCTGGATCTGGGCCAGAGTCTGTCCCGCAGTGAATCCCGTTAGAAAGGAGGCATTCGCCCGCGATGCTAGGAATGCCTGGTTGTTGGCCACACCCGGCGCCAAAGGGCCCGCCCCTGTGACAAACAGATTATTCAGGGGAGCATTGTTCAGGAGGTAATCTGCGATCGTGGCCGGGAACATGTCGGTGAACAGTCCAAAGCCGCCTCGAACCACCGGGCCCTTCGCCGAATTGAATGGCGACCAGGTGAATCCGACACGTGGCTGCCAGCTGACACTGGTGTACTTTCCCAGTGCCTGATGGAGTCCGGTATTGATGACATGATTGTACGGAGTGTTGATGTCATGGGAGATGTTGAGGAAGTCAGTGGAAAGTCGGGCGAAACAGTTGGTCTGGCAGACCGGATTAGAATTGTGATCGCCGCGCAACGCCAGCGTGACCTTCAGGTTTGGACGAATGCTCCACTCGTCTTGCCCGTAAAAGCCCAGACCGTACACTGCTACCGGTTGCGTGGAGCGGATCGAGAAGTTCTGCGCATAGCTAACTCCCTGTCCGTTGTAGAAGCTTGACAGGTCCTCCCCCTGGCTGTACCCGATGGTGCCGATGCCCGGCGAGTAGTCCGTCACATCGTTGCGGTGGAAGTTGATTCCAATCTTCAGCGCATGCTTGCCTTTCACCTTGGAGAAGTCGTCGATAATCCCATACTGGGTGACATTGCGACCCTGCGGCCATAGATTCAGATCACGCCCGAGAGAAAAAAAAGCGTTTCCGCTGAAGCCCAGGCGAAAGGGAATCAGTGCGGTTGCTGCGGAAAGGCTATTGGTGGTGAACACCGCGCTGTACCATGAACCCGAAACGATGAACTGGTTCACCGCAGTGCTACCGAACGAATGCGTTTCTTGTAACTGTCCTTCATATTGTGGCTGTTTGCTGAGTCCGTTGAATACGGGGCTGATGGGATCTGTATAGGTGGCCTGCAATCCGTGATCGGTCCGGAAGTGGATAAAAGCCCGGTCATTATTTCCGAAGTTCTGGTCGACACGCGCCGTCAGGAGCCACTCGTTGGTCTGATTGCCAGCGGTGGACTGGAACTGCAGCGCACACGGAGTTGCTGCTGAACCTAATCCAGCGAAAGTACCGCAGCCATCGCCTCCATTGGCGACGGTGCCTGGTGGCAAGACATCTTTGGCGTTCGTTGCTCCTGAAGCATTGTTCCAGAGCGAGAACAACTGGTTGTAGAAGGGGATCGAAGCCGGGGATGACTGCAGGTGAGTTAGAGTGGCGGCTTCAAACTGCGGACTTGGAATGTTGACTTTCGTGCTGGTGGGAAGCAGGACCCGTACCCCTTCCGTATTGATAAAGAAAAAGGTCTTATCCTTGCGAATGGGGCCACCTAAAGATGCTGCCCACTGGTTCGCATTGTCGAAAGGACGCGGTGTGCCGGTCTGGTTGTTGAAGTAGTTGTTGGCATTCGTCGTCCGTCCGTTCCACCAGTAGAGCGTATTTCCGTGCCATTTGTCAGAACCGGACTTCGTGACGTAATTGACGTTGGCGCCTGCCAAGCCTCCGTACTCGCCGGAGTAACCGTTATTGACGACAGTCGCCTGATCGATGTCATTTTGGCCAAGAAGCAGGTTCGTCGCTCCGCTGTTGTTAAGGTTCAGAAACGGATCATTCTCGTTCATACCGTCAACCGTGAAGAGGTTTGAGGTCGCGGGTAATCCGAAGGTAGCGGAGTTGCCGTATCCTCCCTGGGTGTTCATCACCGCGCCCGGAGCGGTCTGCACGATATAGCTCAAGTCATTACCAGGGTTCGGGACCTGCGCAATCTGCTCTGATGAGAACGTTGTACTTAGGTCGGCGGTTTCGGCCTGTACAACCGCACCATCTCCATTCACCTCGATCGTTTGACTGGTGGCGGCAAGTTGCAATTGAACATTTACGGTAGTCGCTTGCCCGACGGTGATCGCGACGTCCTGTTTGGTCGTCTGTAAGTTAGGCGCGGAAATCGAAAGGGTGTAGAGACCAGGGCTCATCAGCGAAAACCGGTAGCTTCCCTGCGCGTTTGTGGCGTGGGTCTCTGTGGCACTGGTGGCACGGTTCGTCAGGCTGACGTTGGCACCAGAAATTAGAGCACCAGAAGGATCGGTGACTACTCCGGTAATGTCACCTGAGGTCAATGATTGAGATGTCGCGAAAGTTGTGAGAAGGGTTGCGATCAACAAACTAACGACAAAGCATCTGCTGAACATAAACGACAAAGCCTCCCGCCAACAAAGTGGTGGTCATCGACCGTACCCGCGGCCGCGCCTCAATATGTCTGCGAGGCCTAACGTTCGATGATCGGCGGTAAATGCAGTTATCGTTCCAGACAGCTGAGGCTAAGCCTTTATGCGGCAAACGTTCGGTAAAACGGCTCGCTTAACGACTTTTGAGGGAGTCGTATCGCAACTGCGGAGCATCAACAAAATACTCGCCACACATTTCGTGTCCGTATGCCGACTCCCACGTCGGTCAAAGGACATCGCTCGCTGACGTGGATCGATTCCACCGTTCACAACGCGGGATTTGCGAGCAGGGGTATGGCACTTTCTTTGCATGAGCATCGAAGGAGAAAATGAATGGCAGACTCAACACTCTCGCGCGTCTGGTTTGTCACGGGAACCTCAAGCGGCTTTGGGTACCTACTTACAGAAGAAGCCCTAAAGCGTGGTGAACGAGTAATTGCGACAGCACGAGACGTGTCAAAGTTGTCCAGACTCACGCAGCAATATCCGGACCGCATTCAAACTCTGACGCTCGATGTCACCAACCCGCAAGAAATCGTATCGGTTGCTGAGCGAGGGATTGCCGCCTTCGGCCACGTAGACGTTCTCGTCAATAACGCCGGCTACGGAGTGAACGGCGCTATCGAGGAAGTGTCGGAAGATGAATTCGAACGGATGTTCCAAACTAACATTTATGGCCTCATTCGAGTCACCCGCGCCTTCCTGCCGCACTTTCGCCGGCGCCGCAGCGGACATATTTTCAACTTGTCTTCGATCGGCGGACTGATCGGCTCAGCGGGCTGGGGTTTCTACAACACGACCAAGTTCGCCGTCGAAGGATTCAGCGAGGCTTTAGCGGAAGAAATGAAGCCGCTCGGCGTTCGTGTCACGGTGGTCGAACCGGGCCCCTTTCGAACCGACTTTCTGGGACGATCCGGCAAACTTGCCAAGCGGGAATTAATTGAGTATGCAGCAACGGCAGGCAAGACCCGCGAATACTTGAAAACGCAGTCCGGAAGACAACCGGGTGACCCACAGAAAGCGGTCGAGGCAATTATAGCCGCCGCGAATTCTCCCAAAGCGCCCTTGCATCTGATTCTCGGTCGCATCGCACTGACCCGCTTTCGCCACAAGCTTTCGGACTGGCAGCAGGAAATTGCCGAGTGGGAGAGCCTCACTACCGGTGCCGACTTCCCAGAAAGCAAGAGCAGCGCCGCGGACTAGAAGAGATGCACACAACAGAGACTTGCCCCGCAGCACTTGTGGAGGCGACACGACTCGGCATCGACTTGAGTAAACGAGTATGAGCACAAGAAGAGACTTTCTCAATCTCGCCGTCAAGGGATCCGCCATGACTGCAGCCGCGGCGGTTCTCCCCGGGAACCCATATGCGCTGCTCAATCCAGACGATGGTAGGAGCACGAACATGAACGATAACGCGATCAGAAGTATCCACTACAAGCCACCCTTTAAATTCGGCTTAGGAGGAGTTCCGCTAGGAAACGAATTTGCAGTAGTAACTGATAAGGATGCCTATGCGATCCTGGAAGCGGCCTGGACTGCAGGGATTCGCTACTATGACGTTTCTCCCTGGTATGGTCTGGGTCTTGCCGAGCGCAGGTTTGGCAGCTTCCTTCACAACAAGAACAGAAGTGAATATGTAATCTCATCCAAAGTAGGCAAACTCCTAAAAGCGTCGAGGACAGCCAAGGGCCGCGAGCTGTTCCCTTTCTCGCCCTCCCCCAACGACGTAATTTTCGATTACACGGCATCCGGCGTGAGGCGTTCGGTCGAGGATAGCCTGCAAAGACTCGGCGTTGATAGCCTCGACATTGTTTTTGTCCATGATCTTTCTTCGGACAACAAGCTCTTGCCGACGAGCTGGCAAGAGCAATTCGATATCGCTGTGAAAGGTGCCTTTCCCGAACTGACGCGCATGCGGAAAGAGGGATTGATCAAAGGCTGGGGAATTGGCGTCAATACGCCTGAACCGATCCTGCGAGTATTCAGCGAAGCCGATCCAGACGTCTGTTTGATGGCCTCGCAGTATTCGTTGATCGATCACAAGAATGCCCTAAACCAGCTTTTTCCAGCGGCCCGAAAAAAGAACGCCTCACTGGTAGTTGGCTCCTCCCTGAACGCCGGCTTCATCTCGGGGAGTCCTCGCTACAATTACGGGAGAGAGTCCTATAAGATTCCCATCGAATTCCTGGAAAAGCGAAAAAGACTGCGCGAGGTGGCGGCGAATTATGGAGTAGACCTGCGGACAGCAGCTCTGCAGTTCTCTGCAACACCCGACGTGGCTGCGGCATTAGTGGTCGGGGCCAGCAGTGAGCAACAGATTCTCGCCGACTACACCTCAATGCAAACCAAGATTCCGGCTGAATTCTGGGCTGAGCTGAAAGCTGAGAAATTGATAGAGGAAAATGCACCGACGCCTGCCTGAGGCGCACAAGCACGTTTGAAGTGCGCGAACTCATTCTGCTGCCGAGGTTAAGTTCCTGCTGTGGATGTCAGCCCTCAGAGCTGCATTACTACGGATCCCGTGTTTTTAGCCAAGCCACTGCGGATTGGCATACGTGCCGTCAAACTGGTGGCTCGTCTTGTAGAGTTCGAACTGGCCTGCCTCACCAGGCTTCGCCGTCTTCGCCAGGAGAGCCGCAACTTGAGAATGGTCCATTGGCTGAAAACTACGCGCAGCCTGGAGGGCTTGCTGAAGGATTGGGATCGAGTCACACCCGGTGATAACGACACTGGTAGGAAGATTCATCGAGTAATGCAAGCACTCGATCGGCGTCACAGCCTTGCTCTCAAGGATGACGTGGTCGCCCATCGATTTCATGCCGAGAACTGCAATGCCATCCTCGGTCAACACGGGAAGTACCTTCTTTTCGAAACTGTTGAAGTGTGCGTCCATCACATTCAAAGGCATTTGAACGGCGTCGAACTTGAAGCCATGCTTCGAAGCCGTAGCCAGCATCTTCAAATGGATGTCTGGACTTTTGTGTCCAGTGAACCCGATAAAGCGGACCTTGCCAGCCTTTTTGGCTTCCAGTACGGCCTCCATCCCACCGCCTTCGGCAAAAACTCGATCTGGATCGGAGTCGCGAATCACTTCATGAAACTGCAGCAAGTCAATTCGATCGGTCCGCAACCTGCGCAATGATTCGTTGAGTTGACCAGCAGCTGCAGTTTTGGTTCGACCATCGATCTTGGTCATCAAAAAGGCTTTCTGGCGATAACCTTCGAGCAGGGCTTTGCCCATGCGAATTTCACTCTCTCCGTCGTTGTAGTCCCAGCAGTTATCGAGGAAATTGATCCCTTCATCAACTCCGCTACGAATAATTCGAATGCTCTCTTCCGGAACACTCTGCTTGCCCAGATGATATCCGCCGAGCCCGATCACTGAGACTTTTTCACCGGTTCGGCCCAGCGTTCGATACGGGATCCCGTTACGCTCTTCTGCGGAACCGTTTGAGGTTCCGGCCATCAGGAGGGATGCAGCAGCCATGCCGACAAACTCTCTCCGGGTGAAAGCAGAATCTCGGCCAGCACGTATTCCCTCTTGCAAATGCGGCTGATGGAAACCATCGGAGCCTGATTGTTCGAAATTAGCATCATCGAGAGTCATTAAGATCCTCCTGCGCTGGCGCACTCTTGACTTTATGCGAACTGGCTGTTGCGCGACAGTGGCAAATCACGGACGCGCTTGCCCGTGGCAGCGAAAATCGCATTGCAAAATGCCGCAACAAACGGGGGAACGCCGGGCTCGCCCACTCCAGCCGGCGGCGCCGAGCTCTCGGTTATGTAAACGTTCGTCTCAGCCGGTACTTCATTGATTCGTGCAACGGGATAGTCGCTGAAATTGGATTGTTGGATCATGCCGTTCTTGGCCGTGATCTCGCCGCTGCGCACGATGCTCGTTCCGAACACTACCGCTCCTTCAAATTGCGCTCGCGTTGCTTCCGGGTTGACGACCAGCCCGGCATCGATCGCCGTGTCGACCCGGGGTATGCGGATCTCTCCCTTATCACTCACTTCCACTTCCACGACCGTCGCCACATACGTCAAGAAACTGCGATGGGCAGCAAATCCAAAACCGTGGCCTTTGACGCTCTTTTTATTGGCCCAGCCGGATTTATCCGCCACCATTTCGATGACGTTCCGCAAGCACCCGGTTTCCCAGGGATACGTTTTGTAATCCGCACCGTAGTTCGGATATTCGACGTTGGTGAAGTCCAACGTACGAGGCGGACCAATAAGATCGAGCATATACTCCACGGGATCACGTTTGGCGCGATGGGCCAGTTCATCGCTAAAACATTGAATCGCGAATGCATGGTAGATATTGGCCACGGACCGCAACCACCCGATCCTGACATGAGCTTGCGCCGGGCCGTTCTCAATGCGGATGTTGGGAAGATCGTAAGGAAGGTCCGTCCAACCCTGAGCCAGGTGTGGCGGATCTCCATAGACAGCGTTCACATCGAAAATGGACGTGATTGGTGGAAAGACCGATCTCTGTAACCACGCCGTCGGTTTTCCTTTTTCATCGACTGCAGCCTTCATGTACATCGCAGCCACCGCATTGTAATAATCAAACTTAACATCGTCCTCGCGGGTCCATACAACCTTCACGGGGCGGCCCAGCTTCTTGGACAGGACCGCGGCCTCCGCAACGTAGTCAGGCTTCGATTTCCTTCCAAACCCGCCACCCAGTAATGTAACGTGACAAGTCACGTTCTCGACTGGTATGCCAAGTTCCGACGCCACAATTGCCTGCGCGGCCTGTGGATTCTGAGTCGGCGCCCAGGCTGTGACTTTACCGTCCTTGAATTCCGCCAGCGCCACCATCGGCTCCATTGGTGCATGCGCCAGAAGTGGAACGTAGTAATCGGCTTCAAATACATGATTGCCCGCGGGAAACTCCTTGTCGGAGTCGCCCACGCTGCGGATCAGCTTACCTGGCTTGTGCGCAGTCTCAATAAGCGTTTTCTTGTATTCGACTGAGTCGTAGGATTCATTCGTGCCGTTGTCCCAGGTTATTTTTAGCTTTTTGCGTCCTTGGAATGCAGCCCAGGTGTTATCGGCAATGACAGCGACGCCGCCCAAAGGTTGGAATGCAGCGGGAGGCTTGAAGGGATCGATCCGGATGGTCTGGTGTACTCCCGCAACTTTGAGCGCGTCCTGATCGTCAAGTGTTGCTATCTTCCCGCCGAATACGGGAGGATGTTCAACCGACGCGAAAACCATGCCATCGACGCGCGCATCCATTCCATACATCGCCTTGCCGGTGCACAGGAGCGCCAGGTCCACGCTGGTCATTCCCTTCCCGATGTACCGCCACTCCGAAGGCTGCTTAAGCTGGAGCTGTTCTTTCTTTGGCACGCTAAGGCGCGCCGCCGCAGAGGCCAGTTCACCGTAACCTACACGCCGGCCCGTCGCCTTATGAAGTACTGTATGCATCTCTGTAGAGCATTCCGACACAGGGACGTTCCACTTCTGCGCCGCAGCCCGGATCAGCATCCATCGCGCTGCCGCACCACACTCGCGCATGGTTTCATAGAATCGTCTTACCGATTGTGACCCGTCTGTGTTTTGGTCTCCGTATCGCTTATCGCCAATCGCCTGGTCGATCTTCACTCGCTTCCAGTCGGCGTCAAGTTCGTCCGCAACTACCAGCGGCAGGGATGTCCGGATAACAGTGCCCATCTCCGAACGGTGAGCAACGATAAAGACGGTGCCATCCTGCTGAATGCCGACAAAGACATTGGGGTGGAGCGTGGCGCGGTCCGCATCGGTTTGAGCGCCTGCCTCATGCTGAGGGACCAATATCGGCGGAAGATATCGAACGGCCAGGATGAGCGCTCCTGCCCCAAACACTCCTTGGAGGAACCGACGCCGGCTTACGTTCTCGATTGGGCTCATGCGATTTTCTCTGCGGCCAACTTGATCGCTGCCCGAATCCGTTGGTAAGTACCACAGCGGCAGATGTTGCCCGCCATCGCGTCGTCTATTTGCTGATCTGATGGGTGCGGATTGTTTTTTAGCAGCGAAACCGCCTGCATGATCTGCCCGGACTGACAATATCCGCACTGCGGAACGTTGACCTGCATCCAGGCCTCTTGAACGGGATGGAGCCCGTTTGCCCCAAGGTCCTCGATCGTGCGAATCTCGGTGCCGGCGGCGGCGCTCATGGGCGTGACACACGACCGAATCGCTTCGCCATTTTTATGGACGGTGCAGGCCCCACATAGCGCGATCCCGCAGCCAAACTTCGTGCCAGTTAGCCCCAGGATGTCACGCAGGTACCAGAGCAGGGGCATGTCGGGATCGCCATCGAAAATACGATCCATTCCATTTACTTTGAGATTTACCATTCGGTCCCCTCTATCGATCTAGCAGCATTCTGCGTGCCAAGCTACCGAGGAGGGATAGGACACAATCCGCTGCTGGAATTCGTTGCGCTCAAGGTGGAGAAACAATTTCCTCTTCAAAGTGTCCGTATTTCGACACGAGTGTTGAATCGCAGTCAGGTGCGCCGATGCAAGCAAATTCTTTCTGCACAGGCCGGCCCCCGCAAAGTGGTGAGCAAGTTGCTACTGCTCCAGTAAACCTAGTCAACGAGGACCATCGAGTCATGAACAGCAAACACATTTCTACCAGGTTGGCTGGCGAGGTAACACTCGGCGGCGAACTTTCCGTATATCGTCTCGGCTTTGGAGCCATGCGCCTCACAGGCGAAGGAATCTGGGGTCCGCCAAAGGATCGCAAAGGAGCGCTTGCGGTTCTGCGCCGTGCTGTCGAACTCGACGTCAATTTCATCGATACTGCGGATTCGTACGGACCCTTTGTCAGTGAGGAACTGATTGCCGAAGCGCTGTATCCCTACCCGCGCGGCTTGGTGATCGCTACCAAAGGCGGGTGGAATCGGCCAGGTCCCAATCAATGGACCCACGATGCCACTCCCTCTCACCTTCGGAAAGCTGTCGAGGGCAGCCTCAAGAGATTGCGACTGGACCGCATCGATGTTTATCAGTTGCACGTTCCCGATCCTGTCGTGTCCTTCGATACTTCGGTGGAAACACTGGCCGAGCTGCGAACCGAAGGGAAGATTCGATTCGTTGCATTGTCGAACGTTACTCAGGAACATATCGAGCGCGCTCGCAAAATTGTCCCGATCGTCTCTGTCCAGAACCGCTATAGCTTTGCCGACCGTGAATGGGACTATGTCGTCGACTATTGTCAGCGGAACGGTCTCGCCTATATTCCCTGGTTCCCACTCGGAGCCGGCAAGGTTGCGGGAGCAGTGCTGAACCGGATTGCGAACGCGCACAGTGCAAGCCCTACACAGATCGCGCTGGCCTGGCTGCTGCAGCGATCCCCGATCATGTTGCCGATCCCCGGGACTTCTTCAATTGAGCATTTGGAACAGAATGTTTCAGCGGCATCACTGCGTTTGACCAACGGAGAATTCGAAGAGTTGTCGGAGGTCCCCGAATTGGTTGGGTCCCGCTGACTCCGGCCTGCAGATCATCGGTCTAAGACCTGCGTACGGTCGAATAATGCGGCACTAATGCTTTACGAACATTTACCGATATTTACACCTAAGGATCTTCCCCTGTTGCACCTTAAGTCAGTGGATCAGCATCTACTTACAATAGCACACAGTTTTTAAGGTGACTGAGTCATCGTCATCGCTTGCGATACGTGCCTCGTCCCGTTACAAAGGAGAACTAACCAAGAATGAAACAAATAAAGTACACAACCCTTTTATTTATCCTCGCTTTCATGTCATCGACGGGGGCATTTGCAAAAGATAGCAATCGGCATTCGGTGGAGATTCCGGATTCTGTACAAGTCGGGGGCACCCAGCTGAAACCGGGCAAGTACGACGTTAAGTGGCAAGGGACCGGCCCGGAGATACAGGTGAGCTTCGTGCACGATGGAAAGATTGTCGCCACCGTGCCGGGAACATTGAAGACGAATGATCCCAATGTGACTGAAGACGACATCGTGACTGATACAACTAGCGCCAATGCGAGAAGGCTCAAACAGATCGACTTCAGTCGTAACAAGGAATCGTTGGTCTTTGAGCAGAGCGGCATGTAGCGCAGGTCCTGAGTCGTCGACGCTCCAACTTTCGCCTTCTCAGGTGATGGCCCGGCCTCCAATCTAGGGCCGGGCCTTTTTAGACAAGAACTGCCTCTAGGAACCGTATGCTGCGGCTGGTTCGGGCGTGATTCTTATTCTACGATTCCCTTCCCGATACGGCTGCGCGACCCAAAAGGAGATTATCCATGGGCTCGAAATCATTTGCTGTGAATCAACTATCGGAGACCGCGTACGCCTCGGTGCGGGTCCCAGATAACGCCTCGACAATGAACTCATTCGCACGAACAATATGAAGCTTGAAGCATTCGCCATGAGGTTTGCCTGGGCATTCGTATCCATTGTCGTTCTGCTGGTGATAGTGAGCCTTCTCCTGGTGGTCGCTGGCTACGCTGGTTCGAGGCTTGCTCTACACTAACGACCAGCAAGGCGGTTCCGGTCGCCTTCAAGGAAGGTGCATACGCCGTGGACGTGTGGGAACATCTAGAATTTGTGTGCAGTCTACGCTTTCTGCACTTGGCGTTTTAGCACGCGTACCAGCGTTCGGTCGAGAACTGCCTTCGCCTTTTGGTACTCGACTTGGGAGATGTGACCCTTCTTGTGCTCAATTTCAATCTGAAACAGTTCCTCCCGGATTCCTTCCATCAGCCCAGTACTGCTAGGCGCCATGCTCCGCTTCTCGCCTGACTCATCGCTGCCTTCTGTTTGTGTGGCAAGCGTCAAGGAAGAGTTCACCCTCGGATTCTTTAGAGCATGGTTGGTAGACTGTTGCCGCCTTGCTATGTAGACGCCGCCGATGATCAGAAGTGCGGCAAACCCACCCAGAATCCACCACCGATATTTTTGCAGCGGATCGGGAGCATCGATTGGCGGGCCCAACCCTCCGCCGGGACGGTTGTTGGAAGGCGCAGCGGTAGCGCCGCCAGCAGAGCTTTCTTCACGTTGGCCCGAGCGTTGAGTACCGCTCTGCCCGCCGACTTCGAGCGTGCCTTCGCCGGAAATGTTAAAAGCGAGATTTTGTCGATCCGTCGTGTTTGAAGCCACTTGCACAGTAGCATCGGGTGCGTTTGGAAAGTGAATCAATTTGAAGCCGGCTGAACTAGCGGCTGCCTTGAACTGCACGGAGTTCGGCAGCATGACCAAGAAATGCTCCAAGGGGTAAATCGACTTTGGATCAATATCTGCGCTACCACGGTATGGAAGTTGGTACGTCACCTCGAAACGCGTCACGCCCGGCCGTAATGGAAAGCTGAACGAATAGCGGTTCTTCTCTTCTTCAAGAACAGGCGCCGACTTCAGAGGGATGCCAGCTTCGGTGATCGCTGTGCCGGAATTCTCCACGACATGCGCACCATCGGGAATATAGAACTCAAGATTGCGCTCATTGATCTGGGCACGCGGCGGATTGGAAGTGTTCCGCACTCCGAAGTCCCTGGTGACGGTAATCTCGCCTCTCGCCGCCTGGATACGCATGATGTCGGCAATTACTGCGATTCCTTCCACTCTCTTGGCGACGTCGTACACTGCGACGGCTACCGACGTTGCTCCTGGAGTGGCCATCAGGTTATAAGTGA
>Ga0210405_10004633_pt1 | contig 12860 bp, 13 predicted proteins | sample IncBWH11MmetaG_FD_155492 | JGI IMG/M metagenome (GOLD analysis project Ga0210405, IMG submission 155492) | Forest soil microbial communities from Barre Woods Harvard Forest LTER site, Petersham, Massachusetts, United States - Inc-BW-H-11-M | ecosystem: Environmental > Terrestrial > Soil >... | reverse complement strand
TTCGAGCGTCGTTCGCACCGCACATCTCGAAATTCCGCATCCGCGCATGACCGGCCGCAGGTTCGTCCTCGTGCCGTTCGCCGAAATCGCGCCCGGTGCGCAACATCCGGTGCTCAAGAAAACGATCGCGGCGCTTCTCTCTGAAACCGCCGACCGCAGCGAGGTGCGCCCGTGGCACGCCGCTTAACGGTCCCGGTATATAGGTCCTACGCGCGCGTCTGTCGCAGACGTGAGCTTCAGCCAGTGCAGCAGGAGCGGCTTTGGACGCAGCGACTCAAGCGCGATTTCAGTCCTGCGGCCTTCGGTGCGCTCGCTCCAGCGGTACACACCCGGATCGGATTCTTCGCGCACGTGTCCGGACGCGGGGCGCAGAAAATCGCGCGCGTCGTCGAACGATGCAATTTCGCGAAAAGCCGGACGCGTAAGCGCTTCCACCACGAAACTCCGCAACAGTTTCGGCCAGTAGCTTTCAAAAAGTTCCGAAGAAGCGAAAGCATCGCTCCAGGCGATTTCGCCGCCGTAAGCGACCACCACGCCAACAATGCGCTCGCCCTTCATTCCGCTCTTCTCACGATTGAATCGCCGCTCGATTTCTTCGGCGAACGATTCCACCGAATCGCCCACCGCGCGCGATTGATAAATCTGCCGGTACGATTGCGTGGGCGCCGAGGATGCGATCACGCTGGACAGAGCCTCCGACGAAATCATCGGCGCTGCTTCGGTGACCGTGGAACTCGTGCCAGCGCGGCTCGCTGGCGCAGTCTGTCCACTCACGGCGGCCCACACTTGTCCCTGATCTTGCTCGACTGCGGCTTTTTCGCGCACGCTTGGATGGACCATCGTTTTCGCGGCGGCGAACTTGTCGGTGCCGCTGGTCCAGCGGCCGTGCTCGACGCAGAACACATCGAGCGGCAATGGAGGCGCGCCGATTGGGACGATGCGGTCCTTGCCGATGATGCGATCCTGCTTTCCGCCGGAAACTACTTCACCAGCGAGCAGCAGCAGCGGCCGCTTGCCGCGGTTCACGAGCACGAGCTGGTTCACCTGCGCGCCACTGTAAGAAGGTTGAGCGCGGCCGTCGCGCGTTCGTTGTATGGCGCCGCCTTGTTCGCTGACGATCGCGTCACCGGAAGCGAGAGCCTCATCGAGTGTTTCGAATCCGCTGGTATCGAAATCTTGCGCCGCGACGATCGGGAATATCGCGAGATTCTCGTAGGTGATGGGTTTCGCGAGCCGCCAGTGTTCTTCCGCGCCTGGCGTCGTGCCGGGCTCCGTGTTTCGCTCTGCGCCTGGCTCGTTAGCGTCGATTTCGGTTTTGCACGCGCAAGCGGTGGAAATGAGCGAGGGAAAATTACTGAAAGCCTTTGCAATGGGACGCGGAAGAATGGCGTTCGGCGCATCACCCGCCGCGACGAACGCTCCGGCAGCCAACATGAGCAACATGAGAATGACCGAGCACAAAATCCAGACCACTTTTGCCCGCTTGATTTCCATGACGTCCTCCCTTTCGGCCGGACCTGCGACACAACACGGGTTCCGGCTGCTTCATTCCAGAGAACGAGCGGGGAAGAATTCCTTGCAGGGTATTTCAGGGCGTCATCGACTACGGGACATCGACTTCGTGGCGGGGCTAACCTCGATGCAGGCGTTCGAGCTGTTCCTTCTCGCGCTTTTTGCGGTCTTCTTCTTCCTGGCGCTCCCAATCGGCCATTTCTTCCTCGGTCATTTGATAATCCTCGCGGGACGCAAACATGGCGCCGCGGCGGCTATCGCGAGCGCGAATGCGTTTCCGTTTCTTGTTCCCGAAACCGTACGCCACGCTGCGAATGGGTTCGGCGATTGCGCCGGCTTCGAGCAGCAGTTCGCTTACCTTCTCAAGGAAGTCGTGCAAGTGGTAGGGCTTGAGCGAGTAGGGAAGCCCTTCCTGCTCAAGGATCGGCTGGACTTCCGCCACCGCATGCGCGGGTATCAGGAACAGGACGCGAAGCCGTCGCGGAAGAGCAGGGGGAGCTGGGATTTCATCGCCAGTTTCGATCGATTCGCTCCTATCGGCGGTTTCGGGCAGCTCGGTGGCAGGGAGGGGTTCTGCCTGAGCGAGTTCCTTCAAGATGCCGTAAAGCGGCCCGCGCAGATCGGCGAGGGCGATGTTGACGATCACCAGGCTCCAATTACTTCCTGCCAATTCCTTCATCCCGCCGGCCGCCAGCGGAACGATGCGGACGCGCCAACCCTCGGAATCGAGGACGTTTTTCAGCGCCTGCTGGCTGACGATGTCGTCGTCGATAATCAGGATGCCAACTTCAGCCACAGTTCTCCCTCAGTTTTTGTATTTCCCCAAGTATATCGGCCGAAGTGCGGCGGGCCGGCAATTCGCGCGGCGGGGTTTCCAGGAGGGACTTGAACCCCCGGACAGGCGAACGTAAGGCGAAAATAAATGCTTGACATAGCGAAACAAAAGCGAATACTATGCCTCTCGTGCGGCGAGGCAGCCAATGGCCACTTCTTCGATCCTTCGAACGAGTCCCGAGACGTTTCGATCCCCACGTCAGACGCAACGGGCCAGGCCAGAACCGACCAATCTCACCCTTTTCCCCACAGCCGCTCGCCACGGCAATTGTGAGTCACCTAGCGACGCTTCCGCGCCCCCTTCGGCACCCGACCGGAGAACGAAGCCCGCTACGGAACTGGTCGGTATCGCTCGCCTCGCCGCCTCCTCCCTCTGCGCCGATGCCAAGCGCGGGACGGAATATTTTCTGCTCCCCGTCCGCTCGATCCTGAATCATTGCGATTCGAAACGCGTCCCGTTTCGCTGGACCGTGAATCCTTACCGCGGCTGCGAGTTCGGCTGCAAATATTGTTACGCGCGGTACACGCACGAATACATGGAACTCGACGGCTCAGAATTCGAGAAGAAGGTTTACGTGAAGAAGGATGCGGGTCCGCTGGTGGAGCGCGATTTATCGAGCGAAAAGATCTGGGGCGAACACATCGCCATCGGCACGGCGACCGATCCTTATCAACCGGCCGAGCGCGAATTTGGAGCCACGCGCGCAATCCTGGAAAAGATGGCCGAACGCGAAGGGCTGAGCCTTTCGATCACCACGAAATCGAATCAGGTGGTGCGCGACATTGACTTGCTGAAGCGGATTACCGAGCGGTCGTCGATCACGATTCAGATGAGCGTGGGCACGATTCGAACGCGGCTGGCGCGGCTGCTTGAACCGCGCGCGCCGCGTCCCGACTTGCGGCTCGACGCGGTGCGGAAATTGCGCGCGGCGGGAATCGCCGCGGGCATCAATGCGATGCCGATTCTTCCGGGGCTTACCGATCGCGAGGAAGATCTGGATGCGCTGGTGCGCGGTGCGCGGGATTGCGGCGCGCAGTGGATTGCCGGAGGCGTGCTGTTCCTGATGCCCGCATCGCTGAAGCAGTTCATGCCGTTTCTCGAGCAAAAGTTCCCGAAGCTCGTCCGGCAATATAAGGAGTGGTATTCGCAGCACGCGTACGCGCCCGATGCCTACCGCAAAGACATTGCCGCGCGTTTCGAAAACCTGCGCCGTAAGTACGGCATGGGCGTGCGGCCGCAAATGTCCAATTCCATTTCGTGGCAATCGCCACAGATGCAGCTTGCACTTCAAAATGGAGGATAACGATGGCCCGCACCACAACGAAAAGAAGAAGGAATTCCCGCCGCACTCATAGCATTGTTCCGGCTTCGCAGCTCGCAATAGTCCCCGCACCTGAAAAGCCGGTAAGAGGCGTGAAGCTGAAAACCGTTTCGAGATTCGCGATGGTTTTTGCGCTGCTGTGCCTCGGCGCATTTCTTGCGGGTCGCGTGGACGTGGCGGCAATGAACGAGCCGACAGCAGTCACTAAGGGGCACGCTTTGGTTCCAAAATCTGTGCGCGGGCACAAGCGCACTGCCGCAAATCAAGTTAGAACTGGTACGTCGCGCCAACGCGTTGAGCAAGCGTCGTTTTAGCGCCGCTGTTTTCAAAAGCATAATTCTGATTCGGCTACTCGACGAACGTTTGCAGAAGCGAAATTAACGCAGCCTTTCTTGCCCACTTGTAGTTGCAGGCTCAACCAGTGGATGCAACACCACCTAAGCTATTGGTCCGACAATGCTTCCCTCTAGAGGAGGAGCGATCTGTTCCGTCTGGGCTCGATCAGACCCTAGCCAGGAGCGTGGCGCTGGATACGGTACTGCGGACATTCATCGAGCGTGAGAGTGGGATGAAAGCGCTCTCCAGCGCTACCTGAGGTTTCACCGTTAGTTAGCGTTTACTGCGTCCCCATGCGCGAAGGCTCAGGTTGCGTTATCGCGCAATGAAATCGCCGGAGTTGGAGTTGGTTTGAGTGAGACGGGAGGGCCATAGACGTGCCAGAAATCACCCTCCGCGTTTGCGAATTCGACCGCGACCTTCCTTCGACCGCGCTGTTTCGAATCGACAGACACGACGCGGCATTCGCGCCCTTCCTCGGTGAAGCTGTGGACGATGAGGATCTTTTGGCCGAGTTTTACGGACGACTTCATGTCGAGCAGACCGCCATATAAGCTCACTGCCATCGTTGCGGTTACATCGCGGAAGGGACGGTTCCGGGGGGTCCGTCCGTAAACTTTGACGGGAATCGTAAACGGGAAGCGCTTGCAACGGCGACGTTCGACCATTCGACCTCCTGGAAAACGGCAGGAATTGGCCTTTGACTTGAAGTTAAATCGGTCCACGGTCCGGGGCAATAGTACTCAGTTTGTTAAGTAGACAACGGCTTGGTCCAGTTGATGTGGCACGGGCGTGGTTGAACGGAGGCGGGCAAAAGGTCAGATTCTTCGCTGCGATCTATCTTGCTTGCACAACTCACGGCAAGTCGGATAACCGGACGAGTGCCCGTCGTGGACCACAACGGTTCGAAGCAGTGGCTCTCGGGCTAACATCCCGCCGTTTTCTTCAACGATTCACGCTGTCGTCATCGTCTTGCAATGCAAGTCCGCAATCCTGTACACGCGTGGAATAGAAAAAAGCACCGCGGAGACTCAACGCGCGGTGCAGCTCAACATAAAAGACCTCAATGGAGGAAATGGAGTGACGCCTACGAATACCAGCGCAGGTGAAGTTTTGCAAAGCGCCCTCGTAAATTACCTGGTCTCCCAGGCGCGTACGGTGGAAGGCTCGGTGAACCGGGCGCTTTCCGCGGTGCTCGAAAGAAACGAGAGCCTCGCGAGCGAAGTGTTTCTTACCGAGCCTCGCATCAACGAAATGGAAATCGTTATCGACGAGCACGCCGTCCGCCTGCTGCGCCAGGGAAACTTGCTCGATGCCGACGTGCGGCTCATCGTCGCCACGCTCAAGATCAACAACGATCTCGAGCGCATGGGCGACCTGGCGGTGAACCTGAGCGAGAGGGCTCTCTCGCTGGCCGGTATGGCCGAAGTGCACACTCCTTCGGAGTTCGAGCCGATGACAACCGCCGTGCGCGGAATGGTTTCCAAGTGCCTCGGCGCGCTGATCTACAAGAACGTGGACCTAGCAACGCAAGTCCTGGAGAGCGACGATATTGTGGACAGCTTTCGCGATCGGGTTTTCGAGGCGCTACTTTTGAGCATGAGCGAGAATCCCACGCTCACCGCTCCGAACCTGCACTTCATCTTGGCCTCGCGCCACCTCGAACGCATCGCGGATCACGCCACCAACATCGCCGAAGACGTTTTGTTCTGGGTTCGTGGCCTCGAAGTGCGTCACGGCCGCGTCAAACAACTTGACGAGCTGGCGGAAAAAACTCAGGCCGCCGGCGGCGCGATGTAACGAACAATTCACACATCCCTTATCTGCGGTAAAAAGACGACAGCTACCTTGCATCAACCTTCGTACCGTCGCGAACCGCGGTAGCCGCGGGTTCGATGGCGAGACAGGTTCCGCGAGGGCGAAGGGCGTCCGAGCCAGCTTCTGAACGGCCGGTGAATTTCGACGGGATGCTAAGCCTAAGTTCCCGCGTGACTGTAGTTTGCGCTGGATGCAAGCGCTTCAGAACCTGCCCACACAGGTGGGGCGCGGTCTGATTCACCCCCCGAGGCCGCGCCTCCTCACCCTGCAACTGTTTGCGAGGCGCATGTGAAACCCTGTGAAAAGAATGGCGTCCGATTTCACCCAGAAGTCTCGGCGATGTAACACAACTGTAACAATTGTGGCCAAAACTAGTGCGAGGAGAAACGAACTGTGATGAAAAAGACCCTGCTCGTAGTGTCGCTCCTGGTGGGCCTGGCGGCTGCCGCCGGAGCGCAATCGAATCCCGTGCTCCTGAACGCTGCCGGCGCCACGTTTCCCTACCCCATCTATTCGAAGTGGTTCGACGTGTACCACCAGCAGCACCCGAACATTCAAATCAATTATCAATCGATCGGCTCGGGCGGCGGGATTCGCCAATTGCAGGCTGGCACCGTCGATTTTGGCGCCTCCGATGGGCCCATGACCGACGAACAGCTCTCGCAATCGAAAGTAAAAGTTCTGCATTTTCCAACCGTGCTCGGCGCGGTGGTCCCGACCTACAACATCGAAGGTGTAAAGAGCGAATTGAATTTCACCCAGAAGGCGCTGGCGGGAATTTTTATGGGCACAATCACGAAGTGGAACGATCCTGCGATTGCGGGCCCCAATCCCGGTGTGAACCTCCCGAATTCCGACATCGTCGTGGTTCACCGCTCCGACGGCAGCGGCACCTCTTACATCTGGACCGATTTCCTTTCCAAGGCCAGCGACGACTGGAAGAGCAAAGTGGGCAAAGGCACGTCGGTAAACTGGCCAGTGGGCCTCGGCGGAAAAGGCAACGAAGGCGTTTCGGGATTGGTGAAACAGACGCCCGGAGCGTTGGGCTACATCGAGCTGATCTACGCTGTCCAGAACAACATTTCGTACGGAAAAGTGCAGAACGCGGCCGGAAAATTCGTGAAGGCGGACCTCGCCGGCGTCACGGCGGCAGCAGCAGCGGACGCCAACAACATCCCGGAGGATTTCCGTGTCTCGATCACCAACGCTTCCGGCGCAGCCGTGTATCCGATTTCGAGTTTCACCTGGCTGCTGATTCCCACGCAGATTCCGGATGCGGCGAAGCGCGATGCCATCAAAGGCTTCCTGCTGTGGATGCTCAAGGACGGGCAAAATTACAACGAAGGCCTGTCGTACGCGAAACTGCCGAAGCCCGTCGTCGAGCGAGAGCTGAAGGCGATTTCGCAGATTCAGTAACTCAGTCAAAAAATGTCTTCGACAGCCACAACCCTGGAACACGCGGCTCCGCCCCAATCGGGGCCGCGTTCCTTGATCCAACGGCTGCGCCATGGCGACGAAGTGGCGCATCTCCTCACGCTTATATTTGCGGCTCTGATTCTTTTGCTGACCTCGATGCTCGTTTACGAGCTTTGGGTGAATTCGCATCTCTCGCGATCGAAATTCGGCATGATGTTTTTTTTCACGCGCGTATGGGATCCGGTTTTCGGCGATTTCGGCGCGCTGCCGTTCATCTACGGCACGCTGGTAACTTCCGTGGTGGCGCTGATGATCGCCGTGCCGCTCGGCCTTGCGGCTGCGATTTTCCTGTCTGAACTTGCCCCGCGCAGAATTTCGGACACGATTTCGTTTCTCATCGACCTGCTCGCCGCCGTGCCCAGCGTGATTTACGGGCTGCTCGGAATTTTCATTGTGGTCCCGCTGATGCGGACTGAAATCGGGCCGCACTTGATCAAATGGTTTGGACATGTTCCCTATCTCTCCGTTCTCTTTAAGCCGCCGAACTACGGCGTCGGGTTTTTCACCGCCGGAATCGTTCTGGCTATCATGGTGGTTCCGTTCATTATTTCCGTATCGCGCGAGGTCTTGTTGACGGTGCCACGCGAACAACGTGAAGCTGCGCTGGCGCTCGGCGCCACGCGCTGGGAATCCACCTGGAAAGTTGTGGTTCCCTGGGCGCGAACCGGAATCCTAGGCTCCATATTCTTGGCCTTGGCGCGCGCGCTGGGCGAAACCATGGCGGTCACCATGGTGATCGGCAACGATCCGAAGATTTCCATGTCGCTTTTTGCTTCCGGCCACACTATCGCCGCAGTGATCGCCAACGAATTCACCGAAGCGAACGGCGATCTATATCTGAGCGCGCTGATCGAGCTGGGGCTGGTGCTCTTCCTGATGACGTTTATCTTGAACGGCCTCGCGCGCATTTTGATCGTCGCGACTGAGCGCGGCGGAGGACAACCGGCATGAACCGCCTGCGCCTGATCTGGAGAAAATCGCTGAACGTCTTCGCTCTGACGCTCACGGGCGTGGCCGCGCTGGCTGTTGTGTCGATCCTGTTCCTGATTCTGGGCTATCTCATCTACAACGGAGGAAAATCGCTGAGCTGGGATTTCTTCACCAAGCTGCCGAAACCGGTGGGCGAAACGGGCGGCGGAATGGCTAACGCCATCGTCGGAAGCCTGAAACTTTTGTTCCTCGCCGCGGTAATGGGAGTTCCCGTTGGGCTGATGGCGGGAGTTTATCTGGCGGAATTCGGCGGCAAGACTTTTTCGTTTGTGATCCGCTACACCACCGATTTGCTGAATGGCGTTCCGTCGATCGTGATTGGAATTTTTGCTTATTCGCTGGTGGTGATGCCCGTAAGACATTTCTCCGCGCTCGCCGGCGGAGTAGCCCTCGGGATCATGGTGATCCCCATCACGGTGCGCAGCACAGAGCAGTTCTTGCGCTCCGTTCCCGGAGCGTTGCGCGAGGGCGCGATGGCGCTGGGCGCGAGCAAATGGAAAACGGTCGCCACCGTGATTCTTCCCGCGGCCAAAGGCGGCATCATCACCGGCGTGCTGCTGGCGCTGGCGCGCGTGGCGGGCGAAACGGCCCCGCTGCTGTTCACCGCTTTCGGCAATCGTTTTTGGAGTCCGGGATTGTCGCAACCTATTTCCTCCCTGCCCGTGATGATTTACACGTACGCGATCGCGCCGTACGACGATTGGCACCGGCAAGCGTGGGCCGCGGGGCTAGTGTTGCTTGGCCTGGTTCTGGTAGCAAACGTTGGAACGCGGCTCGCTTTGAGCCGCGGCGGGTCTGCCAGGAGTGTCTGACATGATTTCGGTATCGCAAGGTGGAGGGTCCACCGCCGCGCGGCTCGCGCCGCAAGTGCGAATCAATGAAACGTCCCCGACGAACTCGGAAAGGGAGGCGCCGTTGCGCTTTCAAATCTCCGATCTGAATTTTTTCTACGGCCCAAAACAAGCCGTCTTTGGATTGAACCTGAAGATTCCGAAGAACCGGGTGACCGCGCTCATCGGACCCTCGGGCTGCGGAAAATCCACGTTTCTTCGAACGCTCAACCGCATGAACGAAACTGTCCGCAACACGCGCTTCGATGGCCAAATCCTTCTCGACGGCCAGGACATTCGCGAAATGGACGTGGTGGGATTGCGGCGGCGCGTCGGAATGGTATTTCAGAGGCCGAATCCTTTTCCGAAATCGATTTACGACAACGTAGCGTACGGACTGCGCATCAATGGATACAAGGGCCGGCTGGACGATCTGGTGGAGCACAGCCTGCACCGCGCGGCGCTGTGGGAAGAAGTGAAGGATTTCCTGCACAAGTCGGCGTTCGCGCTTTCGGGCGGACAGCAGCAGCGGCTGTGCATCGCGCGGGCGCTGGCCGTTGATCCCGAAGTGCTGCTGCTCGACGAGCCTTGCTCGGCGCTCGACCCGGTGACCACAGCGAAGATCGAAGAGCTGATGTTCCAGCTGAAAGACAGTTGCACGATGGTGATCGTGACGCACAACATGCAGCAAGCCGCGCGCGCCAGCGATTTCACGGCGTTCATGCTCGACGGAAAACTGATCGAGCACAACGAAACGCCGAAACTTTTCACCACTCCCACGGATCCGCGCACGGAGGCGTACATCACTGGCCGGTTCGGATGAGCTTCGCAGGGCGACGAATGTGGGAGCGCGATGTTTGGCAGAGATAGGTGCGCAAGAACGAAGGGCGCCAGAAAGAACGGCAGCAAAAGGAACTGAGGAAACATGGAACGTCATTTTGAACACGATCTCGACGAATTGAAGCAGCGGCTGCTGTGGATGGGCAGCCTCGCCGAGCGCGCCGTCCACCAGGGCGTGCAGGCGGTCCTCGACGGAGAAGAAAACCTCGCCGAGGCCGTGCTGACCGAAGAAGACGCCATCAACGAGATGCAGATTGAAATTGACGAGCGCGTCCAGCGGATGCTCGCGCTGACGCAGCCGATGGCTGCCGACTTGCGATTCCTGCTGGCGGTTTCCCGCATCAACGGCGATTTGGAGCGCATCGGCGACCAGGCAGTGAATATCGCGCAATCCGCGACGCGGATTCTGCGGCATCCGCAGGTGAAGCCGTACGTCGATTTGCCGCGAATGAGCGAACTGGCGGAGGGGATGGTCCGCGACAGCCTGAACGCGCTGGTGCGCGGCGACGTGGAGCTGGCGGAAAGCGTGCTGCGGCGCGACGATCAAGTGGACCGCTTGCGCGACCAGCTTTTCCGCGAGCTGCTGACGTACATGATGGAGAACTCCGCCGTCGTTTTCCCTTCGTTTGAACTGATCCTCGTAGCCAAGAACCTCGAGCGCATCGGCGACCATGCGACGAATATCGCTGAGGATGTAATCTACTTCGTCGCCGGCCGCGACGTGCGTCATCCAGCGCTCGACCGCCGGTAGCGCGGCCCGCGGGAACGCTGGCGCCGTAGCAAAATCCGAAGACAATTGCGCGCAAATCGCGGGATGTATAATGTGCGGTTTTGTTGCGATTAGAACGGGTGCGCGTAGTGATTTTACTGAGGTTAAGACCATTTCTAATCGCCGAATGTGGCGATTAGAAATCCCGTCGTCGGTGACGGCGAACTGCTCCTCCCGAGTAGCCCCATTGGAGAATTGGGAAACATTTTCGGCTGGCGCACGTTTGCCGACGCGATCTGTGGGGAGCTGATCGCGACCAGTCAAGTTGAGGATGTGGCCGCCGATTCCGAAGGTCCCGCACGGTGAAACGATTCGGCGGATACACCCCTTTTGAGGGACCCTCCACCGCCAAAAGGCGGACTTCGGCGGGTAAACTTGAGAGGCCCCGTAATCGAGCATCTTAATTCCTGCCTTCCTTCCCTTTTTTTCTGCTTTTTTTGCTTCAGGGTGCGGTCTGATCCCCCAAGCTCCCTTGCCGGGGACTTGGGCGGCCCTGTTTTGCGGGGAACTTCTCAGCAGCACTGTGAAACTGACTACGAAATCAGGTTAGCACGCCGTGGAAAAATTGGAACTGACCTGAATACCAAAGAAAGGACAGCTGTCCTTGCGTACCCAATTCCGAGTGGAAGGAGAGAATCGTCAAGAGCAAGAAAAACCCGCACCCTTGAAAATCACAAGGGCGCGGGACCCTTCAATTTTCAGGGATGGCGGGAATTGACTTCGTGTGTTTGTAGAGGACTGCGGTGGGAAGGACGTGCCACCGGCCCGAGCCACATCAATGCTGCTTGCCTAACGCCGGCGTGGGCTCAACGACTCTTTCGTCCAAGGGATAACCGAGTTCGCGCCACGCCGCGAGACCACCGGCCAGCGGCCTCACGCGAAGGATCCCTTGCTTTCGCAGAAGCAGCGCCACACGGGCGCTGGTAGCTTCGCTCGGTCAAGTGCAGTAGAGAACGATGTCGCGGTCGCGCGAAATCAGTTCGTGATGCTGTTCGATTTCCTTGGGGTCGAAGTGCAGTGCGCCGGGAACCGTCTGCGGGTCGGCCGCGAAGTCGATCGCGTGACGCAGGTCGACGACCTGGATGTCTTCCCCGGCATCGAGCTTTTTCTTCAGTTCCTCCGGCTCAATTCGCGCGATCCAAAGCTCGCGCAGGAATTTCCGCCGCTGAAAATACTTCCACGCGATGTAGGCCACCAGGCCGCCTGCGAGCAGAACCAGCAATGAAGCGCCGAGCCGCAAGGCGTACAGAGCCACCGTCTCCAGCTGCTTGCTGAATACGAACCCCAATCCCACGTAGGCGCCGGCCCAGAGGAATGCGCCGAGTGCGTCGAACGGCAGGAAGCGGCGGATGCGCATGCGGAAAATACCCGCCAGCGGTGCCGCGGCAAGGTTGAGTCCCGGAACGAACTTCGAGATCAAGAGGGACTTCGCTCCGTAGCGCATGAAAATATCTTCGGTGTTTCGCACGCAGGAGTCAGGCTCGAGTGAGAGGCGGCAAATCCAGCCGAGAACAGCGATTCCGCGGCGGCGTCCAATCTGAAACCATAGAAAATCACTGAACATGCATGCGAGTACGGGCAAAGCGACAACGGCAGCGAGATTCAGATGGCCGCCTCCTGCCAGCGCGCCGGCGGCAAGCAGGAGGGGAAGGCCGGGCAATGGAAGCCCTAGTTGCTGGACCAATATCCAAAGGAAAAGAACCGGGTACCTGTAGAGAACGAGGAAGTGAACCCAAGAGCTCATGACCGGCGGTGCCTCTCGGCGGCGGAGTTGCTGAGCGAAGCGATTGGCCGCAGATGTTAGCATGTCCGCCTATGGAGCACGAGCGGGGGCTTGATCTCTCGATAAGCTGTGCGAGCCGGCGTTTGCGGGGCTAAAGGCGCACACCCAGGAAGATGGCGTTCCGGTCGGTTGCGGATTACAAAGAGAAGTGGCAAAGAGGCCTGAATGCCCAGCGCCTGAGTAACGCGCTTACCGGAAAACTTAGATCTGAAGTTCTGGCGTAGACTTTCGACCGCCTCTATTCGGCCGAATGTCCGTTTCCATTTCCGCCGGGAGTGAAAGGCCTGACTTCGTCGCCACGGCGCAATTGTTCAATGAGGCGTGCATGAATATCCGCCCGCTCTTTGTAC
>Ga0210405_10004632_pt1 | contig 12862 bp, 12 predicted proteins | sample IncBWH11MmetaG_FD_155492 | JGI IMG/M metagenome (GOLD analysis project Ga0210405, IMG submission 155492) | Forest soil microbial communities from Barre Woods Harvard Forest LTER site, Petersham, Massachusetts, United States - Inc-BW-H-11-M | ecosystem: Environmental > Terrestrial > Soil >... | reverse complement strand
AAATCGAAGAGCCCGGCAGCATAGTGCGGGCGTCGAAGCGTCTCCACACGAATGCTTGTCGACCGGTTCAGCAGGCCAACCATCTGCGCCGCCGGCCGTTTCCGGGATTCTTAATTTGCCCTGGCCTTGCAAGTCCTGTTGAATTTCAAACTGGCCGACTGCCCGCCAAACAGCAATGGATCGGTTTACGATTGGACGACGACTCGCCGGGAGCTTAGGGATGAGATTGAGAATCCAAGCTACTAAGAAGGTGTTCGAAGAGTCAGTTTGCTTTCTGCTGGGCAATCCACTTGTCAGTGCGAGCCTCGAGCATGTCAAGGGGAAGGGTCCCGCCATTTAGCATCTCGTCGTGGAAAGCGCGAATGTCAAACTTGGCGCCCAACTCCTCGCGCGCGCGTTCGCGAAGCTGGCGAATCTTCAGTTGGCCAAGTTTGTAGCTGAGGGCCTGCGCCGGCCACGCGATGTAACGGTCGGTTTCTGATTGTATCGTCGGCTCATCCACGGCGCCCGACTTGCGGAAGAAATCCACAACTTGATCGCGTGTCCAGCCTTTCGAGTGGATTCCTGTGTCCACAACCAGCCGCACAGCGCGGAAAAGTTCGGAGGAAAGTCTGCCGTAGTCGGAAACGGGATCCTGGTAGAAACCTACCTCTTTTCCAAGTTGTTCTGCGTACAAAGCCCAGCCTTCGATGTAGGCATTGAAACCCAGTCCGTGCAGCCGAAACTTGGGCAGGCCAGCGAGTTGTTGCTGTACGGAAAGCTGCATGTGGTGCCCTGGAACGCCTTCATGGTACGCAATCGCTTCGTCGTCGATCAGCGAGCGCTCGGCAAACTTGGAGGTTGCCACAACGACGCGACCCGGACGCTTCCCGTCCGGAGTGCCCGTGACATAGTGCGTCGCGGCCGCCGCCTGGAACGCGGGAATCGCCTCGACCGTCACCGGAGACTTCGGCAGCAGTGTGAACAGCTTGGGAAGCATAGGTTCCATCTGCGCAATGTAGCGGCGAAAGTCGTCCAGAATCTGATCCGCGGATGTGGGTATGTATTTGGGGTTGGTCTTCAGTGACGCGCGAAAGGAAGCCAGGTTCGCGAAACCCTCCTTTTTGGCAATCACCAACATCTCCGCCTGGATGCGCTCGATTTCGCGCAGCCCCAGTTGGTGGATTTCGTCGGGGCTCATGTGCGTGGTGGTGCGCCCGTAAATGTCGTTCTGGTAGCGCTTCTCTCCATCCGGCAGAGAAGTCACCGCAAGGATGGTGCGGCCATGCGGCGCATATTCTGTGCTCAAGAAGGAAGCGAAGGCCTTGTAGGCCGGGATGACATCGGCATCAATGGCAGCAGTGATCTGTTGCGTAAGACGCTTCTGTTCTTCCGGAGAAATTTCAGCTGGATATTTCTTTGTCGGAATCAGGAAGGGATCGGCGTCGATGATGCCCTGGCACTGAACCGGTAACTTCTCTATCAGGAATCGCACCGGCATCAGGTTGTCCTTCATCCCGGCGCGCAGAACTTCCGCGGTCTGGCTGAGGGCGCGAGGGATCTGGTGCAGGCGGGCGATGTAGTCTTCATAGTGCTTCACCGAATCGAAGGGAACAGACAAAGGCAAATCCGCGAGCGACGTGTGGATGCCGTTCTGCTGATTGACTGGCATCTCGTATTCTTTCAGGTCGAAGTCGGCGATGCGCTGCTGCAGCACGCGAATCAGCAGGTCGTGGGAGAGTTGATCCTGGTCGGAAAAACTCGTCGTGGGAATCGCTTGCAGGCGGCTGAGGAAGGCCCGATTCGTCTCATTGCGCTGCGCGACGGCTGCAAGTGAGTAGTCGGCGAGCTTGTCGTTGTAGCGGTAGTCGCCGTAGGAAGTGGCCCGCTCCGGGAAATTGCGAAGGTCGGATTCGTATTGCTCCTCGAACAAGGCGTTCTGTGCGGCGAGGCGGTCAGCAATGGGTTTGAGATCCTGTGCGAACAACGCACCAGTTAGGGCCAGCGGAAAAACAAAAATTTGGAAAAATCGCATGCGTGTGAGCCTACCAGAGGTAAGGAGTTGATTGCACGAAAAAATCAGGACAATAAAATTGGAGATTTTTTCCTCCAGCGACATCACTCGCGCCAGCGCTGCGCCCGCCAAGATCTCCAACGCCGGTTTCTTCCCGTCCCTAGCATCCGCATCCGCCGATACTGCGGTCACGCTATCCAACTCTCTGTGCTCTCAGTGCTCTTCCTCAGTGCTCTCTGTGTGAACTCTTCTCTTCAGCCCAAGCAGAGCCTGCGAAATGCCATAATCCAGAGTCATGCCCCAATCCATTACTCAACTGACTTTCGTAGTCCGCGACTACGGCGAGGCTCTCGAGTTCTTCACGCAAAAACTCGGCTTCCACCTGCTCCAGGACACTCCGCTCCCCGGCAATAAACGCTGGCTCCTCGTCGCTCCTCCCGATTCCCGCAGCGCGGCTCTCCTCCTCGCCGAAGCCGACACTCCCGAGCAATCCCTCGCCATCGGCAATCAAACCGGCGGCCGAGTATTTCTCTTCCTCCATACCGACGACTTCTGGCGCGATTACAAGGCCTACCAATCCCGCGGCGTCCGTTTCCTCGAATCTCCCCGCCAGGAAACCTACGGCACCGTCGCTGTCTTCGAAGACCTCTACGGCAACAAATGGGACCTCCTCCAACCCGCCGCCACAATCGATCGTCCCGCTAAAAGCGATTGACTCCCTCTACCTTCCGACCAAAAACCCATACTGTTCCGCCGTCAACGGCACCACCGACAATCTCCCAATCCTAACCAGTGGCGACTCCTTGAAAATCTTCTCCTTCTTGATCTCCTCCAGCGAAACCACTTTTGCTAGTGGCTTCTCCGCCTTAATCTTCACCACCGGTTTCTTCGGATCTTTCGCATCCACGGACACCACCGTCGCCGTCCCCACCGCGCTTCTCGTATCACCAGTCTCATAAATAATCAGTCGCGCCCCGGGTTTCATCTCTCGCAAATTCTTCACCGCCGTGGGATTCGACACTCCATCCCACTCTGTCTCCCGGTCCTTCATCAAATCCGCAAACGAATATTCCGTCGGTTCCGTCTTCAGCAAATAATAGTTCGCCACGGCGCTCTCCTCGCGATTGGTCTCACCCTTCCAGACTTCAGCAGGCTAGCTCAGCAACCCTCCCGCTTCAACTCCTCAGCACTCCGCAGCTTCCCCCGCAACTGGCCGCTCGTTCCAGTACTTCCGGGGGATGCCTCTTTCGCACAATTCTATTGCCCTACCACCGCCTTTAAAGGGTACAATTACCCCAGAAATTAAGGTTGCCTCGGCTCTGGAGTCCCCCAGGGCAGTTTCTCAAAATTGATGAGCCGCACGTCCCACTCTCGACGGGCCCCCAACCGGCCACTCGGCCTGTGCTTCGTCTTCTATCTCTGCGCGTCCACATCCATTTTCGGCCTGCCCTCTCGCGCGCAGGAAACGCAACAGGACACCCAGCAAGTTGCGGAAGCCGCCCGCCAGGAAAAAGCGCGCAAGGCCGCGCAGCAGAAAAAAGAAACTCACGTCTACACCAACGAAGAACTAAAGCAATCGCAAATCCTCACTCAACAGGATCGTTCCCGCGTCGAAGCCCGCAAAAATAATCCCGCACCAACGCCCGCCAAGCCAGCCGAGCCTTCCGTCAGCGCCGAAAAGAATTCCGCTCCCGAAAGCCTCGGAGAAGTAGCCCGCCGTTACCGCCGCCAAAAACTGGAAAATTCTGAAGCCGCGGAAGCCGCAAAGCGCCAACCTGCCTCGCGCTTCCCAATGGATCTTTCACAACCTGGTTTTGCATCGCCAGTGAAACCCGTCGCGCCACTGGCCTCGCCAAATTCGCATCCGCGCCAAAGTGCAAAGCCGCTGCCCCGAATCGCTCCCGCCCGTCGCGACCCATTTTCTCGCCAACGTTTTTCACCATCGCTTCCCAACAATCGAGCGCCGCTCTCACCAAGTTTCTCCGCGCCCGCGAAACCATCCATATCATTATCATTCGCCGACGTAGCTCCTCGCGCTCCCGCGGTCCGCACCGCGCCGCCTCCCACCGCACCGAATTTGCTGCTCCCCTCGAAACCGCTTCCCGCGCGTCCATCTCTTGCACGTCCTCTTGCACCTCGCGCCGCCCCGGTTGCTCCAATCGTGAACAACATCAGCCGCGCCAAAGAAGTCCGCATCCAACCCGGCGACTCCCTCTGGAAACTCGCCCGCCGCCATCTTGGCAGCGGCTCCCGCTGGAACGAACTCCTTGCCTCCAATCCCGGCATCTCCGATCCAAATCGCCTCCAACCCGGCGCCATGCTGGTTGTCCCCGCATCCAAACTTCGTTCCCGCGTGCAGCCCTCAAGCGTCACCATTCACAGCGGCGACTCTCTCTGGAAAATCGCCGCTTCTCAGCTCGGCAGCGGCGCCGTCTGGCCGTGCATCGCCCAGGCCAATCCCCAATTGCGCGACGCCAATCGCCTCCGCCCCGGCCAAACCCTCTCCATCCCCGCTTCCTGCGCTCCCTTTCTCCCCCGCTAATCCGAACAAGCCACTCGCACAATAATCCCGCAATCCTTGCTGAGTCTTTCGCCGCCCACCTCAACTACCCGGTATTCACCTGAGGTCCGAATCAGGCGTGTGCTCGATTGAGGCCGCAGGATTCTCCTGCTATTTCTCTTCAGGATTCAGGTGTTCCAGGCAGTGGCCTGCGCAGGGCGCGGAATCCACTCCGGATGACCCGAGGCCCCGCCCGCCTCGAGTATTGGAGATCGCATACTTGATTCCTCCGCGCAAATCGGATGCCGCCGTCGTCCCTCTTCACCGCCGAGCCGCCTGTGAGCCACGGTGATGGAGGCAGAATGCAGGGTGCCGATCAAATCCGAACGTGACATCGTCGTGGCCCGGCAAAGGGGCCGCGCCCTCGCCACAAAAATCGGGTTTTCCATTAGCGACGCCACGCTAATCGCCACTGCCATTTCGGAACTTGCCCGGAATATCGTCTCTTACGCAGGGGAGGGCATGATCGCCATGAATGCTATTTATAATTCCGAGCGCGAGGGTCTCCTCATCGTCGCTTCCGATGAGGGCCCCGGTATTGCCGACATTCCGCGGGCCATGCGCGATGGCTTCTCCACTTCTGGCAGCCTTGGAATTGGCTTACCCGGCGTGCGCCGCCTGATGGATGAATTCGAACTCGCTTCGCAACCGGGCGCAGGAACGATTGTGACGGTGACAAAATGGAAATTCTAGAACATCCACTCGTCGAATACGGTGTCGCCAATTTCGCGCTTCCCGGTGAGGGCACTTCCGGCGATTGCCACGTCCTCCGCGTCCGGCCCAGCGGCCTTCTCGTCGCCGCCATCGACGGCATCGGCCACGGCGAAGAAGCCGCCAACGCCGCGAAAACCGCCGCTGCCATTTTGGAGAACTGCGCCAACGAACCAATCATTTCGGTCGTTGAGGAATGCCACCGCTCGCTGCTGTCCACTCGCGGCGTCGTTCTCAGCGTCGCTTCCATCGATCTCGACCACGGCATGATGACGTGGCTCGGCGTCGGCAATGTCGTGGGCGCGCTGGCGCGCGTGGTCCCCCGCGGCTCGAATTTTCCCGAAATGCTTCTTCTGCGCGGAGGCATTGTCGGCAAACAGCTGCCTCCGCTTCAGGCCGCTGTTCTTCCCGTCAGCGAAGGCGACACCCTCTTCTTCTCCACCGACGGCGTCAAGGGCCACTATGTCGAAACCGTTTCCGCGCGCGAAAATCCGCAGCGAGCCGCCGACCGGATTCTCCAAAAGTTCCACACCGCCACCGACGACGCCCTGGTCCTGGTCGTCCGCCTCACCGGCATCCGGAAATAATCGCTTTCCTAACAACTTTCTTATTTCTATTTTCCAATTTCTGCTTTCTTGCCGATGCACCCAACCGGCAATTGGAAACATCAAAATATTTGCTCCAAGTGATTCATTCTTTCCCGCTTTTTTCATGCTCTTTTCCGTGACGTATGCTTCCCCCTCAGCGTCAAATCATATGACCAGCGAATTAGAAACTCGCCCGCGCAGAACACGCCGGTTTTTTCGCAGCGTGCTCGCGGTAATTTGAAAGGAAATCAATCTCATGAAACTCTCGAAACTCTCGCTCGCATTTTTCGGCTCGGCGCTTCTTCTCTCTTCGGCCGCCGTCGCCGGCGATTCCAACAAGGGCTCGCTCCAGCTGTATGAAAAGGTGAACGTCGAAGGCAAGGCGCTCAACCCCGGCCACTACACCGTAACGTGGGACGGCTCCGGACCCAACGTCCAGGTCACCGTTTCGCAAGGTAAGCAGACCATCGCCACCTTCCCCGCTCACGTAACCGAGCAGGCCACCCGCAACACCGAAGACGCCTACGGCTCCGCCGCCGAAACCGACGGCTCCCGTTCGCTCACCGCAATCTACCCCAACGGCAAGCGCTTCTCCCTCGAAATCGGGCAAGCAGCGGCCAGCCAGACCTCCAGCTCTCCAGCATCCAAGTAACTCTACTCTTCTCTTTGGGTGGCCTACCCTTCGCGAATTTGGCGAAGGGTGGGTCCGCTCTTTTCTATTCCAATCTCTGTGCTCTCCGTGTTCTCTGTGGTGAAATCTCCCCCTTCCAGAAATAAGCCGTAAGCTTTAAGCCGTAAGCTTAAGGCTCACAGCTTAAGGCTGCCTCTAAACAATCCTCACGCACCGCTTCACATCCCGCGCCTCCGCCAGCAACTTCTCCACCCGCTCCAAAAACTTCTCCGTATGCGGCAGCTTCGCGTGCGCCTCAAACACCTCCGCATCCTTCCATCGCGAATGCAGGTAGTACAGCCGCGCATTCCGCACCGACCGGTAACCATGCACCTCCACGCACCCCGCCTCCGCCCGCGTCGCCGTCACCAATTCCCCCAGCGCCGCCTCGAAGGCACTCTCCTTCCCATCCAGCACCAGGAACCTCCCGAAAATATAAAGTTCCATCGCCGCCCTCCAAACCTCCGCATTCTACGCCGTCACTGTGGCACAGGCACTCTTGCCTGTGTGCTTTGATTCTTCTGCATTCTTCAATGTAGCGCTGATCTTTTGAGTCAGCACGCTTTGCTTCCCCCCCGACTCTCTCGCCAGAAAAACCGAACCGTTACCCAAATCTTCTTTTCCTAGCGCCGGAGGCGCGGCAGAAATTAGCCCAGTGCGTAAGCGCTGGGTTGGAGTCCTCCACCAGATTTCCGAAGCGCCGTAGGTGCGACAGATTCCCCACGGAGCCAATATGCGCCACCCGCCGAGCAATACAGGGAAATACCTGATCGCCGATTAAGGTCTTTCCCTTATTGAAGCCTCAATCAATTATGAGAACCTGCACCTCAGCGAGAAGGACGCGCTGTCGGTGATTCCGCCCCCCTTCGAAAGGGTCAGTGATGTACCTCTACTGCCCAGCCGGGAGAGTTCGGCAAATTTGCTATCCGCTGGGGGGACCAGTCATGGGGAAGGCCAGAAGCGATTCCGCGCCCGTGTCCGTTGAAGCGATCATAGATGCGCTTAAAATTCAGGGCATCGCTTTCCATGGTCCATTGCGCACACAAGGTAAGCGCGTCATCTTCGTTGTCGATAGGTACATCCTACTGGAATCTGAACTCGCCGATCTGCTTGAACAAAATAAACTAAATCGAGCCGGCATCCAGGAACTTGGCAAGCGTATCGAGGCTCGTTCCCAATAGCGCGCGGTTTCAGCCAGTTCTCTGGGCGCGTGGCCAATGCTACCCGCCAGCGCCGCCTCGAAGACACTTTCTTTCTCATCCAGCGCCAGGAACATGCGAAAAATGTAGAGTTCCATCATGCCCTCCCCTGAGCGTCAGCATCGCAAACTCAGCCATTGTCTCTTACTGGGGTAGAATTAGCAGAGGAGTTGTGCTTGCCGAGATGAAGCTTTTTTCACAAAGGAAGGGACTGAAACCATCAGCCGCAACGCTTCAATTGGATTCAATGGACGCTGGCTTGCGTTCTCGACTTTGGGACGTTGTGAGTGAGACCTATTGGTTGGACCGCGAATCCGACAACTTCACCCACTACAGGAACGGTGACCTTCTTCAACTCGTTAGGACCATCTGGCACCGATACTTTAAGCGTCCGGTCGACACGATTTCTGACGATTTTAGGCCCTGCTTGGCCGATCTGCGGTCCTATTTTTTCAATTGTGAGTGGAACGAGGTCTACGATTTCCTTGAGTTCCTCGCAAAAGTAGAGCCAACCCAAAGATCGCAAACTGAATTCACAGAAGCGTGCAATCAGGTACTCGAGCAAGAATTGTCCGCCTATAGATTCATAGGATCTGAGATAGTTCCCATCAGTTCCCATGAAGAAACGGAAGCAATTGAGCAAGCGCTTCAGATCAGTGGGAAATTAACCCCTATCGGACTGCATTTCGAACGAGCAGTGGCTCTTTTCGCTGACCGGAAAAAACCCGATTACAGAAATTCGATCAAGGAATCAATCAGCGCAGTCGAAGCAATCTGTCGGCTGATTGGGAGCAATCCCAAAGCGACTCTTGGTGATGCCATCAAGCAACTGGAAAGCCGGGTAAGCATCCACCCAGCGCTTAAGGATGCATTTGGCAAGCTCTACGGATATACGAGTGACGCAGACGGGATCCGTCATTCGCTGTTAGACGAGTCTAAGCTGCGGCCTGAAGATGCGAAGTATATGCTGGTTTCTTGTGCAGCCTTTGTGAACTACCTTGTGGCCAAGTCTGCCGAAGTAGGGATCACCTTTTAGAACAGCTAATCGGATTTGCGCGACGCCGGGTGCCCCACCCTTGGTTTTTAAGGGTGGGTCTTGGGCTACTCCTCCTCTTCAACTTTTGCACTCTGAACTCTTCAACCTCTCCTCTTCCCCATCCCGCACCACTGCCAATTCGAATAGACACTCCGCCATTCGAAACATTTTCCACACCGTTCGAACGCCCAGGTAACTCTCTGTAACTAGACATCTAGTTACCTGATGAATATACTTCGCCCATGACAACGAAACGATCCGCTTCACCCTTTGACCTTTGCAACTTCGTATTCGCCGATGGACGCGGCTGCTGCATGCCCTCCGTCCCTTCCCTCAACGGGTACTGCCGCTCCCACGGCACCGTTCTCAAAAGCCGCCCTCCCGCCGAGCACAACGAAGACCTCCTGCTCGAAATCGGTCTCTTCAACGACGATCCTCCCTCCGAAGACGACGTTCACCGCGCCATGTCCCGTGTCTTCCGCGCCCTCGCCGCCAACCGCATCTCCACGCGACGCGCCGCCACCTTCGGCTACCTCGCCCAAATCATCCTCACCTCCAAAGGCAGCAAGCAGGTCCGCCAGGCCACCCACGACCTCTCCAACGCCTTCCTCAAAACCCTCGACCTCGCCTATAACCCCAAATACGGCAAGCTCAACCCCGCCTTCAAAGACGCCGCCTCCCGCGATGTACATCCCGCAACGGATGTCCACCCTGAGCCTGCCGAAGGGCTCCGCTCCTAATCCCCCATGCCTGTTCTTCCGTCCTCTGTGCTCTCTGCGTCCTCTGTGGTGAACAATCCGTCCGCTCCTATCTCGGCTCCGATCTCAGCGCACTCCGCGTCCTCAGCGACCTCTGCGTTAAATTCCGATTCCGCGTCTTTGTTCTTTGTTTTCAGCTGTCGACTGTTGACTGTAGTCTGTTGGCCTCCCCTAACCCCAATCATTCCCGCACATACAAGACCCCCGGGGGTGGGGGGATATGCCGGTTCCCTGGTCAGACCACGTGGATGAGCGCGATGAAGAGAGAAGGCGGCGTAAAGCCGCCCCTACAGGGAGGCGAGTTCGGTGAGGGCTTCGGCGAAGAGGCGCGTGTGCTGGTCGATGTCCGCCGCCGTCGTTTCCGGGCACATCAGCGCCATGTTGTGGAACGGCGTCAGCAACACCCCGCGGTTCAGCGCGTACAAATGCAGAAACCGCTCCAGCTCGAAGTCGGCCGCGGCCGCCGATTCCCCGCCGTTCCGCGGAGCCCGCTGGCAGAACGTGTACTCCGCGCGGGCTCCAAGCCGCTGCACATTCCACGGCAACCCATGCTTCTTGATCTCTGCCGCCACGCCATCATTAAAACGCACAGCCAGCGGCATCATCTTCTCGAAATTCTTGGCGGTGAGAATATTTTCAAGCGTGGCGCGCATCGCCGCCAGCGACAGCGCATTCCCCGCCAGCGTGCCGCCGATTCCGCCGACGTCGCAATCCTCCAGGTGGATGCGCGCGGAAATGCGCTGCGCGACTTCCTCCGAGCAGCCGTACGTGGCGCCGGGGATGCCGCTGCCGATCGCTTTGCCGAAGACGAGCAGGTCCGGCTCCAGCTTCCACTCCGCGGTGCAGCCGCCCGGCCCCGCGCAGATGGTGTGCGTCTCATCGGCGATGAAGAGCGAGCCATACCGCTTCGCCAGTTCCTGCGCCTGTTTCCAATATCCGTCGTCCGGCAGAATGATGCCGACGTTGGTCATCGCCGGCTCGGCCAGGATGCAGGCGACGTCGTTGTGCTTCAGCGCGTCTTCGAGCGCGTTCAAGTCGTTGAATTCCACGACGCGCGTCGTCTCCGCCGGATCGACAGGCGGGCCGATGTTGCCGCGCCGCGGCCCCACCACGCCGTTTTCCACCGTCGCAAACGTTTCATCCACCGTGCCGTGATAGCAATAGTGAAATACCAAGATTTTCGCGCGCTGCGTGATTTCGCGCGCAATGCGAATCGAAAACCGATTCGCATCCGTGGCGGTAAGCGTGAATTGCCAGTAAGGCAAACCGAAGCGCTTCTTCAGATCTTCGCCGACGAAGATCCCATCCTCTGTGGGAAGCATCAGCGTGATTCCCTGCTTCACGCGATTCGCCACCGCTGCGGCCACAACCTCCGGCGAATGCCCCGTCATCGCGCCCGTGTCGCCGAGGCACAAATCCACGTACTCTTTCGCGTCCGCGCAAGTGAAATGCGCGCCCTTTGCTTTCGTCACAAAAACCGGAAATTCGCCCGCCCACTTCTTCATCCAATTCATCGGCACGCCGCCCAGCAAGGATTGCCGCGCGCGCTTGTACAACTCCGCCGAACGCGGATGTTCCGCCACGAAGCGCTTCGCCTCGCGTTCCTGCAGCTTCTTCAGCTTTTCTCGATTAATCGTCGTCATGTTGGATTGTCACTAATGGAATTGCGCAGTTTCCGCGGTGCAATTCGCGCTCATCGCAGTTCGTGGATGATTTCCTTTGCCGCGTTTGCGCCGGACGCCCCTGTTAAGCCGTTTCCCGGATGCGTTCCGTTGCTGCAGAGGAACAGCCCTTTCACCGGCGTCTGATAACGCGCCCAATCGAGAATCGGCCGCATCGTGAACAACTGATCGAGCGCCAGTTCGCCATGAAAAATGTGGCCGCCTGTAAACCCATAATCGGTTTCCAGATCCAGTGGCGTGATCACATGCGCTGATTCCACCAGTTTCGGCAAGTTCGGAGCGTACGCCGAAAGCGTCTTGATGACGCTGTTCGCCAGTTCGCCGCGGCGTTCCTTCCAGGTTCCCTTCTTCAGCTTGTACGGCGCGAACTGGAAATACGCGGAAAGCACGTGCTTGCCTTCCGACGCGAGCGACGGATCGAGAATCGTCGGAATCGTAACGTCGAGAACGGGTGCCGACGAAATCTCACCATACTTCGACGCGTCGAACGCCTTCTCCAGATAATCAATCTCATGCCCGATGTGAATGCGACCGGAAAGCGCTTCGCGGAAGCTGTCCGGCCCGACCGTATCCGAGAGCGACGTGAAGTGCGGCAGATCGCCGAGCGCAAGATGGACTTTTGCGACGCTGCCGGAAACGCGGAAGTTCTTCATGCGCATGGCGAAAACGGGATCGAGATTCGCGGGATCGAGCAGCTGGAAGAAGGTGCGCTTCGGATCGACGCCCGAAACAACGGCTTCGCAGGCGATCTCCTCGCCGTCGGCAAGCACAATGCCCGAAACGGCGCCGGCTTTCGTGCGGATCTGCTGAACTTCGGCGTTGGTGCGAATCTCAGCGCCAGCGCTGCGAGCGGCTTCGCCAAGCGCCCGTGAGAATTCGCCAAGCCCGCCGCGCGGAAACGCCGCCGAGCCAACAGGATGCGGATCGGCGGCGGCGCGGAGCAACAGAAGCGCGGTTGATCCGGCAGACCACGGACCCAGATTGGCGCCGAAGATTCCGCGTGCAGCAATGGCGGCGCGGAGGAGTTCGGTATCGAAGAATTCGCCGACGAAATCCGCTACGGCCATCGGGCCCCAGCGCAGCAGATCGAAGATGCCGGTTTTGCCGAGGCCGCGAACAGCGCGGCCAGTGGTGAGCAGATTCCAGAAATCCTCGGGCGAGGGATGATCGATGGCCGGCGGGGTGATGGAAGCGATGTGGCCGAAGACCTGGGACATTTCCTCGAGGGCAGCGGCGAATTCGGTGTAGCGGGCGCCCTCTTTCACGGGGAGATGCGAAAGCGCGGCGGCGGTTTTGGCGGCGTCGTTATAAAAGACCAGGCCGCGGCCCTCGGGCGAGGGAGCGAAGAGGCGAGGCTCCGGCTGGATGATGTGCAGATCGAATTTCTGGAGCTGGAGGTCGCGAGCAATGTCTGCGCGAAGAGGGCCGAGCGTGTGCGAGAGAGTGGAGGCTTTGAAGCCGGGATGAAATTCCTCGGTGATGGCGCCGCCGCCGAGGTGTTCTCGGCGTTCGAGGACGGTGGGCTTGAAGCCGCCTTTGGCCAGGTAGAAGGCGGTGATGAGCGCGTTGTGACCGCCGCCGATGAGAACTACTTTTTGTCCGAGGGGCATGGTCAGTTGGCCGCTTTCTTCCAGTTTTTCAGGATGACCTGGCTGGCGATGCGGCC
>Ga0210405_10004631_pt1 | contig 12867 bp, 14 predicted proteins | sample IncBWH11MmetaG_FD_155492 | JGI IMG/M metagenome (GOLD analysis project Ga0210405, IMG submission 155492) | Forest soil microbial communities from Barre Woods Harvard Forest LTER site, Petersham, Massachusetts, United States - Inc-BW-H-11-M | ecosystem: Environmental > Terrestrial > Soil >... | reverse complement strand
GTGCCCTGAAACGCTTTCAATGCTCCGACCTGGCGCGGTTCCAGAAATAAAGCTGTCTTGACTCGGTTGTCTTTCTTTGCCATTCGTTCTCCTCAGTGTTTTCAACAACGGCGCTAAGGATACCCGCAAGCGTTCATCAACGGCAGGAATGGGCTGCTATTCAAGACCCGAAACAGCACGCCATACCTGCACAACAACCTTGAACAATGCTGGCTTACGCCTCGGCTCCAAGCGATGCGACTCGACGAAAAGGGTATGGGCTTCCATGCTTTTCGTAGGTTCCGCAAAACATGGCTCAGGGGCAAGCGCTGCCAAGACGACCTAAATAATTTTTGGATGGGCCATAAGCCACAGACGATGTCTGAACTGTACTCCCGCATGGACGAAGAGCTAGAACTAAGACTCCAAGAAGCGGAAGTAGTCGGCGTCGGATTCGTTGTTCCGGCTTATGCTGCTCCAAGTGCTCCAAAAGCTTCGGTCGAGCGGCAAGTTGCAATCGCAGCGTAAGTGTAGTGAAATATTGGAGTTGTCAACGGCGCGCCCGTAGCTCAGCTGGATCAGAGCGTCTGGCTACGAACCAGAAGGTCGGGAGTTCGAATCTCTCCGGGCGCACTTGTGATATCTGGAAAAATAGGGAACGTCCCCTCTGTCCCCCTTTTCCGACCTTTCCGAACAGGGCAAGTACGGCATCGGTTGCTGCTTGGGACTCCGTGGCTCATGTAACGCTATTAGCGACAATCGCGGAAGCATTTGGGCAATCATTTGAACTGGAGGATTTTGTAGAGTTGGTTTCTTATTCTCTAATAATGAATCGGCTGGAGAATCCGTCGCCTGATGCGTGAGCCGCGCTATTTGTCTGCTGCAGATCTACGAATCGGGCTCCAGGCCGAATTCGAACGTGACATCACTATTGACGACATAGCAGCCTTTGCGGAACTTTCACATGATTGGAATCCACTCCACCTCGACGACCAGTACGCCCGCAAGACTAATTACCGTGGACTTATAGTGCATGGTGCCTTCCAGGTCGGCTTGGCGTCAGCGATGGCCGGAATGTACCTACCTGGCCGCGAGGTCGTAGTGGGTTCATTACAAGGTCGATTTCCAGCGCCTTTGTACTATCCATCCCGAGTCAAAGTAAACGGCGAGGTCACAGCCTGGGTACCCCGATCAGCCAGCGGTACTTTACGGGTGCGGGTTACGGAACTTACCACTGGCACTCTGACTTCTGAAATTCACGTCGGCTTTTCTCTCCACGACGTGCGCTCCGCTTCCTTGGACAGCCCACGGGTGGAACAAGCGCGAACGAGCCGCAAACCAATAGTGGTACTCACCGGAGCAACGGGCGGTCTCGGGGAACGGATCGCTCCGGTGCTTTTTGAGTCCTATCATGTAATTGGTTTGGCAAGGTCACCGCGCGTTGAAAAAAAAGACGACGTGGCGGAGTGGGTAACTGCGGACCTTACAGCAGATGATTGGGAACCGGTGCTCCAGCGGCAGTTAGGCGGACGCCGAATTCATGGTCTGGTGCACGCGGCTTGGCTTCCTGGCGTACAAGGTAGTCTTCTTGATGTAGAGCTGGATGCAATCAGAGCACACCTTGAATTTGGTGGCGTAGGTACGATCCGGCTTGCCCGTTTTCTCCGGTCGCAGGTAGACGCCGAAGGCGGTCGGCTGGTGCTATTGGGAACTACGGCAGCCACTGTTAAGCCAGTTCTCAATATGGCCACATATTCGCTCGGCAAGGCAGCTCTCGAACACACCGCCCGGCTCTTGGCTCCAGAGTTGGCCCGCTCTAACATCACCATAAACGTTATTGCACCCTCCTTCGTCCCCGTTGGCATGAATATCGCTAAGACCGACCGCGTGCTTCTTACCGAAACTGCAAAGGTACCTCTAGGAAGACTGTGTTCCCCCGAAGACGTCGCCAGGACGATAAACTTTTTCTTGTCCCCAGGAGCTGCGTTTATCACCGGACAAATGCTGCCGCTGACTGGAGGCCAATTGTGATATCTGGAAAAATAGAAAACGTCCCGTCTGTTCCCTTCGTTTAGAAAACGTCCCGCCCGTCTGGCCATTACTGGCCTAATTCCTTAATAAATTCCTTGATCACATTTGCCTTAGCTTCTAACTCGTATATTGTCCAGGAAACTTCTGCTCTGATGTAAGGGTCCAGGTTAGGTCTATGCCGGTCGCCGGAGGGTCGCCATTGTGTCGCGAGCCCGCTTGATAAAATCTATTAACATATAATTCGCCCAAGCTCCCTGAGATGTACCCAGTGGCCATAGATATCCATTCGCGAGCGCTATCTATGCAGATTTGCGCGCTAGTGCCACCGCGACCAGGAGGCGAGGTATTATGGCAAGGCCCCGTAACCGAATTATTCATCCCGATATACCGATTGAGATTTTCCTTCACCTTCCGTTTGTCGTGAACTTCGCCGCAGATCCTTGCGGCCTTGCCGCTACACTCGGCCGTTTTCGCTTCAAATATCAATTTCTTCACACGTTCCTGTTCCTAGGTTTCCCTATTCCGTCCCCGGTATGATTTGAGGTGTTGTGAATATCCAACTGAATGAAATGGAAGCCATGGTACTCGGGGCGCTGCTGGAAAAAGAAATCACCACTCCGGATTATTATCCGCTTTCGCTCAACTCCCTGGTCAACGCGTGCAATCAGAAATCCAATCGGTTATGAACGTGGACGAAGACTCCGTTCGGGATGCATTGCGTACATTGCAGGACAATTCTCTGGCTGGCTCGGTCAGCGCCGTGGACAGCCGGGTCACCAAGTATGAACACCGTCTACAGGAAGCCTTCAATTTCGATCGCCGGGAAGCGGCCTTGTTCTGGCGGGTGGCCCAGGTGGGAATTGGATTTTCACCAACAGAATGATGGTGAGAGAGTTTCTGTACTGAACTGTAGAAACCGGGTGGCGCAGGTGGGAATTGGATTTTCGCTGAACGAATCAGGGTGAGAGGGTACCCCTAAGGCTACAGATGGAATAAGGCGCGAGGAGTCTGCGTCGTTGGGTGCCCCCTTCGGTCAATCAGGGGAGATTCCTAGTGAGCAGCAGAGAAAACCCGCGCCCTTTGAAAGCCACAAAGGGTGCGGCACCCGCGCACCCGGCAAAAGCGAAGTCAAAGACCCCAAGTGCAAAACCGGCACATGGGGCACCCAGATTCAGTTCGATGACCAGTATGTGGGCCACTCGTCTTCGGCGCGATATAGTATCCAGATAAAGGAAAAGGTTTCGTCTGTCCTAGGTATTCCAGGTATCTGTCCCCAGGGTATGCATCCCCGGTATGATTTGAGGTGTTGTGAATATCCAACTGAATGAAATGGAAGCCAGGGTACTCGGGGCACTGCTGGAAAAAGAAATCACCACTCCGGATTATTATCCGCTTTCGCTGAACTCCCTGGTCAACGCGTGCAATCAGAAATCCAATCGCGATCCGGTTATGAACGTGCACGAAGACTCCGTTCGGGATGCATTGCGTACATTGCAGGACAATTCTCTGGCTCGCTCGGTCAGCGCCGTGGACAGCCGGGTCACCAAGTATGAACACCGTCTACAGGAAGCCTTCAATTTCGATCGCCGGGAAGCGGCCTTGTTCTGCGAGTTGCTGCTTCGTGGCCCACAAACAGTGGGCGAACTGCGGACGCGCGCGGAGCGTATGCATCCTTTCGACGATTTGAGCGAAGCGCAGTCGGCTCTGCAGCGCCTGATGAACCGCGAGCCACCGCTCGTCAAGGTACTCGCCAGGCAGCCCGGCACGAAGGAATCCCGCTATATCCATTTATTGTCAGGCGATGAGAAGGCAGTCAGCTCGACGGCTGGGCGCCGCGAAGTTCCTACGGCGGTCGAAGGGGAAAAAATGGACGGGTTTTCTCGCTTGTCTTCGGAAATGGCCGAACTTCGAAGGGATGTAGCGGATCTAAAGCAGCAATTGGCGGCTTTCCGAAAGCAGTTCGAGTAGGTATCGAGATAAATCAGGGAAGGTCCCGTTTGTCCCTCGATGCCTGAAATGAAAAATAAGAACTAGTCTTCGTAGAGTAGTTTTAAGGTGCGTCGCGATTGGGCCGATTGTTCGCGAGCCGCTTATTTGCAATGTAGCGTTGCGCGGCCAAGAGTAACAACCCTACCCCGATCACTATCCCGATTGTTGCAATCGTGCCCACGACCGTGCATCCTCACCCGATACTGGAATAATCCCCATATAATTACTGAGTACTCTCCAAAACAAAAGGCCGCTAACCTTCTAGGGGCCCTTCATTCGCGGGTTCTTGCTTCCGCGTCATAGCTTGCGTACCTTGCCGTACCGTAAAAGGAGATTGTAGGCGCTGAAGCTTTTCGCAGTCAACCGCGTTGTGGTATCCCGATAAAATTGAGAACGTCAAGTCTGTCCCTGCGTCTCCGCGAAACGAAAAACTTGCGAAGATGGAGCCTCTCCGGGCTTGGTTTAGCTCCAGGAAATCGAGAGCTCGGAAAATGCCTTGCCCTCCTCGATCGGTACGGTGAAGCAGAGGACCACGTCCTTGGCTCCGGAAATCTCCAGTGCTTTGTTGAAAAATCCCATAATCGCGAAGCCCATAATACGGTGCTGCTTTTCAAATCCTGTGTATCTGACCACTGCTTTGCCATGTCCCTGCAACTGCACCTCAATCGGAACACCCTGAAAGTAGGTTGCGTGAACGGCGGCGATTCGTTTGATCACGAATTCAGGGGACCCAAGTTTCACAAAAGCCTTGTAGATTCCACGAAGCTGCCTTTCGATTACCGCTTCGGAGCCGCGCATGACCATTTCTTCCTTTCCGTCGGCGAGCACCCGGATCTCAACTTCGAGGAAGCGGGTGAAAAGATCCAACGGGTACCAAGTGGAGGAAAAGACTTCATTCTGGCAAATCGTTCGCGTTTCTTGGTCCAGAAGGCCAAGGATTTTCTGGAAGGCTTCCTCGCCGGAGCGGGACTTGATCTGGTTAATTGTCTCCTTGATAGCGGATCCTTTAATCTGCACCATGCGCACGCCCCTCGGAGGGCGGTCTTTGCCACCTGCTCCGCTTTCAACGTTACTCTGTTTCCGCGGGTGTCAAATCCAGGCTTTCCCTAATCAGAACTGATACGCAGGCGCGAATTGGATTTTCGCCGCCGAAATCAATGGGAGCTGGATTCGCCTTTTGTAATGGCTACGACTCTAGCGTTGACGGCACGAATGTAGTCTTGAGGAGCCAGCAAAATTTGCAGGCCCCTCATCCCTGCGGATACTGAGATTACATCGCAGATTTCCGCCAGTTCGTCGATATATACCGGATAATCTTTTTTGCAGGCCAGAGCGGTAACTCCGCCACGAATGTAACCGGTCGCGGAATGCACTTCCTTCAAAGCAAGCAGGTCGACTTTGCGATCCCCGGTCTGATGTGAGAGGGCCTTGAAGTCCAGTTCTTCGGTTGCTGGAATTACTGCTAAATAAATTCCGTTGCGGTCGCCCTGCACTGCAAGAGTCTTAAAGAGCTGCTGAGGTGGTACGCCGATCTTTGCCGCCACCGTAGTCGCGGACAAGTCGTCGGGATCCACTTCGTACTCGCGCAATTCGTAGCTGATCCCAAGTCTATCCAGGACCCGCACTGCGTTGGTCTTGATCACTCAATTACGACCTCATCTCTTAAGTTTAGGCTCCGTGATGCCAGTGAGTTGGATGTTCCACGGCGCCGATTGTTAGGTTGGCGGGTACACCGTGATTCTCTCGGATACCATTCCCGGCAACTTTGATGACAGCGATCTGCAGCTCGTTGTTTCAATTATTGACAGGCCTAATCCCTGGTCGGTATAAGAGTGCGGTAGTGTGCGTCGTCGATAGTGGAAGGAGACAAAAAATGAAAAAACGAATGGTCGTGTGCGCCCTCGGTTTAGCGGTCGCTTCCTCGCTATTTGCCCAGAAGAAAGAAGAAACCCGAATTTCCAACTCGGCTGATGTGCTGCGGCAGCTGCTTGCTGGGGACTTGCCCAAGAATATCCTTGACCAAGCCGATTGTGTGGTCATCTTCCCCAGCGTCAAGAAAGTAGCCGTTGGCATCGGCGGCAGCTATGGACGTGGAGTCATGGTTTGCCGCAAGGGTCCGGAAATGAATGGAGAGTGGGGTGCCCCGGCGATGTACAAACTCGATCAAGGGAGCATCGGGATCCAACTGGGGTCTACAGCCACCGATTTTGTGCTTGCGGTGATGAATAAAAAAGGCGCAGAGCAAATCTTGAATGGAAAGACAAAACTCGGAACAAATGCCGCCGCGGCAGCCGGTCCCACAGGTGCGCAGGCAACGGCTTACAATGCCAGCGCTATGAATGTCGATGTACTGACGTATTCACGTTCCAAGGGATTGTTTGCTGGGGTTTCGCTGGAAGGTGCGTCAATGGACAGCGATAACGATGCGAACAAATCTCTGTATAGCAAGGATCTTAGTGCCAAGGACATCGTGGAAGGTGGGCAAGCTCCGCCTGCGGCGGCCAAACCGTTAGATGAAGTACTCACCAAGGCGTCACCAGCTCGCAAGTAGGATGTCGGCTAGTGTTAAGGGACAGCGGAACGTAACAAAGGACAGATCGCCGCGTCCATAATAGCGCTTCAGATCCTTCGACATGACCGAGCCAACCCAAGAGCCCACGTGTAAACCCGACACGTGGGGCACCCAACTGGGGCCCGAACTGGGTACGATACGATCTAAAATCGTCCTCTTAGGTGTACTGTCGTATTCAGACAAATAGAAATGTTCCGTCGGTTCCTCTGTTTTCGGATGACATTCACTCACGTTGGCTTTGAGACACATGGCTCGCGTGAGTGAATGCCAGTCTACTTTGTTAATCGCCAGCTTGGGCAGTTTCGTTGGCTACGATTGTTTGCCGCCGGGCTTGGGCTAGTTGTTGTTCTTCTTGTTTGGGATAGACGAGTTCATGACCGCTGGTATCGCCGGGATAAAACCACTTCACGAGCGTTTCGGCCCTTGCCTCTGATTGGTCCGCCAAAACAACGACAGCTTCTCCCGTGGGCTTGGCGCGTTCGGCTGTGATGGTCTGAAGAGTTGCATACAAGCGAGTGCCCTGAGAATTGAAGATACGGACCACATCCAGGTCGTTGGGGTCCGCCAATTTGAACAGATAGGTTCCGGCCGGCAAGACCTGCCCCGGAATCTCTATCGGCTGGTTGAACGTGATTTTGATGGACTGGTCCGCTTCATCGGCCCGAGCCGCAACTTCCAGGAACAATACCGATGCAATGGCAAAAGCAATTAGTAAAGCAAGTTTGTTGATTTTCATTTTCTTATCTCCATTTTATTTTTCGATTCGAATTCACTGTTGAAGAACGCTAGATCAAGTGTTTCAGAACCTTGCCGGTTCCCTTAACCGTAGCCTTCGTCACTTTGTAAGTGCCCTTCCCTGCGACTTTCGCGGAATGGGTAACCACGTGTTCGGCTCCGAATGACGCACCCCCGACAGCTAAACAAAATGCGAGTACGGTAATCAGTTTTTTCATGACATCTCCTTTATGGGTGGTGCGGCTGAGTGGTGTGGAATGGGAGTAGTTCGTGTTCCACAACCAGGCTTGCGTGCTGCTCACCGTCATCGCGCCCTAGTTTTTTTTCACGCCATGGATAAAGGCAGCCTAGATGCCAAACTCAGAAGCGACGGCATTCTTCGTGTAAGCGATTTATTTTGGAGAGGTTAGGAGCAGCCTATAGCAGGAACGGGGAGTGTATGGAGTGTGGAAAGTGTCGATATGTTGGTGTCGGTGTCAGTTTTAGCGGGTGCGACCCGTGCGGGAATGCTTCAGCGTAGGGGACACCCGCCAGCTAATATTACGTGCTTGATCAGCGGGTATTCCAGACCTCGCGACCGATCGCTGCTAATTTGCGGTGGGGCGCGGAGAAGCGTGAAGAAGTGGGGCGTGCGCCGGGTCGGGTTGTGAAAGCATAGCGGCGGGACGGTTTTTGTGGCGTTTGTGGTCGATGGCTGCGCCAATGAAGGCGGCGAAGAGCGGATGCGGCTCGAGAGGCTTGGATTTGAATTCGGGGTGGAACTGGCAGCCGAGGAACCAAGGGTGATCGGGAGCTTCGATAATCTCGACGTAGTTTTCGTCGGGTGTGCGGCCGGTGATTCGCAGGCCGGCGCCGAGTAAAGTTTTTTCGTAGTCGCGATTGAATTCGTAGCGATGGCGATGACGCTCGCTGATTTCTGTTTTGCCGTACGCCTGGTGAGCTAGTGAACCAGGCTCGAGTTTGCAGGGCCAAGCGCCCAGACGCATGGTGCCGCCCATTTCGTCGACGCCGAGGAGTTCGCGCAATTTGTAAATTACGCGGTGCGGAGTTTGCGGGTCGAACTCGGTGCTGTCGGCTTGCTTGAGGCCGGCCATGTCGCGTGCGTATTCGATGGTGGCGCATTGCATGCCGAGACAAATGCCGAAGAAGGGGACTTTGTTTTCGCGGGCGTATTGAATGGTGTGTACCATTCCCTGAATCCCACGCTTGCCGAATCCGCCGGGCACCAGTATGCCGTCGTACCCTCGCAGTCGCGCAGCGGCTGTTTCGGGTGAATCGATTTCCTCCGCTTCAATCCATTCGAGCACGGTCTTCTGCTGGTGTGCTAACCCGCCGTGAAGTAACGCTTCGCGCAAACTTTTGTAGGCGTCTTCCAGCTGCACATATTTTCCAACCACCGCGATGCGCACTTCGCCGGCGGGATGATGCAAGCGGTGAACGAGTTCGAGCCACGGCTGCATGTTAGCCGGTTTTTCCACGAGCTTGAGGTGGCGAAGAATTTGCGTGTCCAGGCCTTCTCTGGCTAATTCCACGGGGACCGCATAAATGGTGTCGACGTCCTGCATGGAAATTACGCAGGATTCCGCGACGTTGCAGAAGAGTGCGATTTTCTTCTTTAACTCTTCAGGAATGTGGCGATCACTGCGGCACAGCAAAACGTCTGGCTGAATTCCAATGCCGAGCATTTCCTTGACGCTGTGCTGAGTGGGTTTGGTTTTCAGTTCACCGGCGGCGGCGATGTAGGGAACCAGAGTTACGTGAACAAATAAAGTATTTTCTGCGCCGAGCTCCAGGCGCATCTGACGAATGGCTTCGAGGAAGGGAAGCGACTCGATATCGCCAACGGTGCCGCCAATTTCGACGATGACCACGTCAACGCCTTCGGAAACTTTTCTGATGGTGGCTTTGATTTCGTCGGTGACGTGGGGGATGACCTGCACAGTTTTACCGAGATAATCCCCGCGGCGTTCCTTGGTGAGAATGGTTTCGTAGATGCGGCCGGTGGTCCAGTTATTGTCGCGAGAAAGCTTGGCGTGGGTGAAGCGCTCGTAGTGGCCGAGATCGAGATCGGTTTCGGCGCCATCTTCGGTGACGAAGACTTCGCCGTGCTGGAAGGGACTCATAGTGCCGGGATCGACGTTGAGGTACGGATCGCACTTTTGCAGGGTGACTTTAAAACCGCGACTCTCGAGGAGACAGCCGATGGAGGAGGCAGCTACGCCTTTTCCCAGTGAGGAAACAACACCGCCGGTAACAAAAATATATTTTGGCGCCATCCGTGATGGACCGCGAAATGAATCGCGGACTTATTCGCCCTCCGCAGGTGACGTACAAGGAATTATGGATGCTGGGGGAAAAACTGTCAAACGGGAAAGTGCCCTGGAATGGAATTGGCGCAAGAACGGTTTTAATTTTTGAGTGGAACTTTTGCGGCATCGTCCCGGAAGTATGTGATGTGTGGCTAAAAAGCGTCGCGCGACGGTGGGTCGCGGCGGGTGGCTGGTGAATTGAATGCGGGTAATGAATTTCATCTGCAACTTTATTTTTTCTGCAGTGTTTTTCTCGCTAGGGCTGGGTGTGTATCAGGTGTGGTTTGCGTCCTGCGTGACGGCCTGGCCTGAGTTGCGGCGTTTGTTTGCAAAAAGTTAACTCAATTCGTAGATCGCTCACAGCCATTCTGGTGGGAGGGACATCTAACGGGTCAATGTGTCCTGGCGACTTCTTCAAGGGTGAGGAATGAAAATACATAAGTGGGTGCGAAGCGCCTGCGCGATTGGTGCGGTGATCGCGTTAGTCTGGGGTGTTGAGGCGCGGGGGCAACAGATTCCGCTGAGCGCTGGTCATCGCCCAGGGGCTGCCTACGATGTGGCGCGGGAGAGCGTGATCAGCGGGAAAATTGTGCAGTACAGTGCATCGTCGACGACTCCGCCGCTTGGTGCACACATTTCTTTGCAAACTTCTTCGGGCACGATCGACGTGCATGCCGGCAACGCGAAACTTATCCAGGCGAACAACATTTCTTTGCAGGCTGGGGATTCCGTCAGCATTACCGGCGAAACGGTGCAATTCGGCAACAGCAATGTTTTTGTGGCGCGGCTTATACAGAAGGGTTCGCAATCGGTGGCGGTGCGCTCGAAAAACGGTGTGCCGCTATTGCCGACTGCGGTTAACGCGAATGGAAAGATCGTCGCACCGGCGGGTGCACGATGAGAACGCACGCAGTGAAGCGGATTTTTCTCGCGGGTAGTCTGGCGCTGGGGTTATATGCGGCGGCCTGCGGCGGTGGAAATAGCACGTTCACTCCCACGCCGACACCCACACCAACGCCACAGGGCAGTTACTCACTCGCAAGTTTGAACGGCACCTACGCCTTCTCGATGAGCGGCACCGATAACACCCAAGGTCTATCGATTTCGCGCATTGGCAGCTTTCACGCAGATGGCCAGGGCAACATCACCATGGCGATTGAAGATGTAAATGATGGCGGCTCGTTCAGCACATTTAACTTCACGGCCGCCCCTGCTTCAAACTATACGATGAGTTCGAATGGGCGAGGCGTGCTCACCTTAAGCCATCCGGACGTAGTGAATCCCAGTCTGGCGGATAATTTTATTTTCAGCATCGCGTTGGATTCCACTTCTGGCGGCTTGATGATTGAGACGGACGGCTCCTCAACCATGAGTGGAAACTTCCGGCTGCAAACCATCAGCAGCACGTTCGCGACGGCTTATGCATTTGATGTTAGCGGCGTGGATTTGGGGAATTCGACTTCCGCATCCTTCATAGGCCAATTCGATACCAACGGCGTTAGTGGTGTCACTGGCGGGGAAATGGATGTGAATGACGGCGCTTCTCCCACCGGAACGATTACGCTGCAACCCGGAACGATCACGTTGGATGCAACCAACTTCAACAACTTTGGGCGTGGAACAATGACGCTCAACACCACGCTGAATAGCCAACTGCTTAATCTGAGTTACGTTTTCTATGTCGTGGATGGCAGTCATCTGGTGCTGGTGGAAAACGACACGGTGGCGGCAACTTCGGGTTCGGCAACGGCGCAAACCGCGGTGCCCACCACCGTCGCGGCGTTCCCGGGCAGCTTTGTGTTTGCGGTTGGCGGTGCGGCGATCAGCCAGGGCGTGTTTGGAGGGTTGGCGCGGGCAGGAAGAATTACTTCGGATGCCAATGGAAACATCACGAATCTGAGCCTCGATGAAGATTTCAGTGGCGGAGTAAACGCTTTTCCGAAGGCCGGCGGATTCAGCAACGTCGCGTTTACCATCGATGCGGCGGGCACCGGGCGTGGCACGTTGAATTTCACGGACGTGACCAGAAATCAACCCTTTCAATATGTTTTCTATATGGCTTCCGCTACCCAGGGATTTATTCAGGACGACTCCCCCAATGTGGTTGCCGATGGATCCATCACCGCGCAAAGCGGGACGTTCACCGCGGCTTCCATAGCGGGGAGCTACGCCATCAACTGGAGTGGCGTCAATTTGGCCAATGGCTTTGAAGAGGATTTTGTCGGCGTAATTCCAGTGTCCAGCGCAAGCTCCAACAACATATCTGGCGGCGTGCTGGATTTTACCGAATTGGGCGACGGTAAGATTTTCACGGGCATTCCAGTGAATGGCCTGCTGACGCTGCAAGGAGACGGAACGCTCGGCGGGGCGCAAGGAAATGCGTTGCAGTTGACAACTGCGCAGACGCCATCGACGACCTTTAATTTCCGCGCTTACGTGGTCAACGCCAACACTATAATCCTGGTAGGCGTGGATAGCGGACGAGTAGTGATTGGCACCGCCGTACGGCAGCAATAATTAGCGCATCAGCACGCATCATTTGACGCCCGCCGGAGTCTACCGGCGGGCGGTTTTCATTGTGTGCATCTATGCTCACGTTCTGATGTTTGGCAAGGGCGGGCACCTACTAGAAAGACTCATCGCTTGTCTAACGGTTCCGTTCTATTCTGCAACTGTTATGGCCGTGTTTATGATCTGGCCGTCGCGAACCTAAAAAATATCGAGAACGAAATCCAATCGCCGAGCGTCAAACTCCTATTGATGGAGAATTGACTTTGCTATTCGCGGACATTCGCCACGCCCTCCGAATGATGCGCCGTGCACCGCTGTTCACTGCGGCGGTCATCCTGACAGTCATGCTGGCAATTGGAGCCAACACCACGATTTTCAGCGTGGTGAACGCGGTGTTGCTGCGGCCACTGCCGTTCAAGCAACCGAGCCGGTTGGTGCAGGTTGCCGAAAAAAACGACAAGCTGAACCTGCCAACCTTTAGTTCTTCGATCCTGAACTTCGTGTCCTGGCGCGAGCAATCACAATCGTTTCAAGAGCTGGGCGCGATTGGTTTCAATAATTACACGCTAACCGGAACGGGAGAGCCTGAGCAGTTGTCCGGCAATCGCATCAGCCCAGCGTTGACGCGGGTCCTCGGGATTTCCACGCTGATCGGGCGGACGTTTAGCGATGCGGAGGAAAAGCCGGGCGCTCCCGCAGTTGCGATGATCGGGGAAGGCCTGTGGAAACGGCGATTCGGTG
>Ga0210405_10004630_pt1 | contig 12869 bp, 11 predicted proteins | sample IncBWH11MmetaG_FD_155492 | JGI IMG/M metagenome (GOLD analysis project Ga0210405, IMG submission 155492) | Forest soil microbial communities from Barre Woods Harvard Forest LTER site, Petersham, Massachusetts, United States - Inc-BW-H-11-M | ecosystem: Environmental > Terrestrial > Soil >... | reverse complement strand
CATCACAGCGGTAAAAAGATTCCCGTCGTGTTCGAGGAATCGTAGCTTACTTTGCTGCCGCTTGAAAATCGGCGTGGTTTTGATACTGCGGCTTCTGCGCTCTGAAAATTCTTACGTCGCTAGCTCATCCAGCAACGCCTTGGCCTCCTTCTGATCGAGTATCGAAGCCTTGTGCGAACCAGCCCTGGACCGGAGCGACGCGTCATGAGTGGGATCATGCTGCCGAAGGCGGTGCGCAGCGACGCGATCCAGGCTTCACCCGGCAAGAACGCCAATAAAGGAAGTTGCTTCGTGTGACCATGAGCGCCGGAGTACTGGGCCATGGCATGGTGGGATGACGCCGCCGAAGCGGTGGGTTCGGCCGTCGGGTGGCTGGGCGATGCGGCCGAGGCCGTGGTCGACACCGCGACCGAAGTCACTGAGGAGGTAACGGAATCCGCCTCTGATGCTGCCGATGCCGGCCTCGATGCGTTGAGGGACGGCGCCGCTTCGGTAGGGCCCGCGCTCGGCGCCGTCGCCAATGTCGTCCTAGGCGTCGTGAAAGGCGCCTTACACGCGGTCGCCGACCTCGCTGCGACTACCTTCGATGTCGTGCGCAATGTGGGCAAGCTGTTGTCGGATATCCTCCATCTGAATCTCGCCGACATCATTGCCGATCTGGGAAATATCGGAATCAACATATTGCAGCTCTTGGTTTGGGGGGTGCGTCTGGTCACCGGCGCCTATTTCGGCAAAGAGGTAAGCGACTATTTCATGCGCGACCGCGCCCTGACCTTCATCCGCAACCTCATCATCGATGAATTCGGCAATAAGGACGGCGAGGACATCCTGCGCAAGCTTGGTTCAGGCAGTCTGCATTTCGGCCTTCCGATTGCGGCGAGCACGCGCATCATGGCCGCCGACAGCAACACCTTCCCTTTCGTGACGCTTCACAATGCCGGCGTTATTGATCTGTTCGCGTTAGCTGGCCTGTTGAGCTTCAACAGCTTCCGCATCGCCCGCGAACGCACGCGGGTGGTGCGTGTGAACGCCGCCGGAGGTAACGTCCTATTTTCCGCCGATAAGCAGGTTCGCTATCCGCTCATTCCTGAACAGCGGCGGCACGACCATGCGAATACGCGCCTTTGCCATGACCCCTTACGCCGCTGCGAGGGCGATGCGCGCGGCCTTCCGCAAATTCAAGAAGCAGTGCATCGACATCACCTGGACTCCATCATTCAATTTTCCGAGCTTCCGGGCATTCCCGACACATCCCTGCCAGAACGTGAGCGATTTCTTCTTCTTTGCGGGCAACGATGGAAACGACTCCTTGTGGTTCGCCGTGACCACGCCGCGCAACGGGCGACCGGATCAAGATGGAACTCCGCTTTGCATCGCCATCTTTGGTTATGTGGACGGGAAAAATGGCCTCACCAGTGGCCGCATCATCAAGCGCGGGTCGAGCGACTTCCCCACTTGCGGCGGGACCAACACGACCGACGCCTGCATTACAGATATTGCTCGGCACATGCGTGACTTTGGTCTCGATACCAATGGCGATGGGTTGGATGATCGTCCTGACGCCGACACGGGCTGCGGTTGCACGTGGCGCGATACCTATCCGCCCTTCTTCAGCCGCGTCGTGCTGGCCCACGAGCTTGGCCACTATTTCGGCCTCGCGCATGCCGGCCACAACGGCTTTGATAAAATCATGATCTCCACGGGCGACGGCAGCTCGGTCTGGGGCGCAGACAGCTTGTGGCGTGCATGGCTCTACGGCGATGCAGTGTTCACCGACGAGGACGTCGAGCAGACTTGGCGCTTTATCGTGAAGAAGATGCCACACGTCCTGCGCGCGCTGTAGCAGGACGGGTACCGAAGTTTGTAACCCGGATGAGCGTAGCGAAATCCGGGAACGACGTGCGAGCTTGAACACCGGCATGGATTCCGCTGGCGCTCAATCGGGGCTACGCGGGCTGCACTTCTGTCTCCGTAATAGTGACGAATCACCTCTCTATTGACGTTCGTCACCATTTCAGCTACTGTTGGGAAATCTCGCTCAACTCGGGACGCCTTTCCGGAGGCAAGCCTGAAGACGGAGCGGGAGCGGTCCCCGCGGGCGGAGGATGCCGCTCCGCACCCGGGCGGCTCCGGGAATACGCCCGGCCGGCACTATGACCGGTCTGCGAGAAGCTCGCTGGACTGGGACAGGCGCAAGGCGGCCAACACCCGTCGAGGCTGCGTCCCAGGAAGCGCGTAGCCGGAGCTGAGCGGTGGCGTTGGATCGCCTAAGCAAGAGCCGCGGTGGAACGCCGACAGGCGAGCGCGTCCCCGCCGGACGCGCGCCGCGCCCCCTCCTCTATCCTCCCCCGCAAGCGGGAAGGATGAAGGTTGCGGGTGCGGAGGTTGGAGATACGCGTCTGCCGGCGTTCCGCCTCCCTTTCTTTCGTGGCCCGGATGAGACCAACGGGTCCGGCCCGAAGTGGCCGGCCGATGAAGGGCTCCGTGAAATCCGGGAGCGGCTTGCGAACTTGAAAGCCGGCCCCGGATTTCGCTGACGCTCATCCGGGCTACGGGCTATTCGCCGTTCGCCTCCGTGGGCATAACTCGGGCGCAAATCGCGCCGCGAGAACGTTTTGTGCTGGTTGTTCCGCCAGCATCTTTGTAGCCCGGATGGAACGAAGTGAAATCCGGGAACGACTTGCGACCCTTGAGTGCTGGCCCCCGGATTTCGCTGACGCTTCATCCGGACTACGGGCTCAATCCGGGCTGCGAGCGCGACCGTCTTGGGCACCGCCGCCGCCGCGCAGAAAAACGCATCGCGTTGACCGGCGGCGCCCTTTCGTGTCACGTCGCGCGGCCCCAAATACCCGCGTCCAACCGCGATTCCACGCGGGTAGCCCACAAACACCTGCGCCTCTCCCCGGCGCTACCGAAAGACGACTGCGATTGCCGATGCCGAATGACCGCTACAACGCCGCCGAGGCGGAGCCGCGCTGGCAGCAAGTCTGGGACGAGCGCGGCATCTTTGGCACCCGCAACGACGACAAGCGGCCGAAATACTACGTGCTGGAGATGTTCCCCTATCCGTCGGGGCGCATCCACATGGGCCACGTGCGCAACTACACGATGGGCGACGTGGTGGCGCGGGTGAAGCGGGCGAAGGGTTTTTCAGTGCTGCATCCGATGGGCTGGGACGCCTTCGGCATGCCGGCCGAGAACGCCGCCATGGAGCGCAAGGTCCATCCGAAGAAATGGACTTACGAGAACATCGACGCGATGAAGGCGCAGCTCAAGTCGATGGGGCTGTCGCTCGACTGGAGCCGCGAGATCGCGACCTGCGACCCCACCTACTACAAGCACCAGCAGGCGATGTTCCTCGATTTCCTGCGCGCCGGCCTGGTCGAGCGGCGCCAGTCGAAGGTCAACTGGGACCCGGTCGACCAGACGGTGCTGGCGAACGAGCAGGTGATCGACGGCCGCGGCTGGCGCTCCGGCGCCGTGGTCGAGCAGCGCGAGCTGACGCAATGGTTCTTCAAGATCACCGACTATTCGCAGGACTTGCTCGACGCGCTCGACAAGCTCGAACGCTGGCCGGAGAAAGTGCGGCTGATGCAGAAGAACTGGATCGGCCGCTCCGAGGGGCTGCTGGTCCGCTTCGCGCTCGATCCGAAGACGACGCCCGCCGGCGAGAGCGAGCTCGAGGTCTTCACCACGCGGCCGGACACGCTGTTCGGCGCGAAGTTCATGGCGCTCGCGCCCGATCATCCGCTCGCCGCCGCGGCGGCAAAGAAGAATCAGAAGCTTGCCGCATTCATCGAGGAATGCCGGCACCGCGGCACCGCGCAGGCCGAGATCGATACCGCCGAGAAGATGGGTTTCGACACCGGCATCACGGCGCTCCATCCGTTCGACCCGGCGTGGAAGCTGCCGGTCTACGTCGCCAATTTCATCCTCATGGACTACGGCACCGGCGCCATCTTCGGCTGCCCGGCGCACGACCAGCGCGACCTCGACTTCGTCAACAAATACGGGCTCGGCAACATTCCGGTCGTATGCCCGCCCGGGCAGGATGCAAAGACCTTCGTCATCACCGACACCGCCTATGACGGCGACGGCCGCATGATCAATTCGCGTTTCCTCGACGGCATGACCAGCGCGGAAGCGAAGGAGGAGGTGGCGCGCCGATTGGAGAAGGAAAGCGCCGGCAACCGCCCGCGCGCGCAGCGCCAGGTCAACTTCCGTCTGCGCGACTGGGGCATCTCGCGCCAACGCTACTGGGGCTGCCCGATCCCGGTCATCCATTGCCCGGCCTGCGGGGTCGTGCCGGTGCCGAAGGCCGACCTGCCGGTGACCTTGCCCGACGACGTCACCTTCGACCGCCCCGGCAATCCGCTCGACCGCCATCCGACCTGGAAGCACGTCAAATGCCCGCAGTGCGGCGGCGCGGCGACGCGCGAGACCGACACCATGGACACGTTCGTCGACTCGTCCTGGTATTTCGAGCGCTTCACCGATCCGTGGATCGAAACCGCGCCGACCAATCTACTGGTGGTCGATCGATGGATGGCGGTCGATCAATATATCGGCGGCATCGAGCACGCGATCCTGCACCTCCTCTACAGCCGCTTCTTTACCCGCGCGATGAGGAAGACCGGGCACGTCGGCCTCGACGAGCCGTTCGCCGGCCTGTTCACGCAGGGCATGGTCGTGCACGAGACCTACAGCAACAAGAAGGGCGAGTGGTTCGCGCCGGCGGAGGTCAAGGTCGAGACCGACGGTGAGACGCGCCGCGCGAGCCTTATCGCCACCGGCGAAGAGGTCGAGATCGGCGCGATCGAGAAGATGTCGAAATCGAAGCGGAACACGGTCGATCCCGACGAGATCATGTCCACCTATGGCGCCGACGTCGCCCGCTGGTTCATGCTGTCGGATTCGCCGCCCGACCGCGACGTGGAATGGACCGAGCGCGGCGTGCAGGGGGCCTGGCGCTTCACCAACCGGTTGTGGCGCCTGGTCGGCGAGGGCGCCGAGATTGCGCGCTCGGCCCCCGCGGAGCGGCCGAAAAGCTTCGCGCCGGCGGCATTGGCGGTGCGCAAGGCGGCCCACCGCGCCCTGGCGCGGGTCACCGATGACATCGAAAAGCTACACTTTAATGTCTGTGTGGCCGCGATCTACGAGTTCGCCAACGCGCTGGGGGCGGCGATCGGCGATATCGATTCGGAGGAATGGGGCACCGCCGACTTCCGCTGGGCGACGCGCGAAGCGGTTAACATTCTCGTGCAATTGTTCAACCCGATGATGCCGCATCTGGCCGAGGAATGCTGGGCCGTGCTCGGCCACAAGACGCTGGTCGCGGAAGCGCCCTGGCCGCAGGTCGAGCGCGACCTGCTGATCGAGGACACGCTGACGCTCCCGGTACAGGTCAATGGCAAGAAACGCGCCGAGGTCACGGTCGGGCGCAACGCGGCGAATGCCGAAATCGAGGCTGCCGTTCTCGCTCTCGATGCGGTAAAAAGGGTGCTCGACGGCAAGGCGCCGAAGAAGGTGATCGTCGTGCCGCAACGGATCGTCAATGTGGTGGCTTGAGCACCGCCTGCAGCCGCGCCGGCTGATCCGGCTTGCCGTCGTTCTCGCGGCGGCGAGCCTCACCGCCGGCTGTTTCGAGCCGCTCTACGGCACGCATGCAACACTCGGGGGGGTGCCGGACAGCGTCCACACCAGGCTTGCCGCGGTCGACATCGCGACGATCAAGGCGCCGCTCGGCTCGCCGGTGGAGCGCATCGCCGTCGGCATGCGCAACGCCCTGCAGTTCGATCTTCATGGCGGCAACGAGCCGGCCGCCCCGACCCATCGCCTCGTGGTCAATGTCGGCACGACCCAATGGACGATCGTCATCGACCCGATCAGCGGGCGGCCGGATGCGCAGGTCGATTCGGTCGTCGCCTACTACAACCTGATCGAGATCGCCACCGGCAAGGTCGTCGTCACCGATACGACCGTCGCCCACGTCGACTACGACATCCCCGGCCGCGAACAGCGGTTCGCCAAGCAGCGCGCGCAACGCAACGCCGAGGACCAGGCGACCAAAGTCGTCGCCGAGGCCATCAGGAACAGGCTGGCTTCGTACTTCGTCGCCGGCACCTGAACGCCGCCGGCCATGGTCGCGGTCAAGGCCTCGGACGTGGATACCTATCTGGCCCGTCTCGACAGGGCGGCGCCGGTCGTTCTGATCTTCGGCCCGGACGCCGGGCTCGTCAGCGAACGCGTGAACGCCGTGATCGCCGCATCGGTCGACGATCCGGCGGACCCTTTCTCCCTGGTGCGGCTCGATGGCGAGGACGTTTCCTCCCAACCGGGCCGGCTCGTCGAGGAGGCGCAGACCATCCCGCTGTTCGGCGGCCGCCGCGCGGTGTGGGTGAAGGCCGGAAGCCGCAACATCGCGCCCGCCGTCGAGGAGCTTCTTGCCCTGCCCGCCTGCGAATGCCGGGTGGTGATCGAGGCCGGCGACCTGCGCCGCAACGCGCCGCTGCGCGCGTTGTGCGAGCGCGCCAAAAACGCGGCGGCCCTGCCCTGCTACGCCGATTCCGAACGCGATCTGGGGCGCCTCGTCGACAGCGAGATGCGCGCCGCCGGCCTGACGCTGGCGCCGGACGCGCGCGCACTGCTCATTCCGCTGCTCGGCGGCGATCGCGCCGCTTCGCGCAGCGAGCTCCGCAAGCTCGTCCTCTACGCCGCCGGCAGCGGCACGGTCGGCATCGACGAGGTGACCGCCGTCGTCTCCGACGCCTCGGCGCTGGCGCTCGACGACCTCATTGACGCGGCATTCGCCGGCCGCCCGGCCGAGCTCGAGACGCAGCTTGCCAAGGCGCGCGCCGCCGGCAGCGCCGTCGGCTCGATCTTTTTCGCCGCGCAGCGCCAGCTCGCGCAGCTGCACAAATGGCGCACCGCGATCGAAGCCGGCGGGCGGCTCTCCGTCGATGCGTTGCAGCCGCCGGTGCATTTCCGGCGCAAGAATTTGGTCGAGGCGGCGCTGCGGCAGTGGAACGCGGCGCGGCTTGGCGCCGCCATGGCCGATCTCGCCGACGCGGTGCTCGCCTCGCGGCGCACGCCGGCGCTCGCCGACACGATCGCCGAGCGCGCGCTGCTGTCGATTGCGCTGCGGGCGCGGCGCAGCGCGGCCTGACGGTTCAGGTCGGATTTTCCAGACTGAAAGTCTGCGAATCGTCGTCGTAGGCAAAGGCTTCGGCGTAGCGGGCCCAGGCAGTGACCGAGCGCAGCGTCTCTTCGGCGTCGTCGGTGCTCATGTGATCTTCGAGCTCGTCGAAGAAGCGGCTCTTCGGCGCCACGTGGTTCGCGCGCTCCTGCAGAATGCGGCGGATGTGGGCGGCGAGCGGGACGTAGGCCAGGAGCTGGCGCTGGAAGATCTTCTTGCGGTCGTCGGTCCCGGCCTCGACGAACTGCTTACCGATCTCGGTGAGCCTGATGTCGCCGCCTTCGACCTCGGCGAGGTGGAGCATCTGCAAGGCGTCGCCGATCGCGAACAGCTCGTCCACCTCCAGGGACGATTCGTCGGCGATCACCGGGAGATCGGCCTTGCCCTTGTACGGCTCGCCGGCCAGCGTTTCGAGCAGACCGGAGATAGTGTTGGCGGACACGCGCGGCAGAATGGCGTCGATGCTCATCGCCACCGTCCGCGCCGAGCGTTGCGTGCGCGCGGTCATCGCCACGTAGATTTTCTCGACCAGGTCGCGGAATTGCGGATCGAGGCGGTTGCGCGGCTGCTTGAGATCGACCGCGATCTCGCTGATGATGCGCCCGGGATTGGTTGAGAACAGGAGGATGCGGTCGCACATCAGCACCGCCTCCTCGATGTTGTGGGTCACGAGAATGACGCCCTTGATCGGCAGCTTGCCGTCGCCCCAGAGGTCGAGAAAGTCGGTGCGCAGGGTTTCCGCCGTGAGCACGTCGAGCGCCGAGAACGGCTCGTCCATGAGCAGGATGTTGGGATGCACGACGAGCGCGCGGGCGAAGCCGACGCGCTGGCGCATGCCGCCGGAGAGTTCGCGCGGATAGGCGGATTCGTAACCGTCGAGCCCGATGAGATCGATAGCCGCCAGGGCGCGCTGGCGGATCTCCGCTTCCGGGAGCGCCAGCGCCTCGAGGCCGAGCTGCACATTTTCCAAGACCGTCAGCCAGGGAAAGAGGGCGAAGGACTGGAACACCATCGCGATGCCCGGCGCCGGCGCGACCACCTTCTGGCCGAGATAGGTGATGGTGCCTGCGGACGGCGGCAGCAGGCCGGCGATCAGGCGCAGCAGGGTCGACTTGCCGGACCCGGTGCGGCCGAGGAGCCCCACCATCTGGCCCTGCGCCAGCTTGAAATCGATGCCGTCGAGCACCAGCAGCTCGCCGCCGTCGGCCCGCGGAAAGGTCTGGCGCAGGTCATGAATGTCGAGGAGCGCGGCGCTCATGGGATGTCCTTCGATTGCGCCTCAGCCCAGGCGAAATTTGCGCTCGGCGTAGCGGTAAAGCGGCCGCCAGAAAGTGCGATTGACCAGGACTACGAACAAACTCATCACCGCGATGCCGAGCACGATGCGATGGAAGTCGCCGGCCTCGGTCTGCCGCGCAATGTAGGCGCCGAGCCCGATGGCTTCGAGCTTCTCGTCGCCCCAGGAGGCGACCTCGGCGACGATCGCCGCATTCCACGAGCCGCCGGAAGCGGTGATCGCGCCGGTCACGTAATACGGCAGCACTGCCGGCAGCGCTATGCGCCGCCACCACAGCCAGCCGCGCACGCGGAAATTGGCGCCGACGGCGCGCAGCTCGGCGGGGATCGCGGCCGCACCGGCGATGACGTTGAACAGGATGTACCATTGCGTGCCGAGGATCATCAGCGGGCTGAGCCAGATATCGGCGTTGAGTTTGAGCGCGACGATGGCCGAGACCACGATCGGAAACAGCAGGTTCGCCGGAAAGGCGGCGAGGAACTGCGCCACCGGCTGCACCAGATTGGCGGCGCGCGGCCGGGTGCCGACCCAGACGCCGACCGGCACCCAGATGCAGCTGGCGACGGCGATCAGCACGACAACCCGGCTCAGAGTGGCGAGGCCGAGCAGGAAGGTCGTGCCCACGTCGGCGAGGCTTACGCCGGTGGTGGCAAAGCGCACGACCTGCCAGAGCGCGACCGCGCCGAGCGCGATTACCGCGCCGTTCAAGATGAGCGGCGCCCAGCCGCCTTCATCGCGCGCGGCCTGCTTGTAAGCTTCGCCGCGGTCGAACCAGCGCGCCCGCATCGACCGCGCCCAGAGAACGGAGAACGGCCGCGTCAGCCGGTCGACCAGCCGCGAGCGGCGCAGCACGTCGAGCACCCACGACCGCGGCGGCAGGTCGCCGGCCTCCTGCTCGAAGCGGAAGCGGTCGGCCCACGCCACCAGCGGCCGGAACAGCACCTGGTCGTAGATGAGGATGACGACGAGCATGGTGCCGATCGCGTAGCCGACCGCCGCCAGATCCCGCTGCGCGATGGCGAGCGCGATGTAGGAGCCGACGCCGGGGAGCGTCACCGTCGTGTTGCCGACGCTGATCGCCTCGGAGGCGACGACGAAGAACCAGCTTCCCGACATCGACATCATCATGTTCCAGATGAGCTGCGGCATCGCGAACGGCACGTCGACGCGCCAGAAGTTCATCCACGGGCTCAGCCGGAAACTGCGCGACGCCTCGACCAGTTCGGCCGGCACCGTGCGCAGCGATTGATAGAAGCTGAAGGCCATGTTCCAGGCTTGGCTGGTGAAGATGGCGAAGATCGCGGCGAACTCGGCGCCGAGCACGCGGCCAGGCGCCAGCGCCATGAAGAACACCACGGTGATCGAGATAAAGCCGAGGATCGGGACCGACTGGAGGATGTCGAGCAGCGGGACCAGCAGGCGTTCGGCCTGCTTGTTCTTGGCGGCAAGCGTCGCATAGGTGAAGGTGAAGAGGAGCGACACCCCCATGGCGATGAGCATGCGCAAGGTCGTGCGCGCGGCGTATTCGGGCAGATAAGCGGGGTCGAGCGACAGCGGCTGCTGCTGCAGCTCGGCGAGCGGCTGCAGCAGGTGTCTACTCGCCTCGGCCAGGAACGCCAGGAGCCCGAGGATCAGGAGGATCGCGAGCAGCTCCCATCGCGTGAACAAGCGCGCCCACCCGCCGACGGAAATTGGCACGATCACGCGCATGTCCGCGATTCCGATAGCCGCCTGCCGCTGTCACACCACCTTCATGAAAATCGCGGCCGCGATGACGCATCAACGGCCGCGAGCTTCGCGCGTTGACATAACATCGGCGCGGCGCTGGTCAAAGCAATTGCGCAAGCGGCGCTATCATTTCCGCTCGTCCCGGCGAAAGCGGGGACCTTGGTGCTTGCGGTTCTGGATTCCCGCTGTCGCTGTCGCGGGAATGAGCGAGAATCATACTGCGCGGGCTGGTCAGCTCCGCGGCGCCGACCCGGCAAAGGCTTGCACCAGCTCGATCGGGAACGGAAACACGATCGTGGAGCCGCGTTCGCTCGCGATATCGAACAGCGTGCCGAGATAGCGCAGCTGCATCGCCTGCGGCACGGCGGCGAGGATGCGGGCGGCCTCGACCAGCTTCTGCGCCGCCTGCTGCTCGCCCTCGGCGTTGATGATCTTGGCGCGGCGCTCGCGCTCGGCCTCGGCCTGTCGGGCGATGGCCCGCACCATGCTCTCGTCGAGATCGATGCGCTTCAACTCGACGGTCGAGACCTTGATGCCCCAGCCCTCGGTCTGCTTGTCGAGCACGTCCTGGATGTCGGCATTGAGCTTGTCGCGCTCGGCCAGCATCTGGTCGAGGTCGTGCTTGCCGAGCACCCAGCGCAGCGTGGTCTGCGCCAGCTGGCTCGTCGCCGCGAGATAGTTCGAGACCTGGATGATCGCGCGCTCGGGGTCGACCACGCGGAAATAGAGGACGGCGCTCACCTTGACCGAGACGTTGTCGCGGGAAATCACGTCCTGCGGCGGCACCTCATCGACGACCACCCGCAGGTCGACGCGCACCATCTGCTGCACGAACGGCACCAGCAGGAACAGGCCCGGCCCTTTGGTCCCGGTATAGCGGCCGAGCGTGAACACCACGCCGCGCTCGTATTCCCGCAGGATGCGGATCGAGGCGTAAATGAAGATCAACGCCAGGATGGCGATGACGATGACGGCTGTAAGGACCATGGCTCTGCTCCCTCGTTTGCTTTCATCCGCTCGTCCGTGCGAACCGGCCGTCGCGAAGGCGGCGCGCCTGGGCACGGCAGTTTGACGCCGACAACGCCATTCCCCAAGACTCCCGCCACTGCAGGCGTGGAGCGGGCGCTAGCCAGATCCAATCATCTCGACGCGGAGAACGAGGCCGTCGCGATCGACTACCCTGACGTGATCACCGGCCACGAGCGGCGCGTCCGCGCGCGCCAGCCAGATTTCGCCTTTGACCCGCACCCGCCCTTCGCTCCCCTGCCACGCGACCGTTTCGCCCTCGGCGCCGATCAGCGCCTCGCTGCCGGTGACGACCGGCCGCTTGCGTGAGCGCAACAGGGCCGCGAGCACCACGATGAGCAGCGCGGCGCTGCCGATGGCGGCGCCGGCGATGACGCCGCCGGACAGCGTCAAACCCGGGACCTGCGCTGGGAACATCAGCAGCGCGCCGATGACGAAGGCGGCGATGCCGCCGACGCCGAGCGCACCGAAGGCGCCGATGTGGGCCTCGGCGACCATGAGGGCGACGCCGAGCAGCACGAGCGCCGCGCCGGCGTAGCTGATCGGCAGCAGGGCGAGCGCGTAGAGCGCGACGAAGAGGCTGATGGCGCCAATGAGCCCGGGCGCGACCGCGCCTGGATTAAAGAATTCGAGGATCAGCCCGTAGATGCCGATGAGCATGAGAATAAAGGCGACGTTCGGGTTGGTGACGAGGCCGAGCAGCTCCGTGCGCCAGTCAGGCGGCACGGTCACAACGTCGAGACCGGCGGTCGCGAGCTGCTGCGGTTTGCCGGCGACATTGACCGTGCGCCCATCGATCTTGCGCAGGAGATCGGGGACGTCGTCGGCGATGACGTCGATGACGTGAAGCGAGAGCGCCTCGGCGGCGGTCACGCTTGCCGCCGAGCGCACGGCGTCGGCCGCCCAATCGGCGTTGCGGCCGTTGAGAGCGGCGAGGCCGCGGATATAGGCGGTTGCGTCATTGACGAGCTTGCGCGTTTCGGCGTCTGCCGGTTCTCCGGCTTTTTCAGTTTTATCCGCTTTCTCCTTTTGCCGCGTCGGATCGGGAGGCGCCATCGGATGGCCGGCGAGCTGGATTGGCGTGGCGGCGCCGATATTGGTGCCCGGGGCCATCGCCGCGATCGCTCTCGCGTAGGCGATATAGGTGCCGGCGCTCGCCGCACGCGCGCCGTTCGGGGCGACATAGGTCGCGACCGGCACCGGCGAGGCGAGGATCGCGCTGACGATCTGCCGCATCGAGGCGTCGAGACCACCCGGCGTATTCATGCGCAGAACGATGATGCCGACTTCGTCCAGGCGCGCGGCGCGAAGCTCGCGCCCGATGTAGTCGGCGAGCGGCGGGCCGATGACGCCGTCGATCTCGAGCACGAGCGCGCGCTGGCCGGCCGCTGCCGAGTCGCCATGCGCGGGCGGCAAGGCGAGCATCGCCGCCGCCAGCATCAGGAACGCCAGCCCGCGCAACTGCCTCATCGCCGTCGCTCCATGCGGTACTGCAAGGTACTGCAAAGCCTCCGCAATCCTTTTATCCCCATCGGCGGGCCCGAACCATGACCGCCGAACGCGGGGGCGCATCGCACGGGCCATTACCCGCGGGGTATGCCGTTGTCTTTTCTGATCAAAGGG
>Ga0210405_10004629_pt1 | contig 12871 bp, 10 predicted proteins | sample IncBWH11MmetaG_FD_155492 | JGI IMG/M metagenome (GOLD analysis project Ga0210405, IMG submission 155492) | Forest soil microbial communities from Barre Woods Harvard Forest LTER site, Petersham, Massachusetts, United States - Inc-BW-H-11-M | ecosystem: Environmental > Terrestrial > Soil >... | reverse complement strand
GGGGGCGCCGCCCCGCGCATTTCGGCCGCAGCGGGGATGTATCGGATCGCGCATGAAAGCTTTCCCGGCCGGACTCTCAGATCACAGTTCGACGTTCGCTATGGTGCGCCGTCTTCTCGCCGACGAGGCGCTGCAGCACTGGCGTCGCTACGCGGTCGCATTCATGCTGATGGGGATCGCTGCCGCCGGCACGGCGCTGAGCGCCTACCTCCTCGGCACGATGACCAACGAGGCCTACGTCAACCGTAACTATCACGGCATCGTCGTCATCGGCTTCATCGCGGCGGCGATCTTCGCCGTCAAAGGCCTCGCGACCTACGGCGCGGCGGTGATGTTGTCTTCGATCGGCAACCGCATCATTGCCGACAACCAGCGGCGCATGCTCGACAAGCTGCTGCGGCAGAACATGGCGTTCTTTGCCGACCGCCATTCATCCGAATTCATCGCCCGGCTGACCACCGGCGCCACGGCCGTGAGCCACGTGATCAATCTGCTCGTCACCGCGTTCGGCCGCGATCTGATGTCGCTCCTTGGATTGTCCCTGGTGATGGTGATCCAGGATCCGGTGATGTCGCTCATGGGCTTCATCATGGCGCCGCCAGCCCTGTTTTTCCTGCGCAAGCTCATCCGCCGCGTGCGCAGCATCGCGCGCATGCAGTTCACCGGCGGCACGCGCATCATCGAGACGATGCAGGAGGCGCTCCAGGGCATGCCCTTGGTCAAGGCGTTCGGCCTGGAAGACGAGATGCGGCGGCGTCTGGCAAAGAGCGTCGCCGAGGTCGAGCACGAGTCGAACAAGATGGCGCGCGCGGCCAACCGCGCGAGCCCGCTGATGGAGACGCTCGGCGGCTTTACCATCGCGCTGGCGACGATCTACGGCGGCTACCGGGTGATCGAGACGGGCGCGACGCCGGGCGAGTTCGTGTCGTTCCTGGCCGCATTCCTCCTGGCCTATGAGCCGGCGAAGCGCCTGGCGCGGCTCAACATCGACCTCAACAACAACCTGGTCGGCGTGCGCGTCCTCTACGAGGTGATCGATAGCCCATCGGGCGAGCCGAGCGACGACGGCCTGCCGCCGCTCAAGCTCACGACGGCGCGCCTCGAATTTGCCGACGTGCATTTCGCCTATCACGCCGGCACGCCGGTCCTGCGCGGCATGAGCTTCGTCGCCCAACCGGGGAAGCTCACGGCCCTGGTCGGGCCCTCCGGCGGCGGCAAATCGACGGTGCTCAGCCTGATCCTGCGCTTCTATGACGCCGATGCCGGCAGCATCCTGATCGACGGGCAGGACATCGCGACCGTGTCGCGGCGCTCGCTGCGCGAGGAAACCGCTTATGTCGGGCAGATCGTTCACCTGTTCCGCGGCACGATCCGCGAGAACGTCGCGCTCGGCAGGCTCGACGCCAGCGAAGCGGAGATCGTCGCCGCCGCCAAGGCGGCGCACGCGCATGACTTCATCCTCGCTTTGCCGGCGGGCTACGATGCGCAGGTCGGCGAACACGGACTGCAGCTTTCCGGCGGCCAGCGCCAACGCATCGCGGTCGCCCGCGCACTGATCAAGGATGCGCCGATCATCCTGCTCGACGAGGCTACGGCGGCTCTCGACTCCGAATCCGAGCGCCACGTCCAGGAGGCCATCGCCGAATTGTGCAAGGGGCGCACGACGATCGTCATCGCCCACCGCCTCTCCACCATCATGCATGCCGATTGCATTCTCGTGGTCGAGAGCGGATTGATCGTCGAGTCCGGCCGGCACGACGAGTTGCTGCGCAAGGGCGGCCGCTACGCCTCGTTCTACCGCCTGCAACTCAAGGAGCAGGCGCCGGCACGCGAGCCAGCCGCGGTCGGATGACGGACTGACGACAGTTCCGTGTCGTGCGCGTGATGTCAGCGTGCGAATGGGCCGAAGGGGGCCCATGATCGGGTCACGCCCCCGGCTCGTTGCTTCGTCTTATGGAACTCGGACGAGCTTTCGCGCGTTGGCAGGCGACCTCAACCCGAGTGGAGCCGCCAATGCCTCGCCGTGTCACCCTGCGCGTGCAATCACCCCTCCCCTTGGGCGATGTGACCATGGTCCCAGCAATGCTGAGCGGACAGCCCGAGGCCGCCATGGCCCGCGCGATGGCCGCGGCCCTTGCCGATGTCGAAGCGCCGACCGCGGCCGAGGTCTATCGTCGGCTGCGGCAGTCGTTTCCGCTGGCGCCGTTGAGCGCGCGCGTGGCGGCGCTCGGCGTCCTCATGGAGCGCCTGCGGCGCGCCTTCTGACCTGCCCTAAAGCAAGTCGCACCCGCTCGTCCCCGCGAACGCGGGAAACCAGCGAATTTAACGCGATGCGGGACTCCCTATCTGGATTGGACTCCCCAGCTGGATTCCCGCGTCCCGCGGGAATGAGCGGGAGGTGAGTCAATTCGGCCGCAAACGTTATCCACGCCGGCCGCGCTGGGGGTCGACTTACCCCCGATTCTGATACGACGGCAGCGGCCATTCCGGCTTGGCATTGGCGGCATCCTTCGGCGCCAGCGTCACGAGCTTGCCGCCGATGTTCTGCACGGCGCCGTTCTTCACCTTGTCGTTCTGCCCCTTGGCATCGAACTGGATGCCTGGTCCGATGCTGACATTGTCGGTGATGTTGGTGCTGCGGATGGCATCGGCCAGCGCCTTGGGGTCGGTCGAACCGGCACGCTTGTGGGCATCGGCGGCGACCAGCAGCGCCTCGAAGGTGAAGATGTGGTTGGTGTTCAGATTGACGCCGGGATCGGCCTTGGCCAAGGCGGCTTCGAGGACCGGGGTGAGCTTCTTGTGCGGGTCGTACCAGGGAACGAAGCTGATCGGGCCGTCGGCGAGCTTGCCCAGCGTCTTTAGGTACTGATCCTCATACCAGCCCGGCCCCATGCTCATGATCGCCTGCGGCGTCCAGCGCTGCTTCACCAGCTCGCGCGTCAGCAGCATGGCATCGTTCAGACGGCTGACCATCAGCAGCGCGTCGGCATTGGCGGCCTTCGCCTTGGCGACCTCGACGGAGAGATCGCGCGCCGCCGGATCGTAGGCGATCTCCTCGGCGATCGTGTAGGGCATCTCGAACTTCGGCATGACCGAACCGATGCCCTTCGCCATCGCCGTGCCGTAGGTGTCGTTCACGTGCATGAACACGACCGTCTTCGGCGCCGCGCCGGCAAGCGCGAAGACTTCTTTCTGGTTGGCGAAGGCGTCGCTCAGGATCATTCCCGTGGTGGGGAAATTCCTGAATACGAACTTGTAGCCCTGCTCGGTGATCGCCGGGGACGCGGCGATATTGATGACGAGCGGAACGCCTTTCTGCTCGGCGACCTGGGCAATCGCGGTGGTCTGGCCGGAATCGAAGGCGCCGATCAGGAGCTGCGCTCCTTCGCTGATCAGCTTTTCGGCGCGGGCGCGCGCGGTGTCGACGTTCGATTCAGTATCGGCGTTCATGATCGCGAGATCGGGCAGGCTCAGCGACTTCAGGATCGCGGGGGCGATGTCGACGCCGCGCTGGCAATCCTGGCCGATACCGGCCTGCAAGCCGGAGCGCGGCAGCAGCACGCCGACCTTCAACGCCCCGCCCTGGGCGCGCACCATCCCCGGGGCGGCGAGCACGGCGGCGGTTGCGGCGGCGCCGGCGAGCACGTGACGGCGGTCGGCCAGCATGCGAGTGCGGGTCATGGCGTTCTCCTCCGGGATTTTTGTGAAATCTTACGCGGCAGCCCGACCTGCGGCAACGCCGGTCAGGTCTGAAAGAGGTCGGCCACGGCCGCGGCAATACGCAGCAGCCTGCGGTCGTCGCCGTTGCGGGCGACGAGCATGAGCCCGACCGGAAGCGAGGCCGCAAGCGGCAGCGATACCGCGCACAGATCGAAGAAATTGCCGATCGACGTATTGCGCAGGAGCGCCGCGTTGCGCGCGGCGTAGACTTTGGGATCCGCCACCTCCGCGATCGTCGGGGCAACAATCGACGACGTCGGCATCACCAGAGCATCGAAGGTGGCCAGCCGTTGATCCATGGCGCGCGCGAGCCGTGCGCGTTGGCGCTGCATGTCGACGTAGTCGGCCCCCGAAACGGTGCAGCCGCGCTCGATGCGCACCCGCACATTCGGATCGATGTCTTGACCGCGCCGCTCGAGGCGCTGCCGATGGATGGCGCAAGCTTCGGGCTGCACGACGCCGCCGTAGGCGTTGACGCCGGCCATGTCGTCGAGCAGCGATATCTTTTCCCGTCCAATGCGCACGCCGGCGGCATCGAGCCGCTTCAGCGCCGTATCGAACGCCGACGCCACGATCTCATCCAACCGGTCGAGCGGCAGACCCTCGGCAAGGCCGAACCGCAGACCGGCGAGCGCGACCGGCTCGAGCGGCACAAATTCCTCGCCCGCCATGACGGCATCGGCCTTGGCGCAATCGGCGACGCTGCGAGCGAGCGGCCCGACGGAATCGAGCGAATAGCTCAGCGGAAATGCGCCATCGGTGGGGATGCGCTGCCGGCTCGGCTTGAAGCCGACGATGCCGCAGAGCGCCGCCGGGATGCGCACCGAGCCGCCGGTATCGGTCCCGATGGCGATCTCGCACATGCCGTCGGCGGCCGTTACCGCGGCGCCGGACGAGGACCCGCCCGGCACGCGGGTACGGTCGGCCGGATTGCCGGGCGTGCCGAAATGCGGATTGGCGCCGACGGCGCCAAAGGCGAACTCGGTCATGTTGGTCTTGGCGAGGATGACGGCGCCGCCGGCACGCAGCCGGCGTACGACCGGCGCATCGGCAATCGCCGGCGCCGCCTCCTCGGCAAGAACTTTCGAGCCGGCGCGGGTCGGCTCGCCGGCGACATCGAACAAATCCTTGATGCTGACGATCACGCCGTCAAGCGGGCCGAGCGAGATGCCGAGAGCCGCCCGCGCATCGGCGGCGTCGGCGGCCGCACGCGCCGCCTCAGAATAGACCGTGAGACAGGCGCGCATCCCCTCACCGTCCGGCTCGGCAATGCGGAACAGCGCATGTTCGAGACGATCGCGGCAGGAAAGGATTTTCATCGGTGCGTCTTGCTGTTGCGGCGGGTGGCGTGATGCCATTGCGGACCATACACCGATCCTGCCATCATCGGCGAGTGCCGATGTTGAAGAGGCGATGACGATGGGAGACGTGAAGCCGGCAATCTGCTTCATCGGTTTCGGCGAAGCGGGCCGGGCGATCGCCGCCGGACTGCGCGAGGCCGGCGCCGGGCGGATGACGGCGTGGGACATTCTGTTTCCCGAGCCCGCGGGCGAACGGCTCAGGCACGCCGGCGAAACGACCGGCGTCCGCTGTGCCTCCTCCGCCGGGGATGCTGCACGCGAGTCGCAGATCGTCATATCCGCCGTCACCGCGGCCGCGAGCGTCGCCGCGGCACAATCGGTCAAAGCGCACCTCGCCGGCCAGCCGTTTCTGCTCGACATCAACTCCGTCTCGCCCGGGCGCAAACAGGAGACTGCCAAGCTCCTTGGTGACAGTGCCCGCTACCTCGATGTCGCGGTGCTCGCGCCCATTCATCCGGCGCGGCACCAGACGCCGATGCTGCTCGCCGGACCGCATGCCGCGGCGGTCGCACCGATGCTGGCCGCACTGGGCATGCGCGCGTATATCGCCGGGACCGAAGTCGGCGCCGCGGCGGCGATCAAGATGGTGCGCAGCGTGATCGTGAAGGGGATCGAGGCGCTGACGCTCGAGTGCTTTCTCGCTGCCGCGCGCGCCGGCGTCGTGGATGAGGTCGCGAACTCTTTGAAGAACAACTATCCGGGCCTCGATTGGTCGAAGATCGTCCCCTACAATCTTGAACGCATGGCGGTGCACGGCGAGCGCCGCGCCGCCGAAATGGAAGAGGTCGCGGAAACGCTGCGCGAGCTCGGCGTCGAGCCGCTGATGACATTGGCGACGGTGAAGCGCCAGCGCGAGATGGGTCAGGTCGGCGCACAGGCACCGGTGCGCGAGGTTCTCCACCAGGACCGCACGGCGATCCTGAGCGCGATCAGCGCGGCCGCGCGCGACCGACACTGATCTCAACGACCCTTTCATTGCCCCCGGTTCAGCCGCGGCGGCGGATGGTGTCGGCGAGGAAGGCGAAGGACGCCTTGGGCGTACGCTTGAGCGACGCGAAATCGACGCGGACGACGCCGAAGCGGCGGCTGTAGCCCTCGGCCCACTCGAAATTGTCGAGCAGCGACCACACGAAATAGCCGCGCAGGTTGACGCCGTCGGCGAGCGCCCGATGCGCCGCGGCGAGATGATCGCGCAGGAACGCGATGCGGTCATCGTCATGCACGGTGCCGTCGGCATCGACGCGGTCGTCGAAGCACGCGCCGTTCTCGGTGACATAGAGTTCCAGATCGCCGTAGCGGTCGCGCAGGCTGGTCAGCTCTTCGTGGAGCCCTTCCGGCGTGACCGGCCAACCCATGGCGGTGAAGCGGGTCACGCCCGGTATCGGGCCCCACCACGCTCCCAACAGGCTGCCGGGCGCGTTGGCGACGTACATGCGGCTGTAATAGTTGATGCCGAGAAAATCCATCGGCTGGTGGATGACGGCGAGATCGCCGAACGCCGTCAGCGGCGCGAATTCCGCGGCGACGGCGGCAGGATAGAAGCCCTGGAGCAGTGGCTCGGCAAAGGCGCCGTTCCAGAGCGCGTCGAAGCGTTCAGCGGCGCGGCGGTCCACCGGGCTGTCCGAGGACGCCCGTACCGGCTGCAGCGAGATCACGGTGCCGAGACGGAGCCCGGAATGCTCGGCCCGCAGCGCCTGCAGCGCGCGCCCGTGGGCCAAGTTCTGATGGTGGGTGGCGGCGAGCATGTTGGCGAGACCGGTGAGCCCGGGCGCGTGCGAGCCGGCGCCATAGCCGAACAGTGCGTGGACGTTGGGCTCGTTGAACATCGCCCAGTGCTTGACGCGATCGCCCAGGCGGCGCCCGACCACGCGCGCGTAATCGGCAAATTTCTCGGCGATGTCGCGCTTGAGCCAGCCGCCCTCGTCCTGCAGCGCCTGCGGCAGATCCCAATGATAGAGGCATAGCCAGGGGGCGATGCCGCGCGCCATCAGCCCGTCGACGAGGCGATCATAGAAGTCGAGGCCGCGGTGCTCGACGACACCCGCGCCGGACGGCAGGATGCGCGGCCACGCAGTCGAGAAGCGGTAGGCGTTGAAGCCGCCGCGCGCCAGCCATTCGATGTCCTCGGCCCAGCGGTGATAGTGGTCGCAGGCGACATCGCCGGTGTCGTCGCCCTTTATCCGGCCCGGCGTGTGGGAAAAAACATCCCAGATGCTCTTGCCGCGCCCGTCGGCATCGACCGCTCCCTCGATCTGATAGCTCGAGGTCGAGGCGCCCCAGACGAAGTCGGCGGGGAATACGAGGTCCTCAGCCGTGGCCGAGCCCGGGCGCAGCGCCAGCTTTGCGCCGAACAAGCCCGAGAAGGTAGCCAGCAGATTCCGGCGCGACATCGTCATCATTCAGTTTCCTGGCCGACTCAGTTTGCGCGCGGCACGGCAACGACGCCGAACCCGCTCGCCGGCCCGATGCTCCCTGGCAAGGAATGGACAGTATCCTCGGTCCCGACCGAGACCGACGTTCACCTCCGCGTCCTTAGTTTGCCGCGTGCCGCCGGCGGCAGCGCTCCGGCGGCTTTAAGCCGTGTGCTCCAGTACTCCCAAGTTCTGGCGACGACTCCGGGCATCAGATTGATGGCGCCGGCGAGCTTGATCTCGCCGCGATGCAACGGCTGCGGCGTACCGAGCATGTGCGCGCGCATCTGATACTCGGCATTTTGGCACAGGAAGATGGCGCGCGACACCAGCTCCTTCAATCCGCCACTGACCACGGTCGCCCCGTGGCGCTTCATCAGCACCACCGCGTGCCGGCCGAGAGCACGCGCGAGCGAACGGCCTTCCTCCTGCTTCACCACCAAGAGGTTGGTGTCGCCGAACTCGTCATGCTGGTCCCACAACGGCGTCTCCTCGCCGATAGTCGCGCCCAGATGGAAGACCGGCGCGATCGGCTTGCCGGTGACGCAGAACGGCATGATGGCCGCGGCGTGATGGTGGCACACCGCCATCACGTCGCTGCGCGCCTGATAGATGCAGCCGTGAATCACGCGCTCGGCGTAGGGCTGCACCTTGGCGGGCTTCACCGGCTCCGAATCGAGGGTGTATTCGAGAATGTCGGCCGGCTCGACCAGCAGCGGGGAGCGCGAGCGCGACAACAGGTAGCGGCCCGGATCGGCCGGATGGCGCACGCTGACATGGCCGAATGCATCGAGCACGCGTTCATGGGCGAGGATACGGTTCGCCAGCGCGAGTTCGGCGACGAGATCCCTCAAGCTTTGCGGCACGGTCGGTCTCCATGCGCGGCAGCCACTCGGGCTGCCCGGCGCGCCTACCAAATCCGCAAGCGGCCGACCGCGCAATTGCAAAATCGACCGGGGCGCCGCTGCGGTGGTCTCGGCGCGTGCCCGATGTTAACAATAGGCGGGACGCTGCGGCTCCCAGGCCCCGCATGGATACGCTCGACCTCGACATTAACATGCGCGTGAACGGCGAGGACGTGCAGGCGCGCATTGCGCCGCGAAAAACGCTGGTCGATTTCCTGCGCGACGATCTCTGCCTGACCGGAACGCATGTCGGCTGCGAGCACGGCGTCTGCGGCGCCTGTGCCGTGCGGCTCGATGGCGAGGTGGTGCGCGGCTGCCTCGTCTTTGCCGTGCAGTGCGACGGCTCGCGCATTGAAACCATCGAAGGATTGTCGGATTCCGGCGCCATCGCCGATCTGCAGATGGCGTTCCAGCGGCGGAACGCCCTGCAATGCGGCTACTGCACGCCTGGCATGCTCATCGGCGCCCAGGAGCTCTTGGCCGCCGGCGGCGTTCCCAGTCGCGACACAATTCGCGAGCATCTCTCCGGCAATTATTGCCGCTGCACCGGATATCAGGCGATCGTCGATGCGATCGAGTCCGTCGCGCAGATGCGCGCGGGAAAGGCAAGCTGACAATGAACGAACACACAAGACCGCTGACACTGTCGGAACGCGCCGACGAGCTTGAAGAACAGATGATGCAGGCACTGAATGAACGCATCATCACCAAGTCGGTGCTGTTTCGGATGGCCGACGGCAGGGTCGAGATCGACAACGGGCAGGCGCTGCTTGCCGCCAATCCCGGCAAGCACTTCCTCATGGGCGCCGATCCGCGGCTGCCGGAAATGCCGGAAAAGCCGACGCTGATCGACTTCTTCAAGGCCCGCTTCGCGTCCACCAGCCACATGCTGCAGAGCGCAACACACGCGCTCAAGGGCGGCCACAGCGAGAAGATCGTGCTCGCCTGCCTCCTCCACGACATCGGCGTCGCGAGCTTCATCCGCTGCGACCACGGCTATTGGGGCGCGCAGATGCTTGAACCCTACGTCGAGGAGGAGGTGAGCTGGGCGGTGCGCATGCACCAGGCGCTGCGCTTTTTCCCCGATCCGTCGGTCGGCTACGAATATCCGCAGATGTACGTCAAGTTCTTCGGCGCCGACTACAAACCGGAGCCTTATATCGTCGCCGAATACGAGCGCGCGCGGAACCACAAATGGTACATGAGCACGCGGCTGATCACGCTCAACGACATCTATTCCTTCGATCCGGATGCCAAGGTCGATCTCAGTGACTTCGTCGACATCATCGGCCGCAATTTCAAGCAGCCGAAGGAAGGGCTGGGCTTCGACAATTCGCCGTCGGCGCATATGTGGCGCACGCTGATGTGGCCGACGCGGTTTTTGTAAACGTCATTCCGGGGCGCGGCCGAAGGCCGCGAACCCGGAATCCATAGTCACAGGTCAGGGAATATGATTCCGGGCGCCTCGCTGCGCTCGGCCGCGGAATGATGGGCTGAGAATGCGATGAAAATCTCCCCTGATCAGCCTTCCGGCCTCAGCGCGCTCGACCGGCCGAATTCCTACATCGGCCGCTCGGTGCCGCGGCCCAATCTGGCGCGGCTGACGCAGGGGCGCGGCCAGTATGTCAGCGACGTGGTGCTGCCGCGCATGGCGCACGTCGCCTATCTGCGCTCGCCGCACGCGCATGCGCGGATCAGAAGCATCGGCACGCAAGCAGCGCGGCAGGCGGCGGGCGTGGTCGCGGTCGCGACCGGCGCCGAACTCGCCAAGGTGATCACGCCGTGGGTCGGCGTGCTCACGCACCTCAAGGGCATCAAGTCGGCACCGCAGCACGCCATTGCGGTCGAGCGCGCCTGCTGGCAGGGCGAAGCGGTGTGCGCGGTCGTCGCGCGAACGCGCGCCGAAGCCGAGGACGCCTGCGCGCTGATCGACGTCGACTATGAAGCGCTCGGCGCCGTCACCGACCCGGAAACGGCGCTCGATCCGGCGACGCCGGTCATTCATCCCGAACTTGCCGACAATCTCACCTTCGAGCGCTCGCTCGTCGGCGGCGACCCCGACAACGGTTTTGCCGAGGCGGACGCGATCGCCGAGGCGACATTCGTGTTCGGCCGCCACACCGGTGTCACCAACGAGCCGCGCGCCATTGTCGCCGACTGGAATCCCGGCGAGCAACGCCTCACCGTCTATCAGGGCACGCAGGCGCCGCACATGATGCAGAACCTGTTTGCCAAGCACCTTGGCCTCGAGGAGCATCAGGTGCGTGTCCTCACCAAGGACGTCGGCGGCTCCTTCGGCATCAAGGTGCACGTCTACGCTGACGAGATGGCGACGGCGGCGCTGGCCAAGCTGCTCAAGCGGCCGGTGAAATTCGTCGCCGACCGGCTGGAGAGCTTCGTCGCCGACATCCATGCGCGCGATCACCGCGTCAAGGCGCGGATCGGTGTGAAGCGCGACGGCGCGATCACCGCCTTCGAGATCGACGATCTGACCGGCATCGGCCCCTACTCGGTCTATCCGCGCACGAGCGGGATCGAGGCGAACCAGGTCGTCAACCTCGTCGGCGGCCCGTACGCCTGCCCGAACTACCGCGCCCGCGCCCGCGTCGTGTTTCAGAACAAGAACGTGATGTGCAAGTATCGCGCCGTCGGCCACCCGATCGCCACCGCGGTCACCGAGGGTCTCGTCGAGCTGGCTGCGGCGAAAATCGGTATGGACCCGGTCGAGCTGCGGCGCCGCAACCTCATCGCCGACGACGGCTACCCGGCAACCGGCGCCTCCGGCATCAGGTTCGAGAAGCTCTCGCATCACGCCTCGCTCGACAAGATTCTGGCGATGATGGACTACGCCGGACTGCGCGCCGAGCAGGCGCGGCTGCGCGAGCGCGGCATCCACCGCGGCATCGGCTTCGCCTCGTTCGTCGAGGTGACCAATCCGTCCGCCGCGTTCTACGGCGTCGGCGGCGCCCGCATCTCTTCGCAGGACGGCGCGACCGCCCGCCTCGACGCGACCGGCGCCGTGTTCTGCCACACCGGCGTCACCGAACAGGGCCAGGGCGCGGAATCGGTCGTCGCGCAGTGCGTGGCGAGCGCGGTCGGCGTCCCTATCGAGCGCGTGCGCGTCATCACCGGCGATACCGACAACGTGCCCTATGGCGGCGGCACCTGGGCGTCGCGCGCGGCCGGCATCGGCGGCGAGGCCGCCTGGCAGGCCGGCAAGGCGCCGCGCGCCAACGTGCTCGCGGCTGCGGCCTCGATCCTGCAGGCTGATCCGCAGGCCCTCGATATCCGCGCCGGCGTCGTGGTGGATGCCGACACCGGCCGCGAGCGCATGGGAATCGAGGAAGTCGCGCGCATCGTCTATTTCCGCCCCGACACCCTGCCGCCCGGCTTCCAGGCCGAGTTGCTGGTGACGCGCCATTACGTCCCGCGCGCCTGGCCGTTCGCCTTCACCAACGGCGTGCAGGCGTCATATCTCGAGGTCGACACCACGACCGGTTTCGTGACGCTGCTCAGGCACTGGTCCGTCGAGGATTGCGGCACCGTGATCAACCCGCAGCTCGTCGACGAGCAGATCCGCGGCGGCATCGTGCAGGGCATCGGTGCCGCATTGCTCGAGCATTGCGTCTATGATGACGACGGTCAGCTCCTCAACGGCAACATGATGGACTATCTCGTACCGATGGCGCCCGACATGCCCGATATCGAGGTCGGCCACGTGGTGACGCCGACTACGGATTCCGAGCTTGGCGCCAAGGGCGCCGGCGAAGCCGGCACTGCCGGGGCGCCGGCGTGCATCATGAACGCGGTCAACGACGCGTTGCGCCCGCTCGGCGCCGCGCCGATCGTGGAAATGCCGATCACGCCCGAGCGCGTGCTGCGCGCGCTCGGGCTTGAGGTCTGAGTGGTGAGGACACCCATGCTTGACATCCGCTCGCTCGTATTCGCCCTCGCGACGGCGCTCGCACTGGCGGGAGCAGCGCCGGCGCACGCGGCCAGCCCGCTTTTCCGGGGCGATCCGTACTGGCCCAAGCCGCTGCCCAACAACTGGATCCTCGGACAGGTCGGCGGCATGGCGGTCGACGACCACGACGACATCTGGGTGTTCCAGCGGCCGCGCTCGCTCACCGACGACGAGAAGGGTGCGACGTTCGATCCGCCGCGCTCGAAGTGCTGCGTGCCGGCGCCCTCGGTGCTCGTGTTCAATCAGGCCGGCGACCTCGTAAAGTCGTGGGGCGGGCCGGGAGACAATCTGGGCTATGACTGGCCGCTGCAGGAGCACGGCATTCTGGTCGACAACAAGGGGTTCGTCTGGCTCAGCGGCAACGGCAAGGGCGACAATATGGTGCTGAAGTTCACCGCTGACGGAAAGTTCGTCAAGGAAATCGGCAAAAGCGGGCCGCTGACGAGCAGCACGGACCTCACCCAATTCGGCCAGGTGGCCGCGCTGGACTTCGATCCGCAGGCCAATGAA
>Ga0210405_10004628_pt1 | contig 12878 bp, 12 predicted proteins | sample IncBWH11MmetaG_FD_155492 | JGI IMG/M metagenome (GOLD analysis project Ga0210405, IMG submission 155492) | Forest soil microbial communities from Barre Woods Harvard Forest LTER site, Petersham, Massachusetts, United States - Inc-BW-H-11-M | ecosystem: Environmental > Terrestrial > Soil >... | reverse complement strand
GCGCAGCGGTGACCGTAGCGCCGGCGAGCGGAACGTTCGCGGGATCTTTGATCACGCCCGTAAGCGCTCCGAATTTGATTTGAGCGTTGGCAATCGCGCAGGCGCCCACCAGGGTAGTAAACAATACGGCGCTCCGGGCCGCTCGGAAGAAACTCCACTGTCGCGAGAAGCAATCGGGTCTCGCCCCTTTACGATCTTGAGTAGGTTGCATTTGGTATCAAGATAGAGCATTGAGCATAAGGAAAGGATAAACTTTGCGTACTGATTTCATTAATGGCCGATGATTATTTTTATGGACTCTATAAGAGAATTACGTTACTGTGACGCTGAAAATGCGTGGGCAATCTGGGATGTTTGGCAGGCGTGGCAAGGGCCGCTTCCTAACGGTCGCGGTTCCGTAATTCGCTGACGCTAAAGGACCGCGGCGCGCGTCAGCGGACGGTCCGAGGGGCTAACAGCTCAGAAAAACCAGATTACGTCTCCGGCGAACATCAGTTGGGTTTTCTTGGTACCGGTGCTGTATGCGGGATAGTCGTAGGCATGCTCGTAGCGGATCTCCGGACGAAAGACTGCAGTGGTTCCGATCCAGTGGTTCCATGAGATGCCGTGCTCTGTGTAGCGCGTCTTGAAGCCGGTCCGCTGGCCCTTGATATCGTCGAAATACTCGTTGCGGAAGCTAATGAAGTCGTGCTTTCCAAACTGTTTATTGGTGTAGTTGAGGATGGCCCATTCCGGAGCGAAGCAAGTAAGTTCCGACGGGTTCTTACACCAAGCCCCGTTGGCATTTGTCAGAATGAGAGATGCCGCATCAGGATTATTGACATTGGGTGTATGACTCTCATACTGATACCAAGACTCGGTCGCTGTGTGCCAGCTCGATGTACCGAATTTGTGATACCAGGTGAGGTAGTATGCAGCGAGATTGTTGTAGGAGTATCTGCTGTCGTTGATGGAGTTAGCGCAGGTGTAGATGTTATCGCCGCCATCGGTCCACGTGTAGCCAACGCAGACGTTGCCCGTCAACTTTCCTTCCTTGGTCCAGGGAGCAGCGTCGCATCCGGCGGACAGTCCCAGTTGAACTATCCAATGGTTGCTCAACTTGAAGGTTCCATTTATGCCATCTTGCGTATAGCAGTCATACACATAGGTCAGCGAGTGGGTATAAGTATAGTTATTCGGCGCCAACTGCGCCTCAATGTCCGGCAGCGAGACATACCGCCCGATTCGCAAGTCCAGCCCTTGCGCCACCTTGGGAAAATAGAGATCCACATAAGCCATGACGGGGTCGTACCCATACTTATTTCCAATGGAACCGTCCGGCTTAGGGTTATTGAGCAATTGCTGGCTGAGTATGCCCTTGGACGTCGTGAACCGGTAGTCGAGGCCCCACAGGCTGGTGAGGCGGAAGCCCCAGTCAAAATGGTCGGTCTGAACAGTGTCCGGCTGGCGCTCGATGTACAACACCATTTGATCGGGCTGGAATGAGTTTGGTATTTGATTGTAGGCGGCGGGTGAGTTGGCGTACGGTCCATGGGTGGAAGTACTGATATTCATGCCCAGGTTCGCCCAACCATAGAACTGGATTTTGCTATCCTGCCAGGCCTTCCCGTTCTTGCCTCCATAAATGGCGGTCATGAGCGGGTATGTGCTGGTATAGGGTTGACCGAGCGTGACAGAACCTCCATAAGGCCACACTGTAAAGGGATACGGCGGATTGGACACAGGCGCCGGATACCCCCGATACTTCGGTTCCGGCCCGTTCTCGCCCGCTTTGGGATGCCAGTCGTCGAGATATGCCTGGGCGAACCTCTTGAAGAACCCGCCTGGAGCCCGTGCCGGCGCCACGATACTCGCTCCGAGCGTAATATCGACATTCGCACTCTGCCGCGGCGCCACTTCCACGATAGTCACCGGCGAGGTTATGAAGCCATCCTTTTTTGCCGTCAATTGGTATTGTCCCGGCTTCAAGTCCTGGGCATGAAACGCCCCATCGCCGCCACTAACAATTGTGAGATCGGTGTTTTCTTCGACGCCATGCAAGACAACTTTGACACTCGTCAATGGCGTGCCGCCGGGAGCGCGCGTAATCCCACTTACGCCACCGACCCTCGATTGTAGGTCCGCGGCGTCGCTTGCATCCGCGTTATCGGCAGCCTGAAGGTGGAGCCCGAGAGCCGCGACTGCCACCACAAGCGAGCAAGATAGGTTTCCGGGCACGATAGTCACTGATTTGTGTCTTAGAGTAACGGCTGCTTAAAGTTAGTGTCCAATCAAACTTTTCAATTGCACTTCCTAATAGAATTCGCTTGGTTCACACTAGGTATCGGACAGCTACGGGGCGTCTAGTACTTAACGTGAGTAATAACCGCCGCGGGCGTAAACGGTTGTCTTAGGAACATCCAGCTTTATCCGGATCTTGTGCCACTTACCCGCTCCTTCAATGTCTTGAGGCCGAAATCCGATTACATATTGGTTCCGAAGAGCTTCGCCGATTTTCGCCGCAGCCTGACTGGCTTGGTCGCGATACTCAACCGTGAAATGAAGGCCGCCTGTTCTCTCAGCGAGATCGTCCAACAGTGCAAATCCGCTATGCTCCTCACGCACTTGTATCGGCTTCTTGTATCTAGCGGGGACGCCGATCGAGACAGAGTAGATCTGGGCGCCAGCTTCCATTGCAACCCGCGTCAGCTCACTCTTTGAGTAGCGACTGTGACTATCCATGCCATCCGAGACGACCAGCAGGGCGCGACACGGATTTTGAGCCGAACGCATGCGGCTCAAAGCTAAATAGAGGGTGTCCAGCAACGCTGTACCGCCACCCACCCTGCTGGCCTGGATGCTGTTCCAAACCGATGTGGCGCCGGTGGTAAAAGGAGAGTGGATGGCGGGCCGGCCGGCGAAAGTCATTGAGAATGCCTCGTCCCGCGCTTCCGTGGTCCCAAGAAACGCTCGAACCGCCGATTGGACGGCGTCAAGCTGCCGATACATGCTGCCGGTGGTGTCCACGATTACACTCACTGAGCAGGCTACATCCTGCCGGCTGAACGAAAGGATGTTCCGCGGGATATTGTCCTGCAGGATGGTGAAATGTTCCCGTCCAAGGCCGGTCACCGTGGCCCCTTTGCGGTCCATTACGGTGACGGGGACCAGAACGAGGTCGATGTTAGCCTGAAGCGAGGACAGTTTCCTGCTCTCAATCCGGTTCTCGGCGAGTCCAGTCGAGATAACCGATAACGCTATCCAAGTTGGCAACAATCGAGTGTACATTTGCTTTTTTAAATCCTTCGGCTGTGAATGAAACCGAAGAGATGCGAGCATGCAGTTGATTTTGAAGTTAGAGAACAACCCGCGTCACGGCGAGCACAATACATCGGCCTCAAGCTTTGAGGTCGGTTCCAGCCCAACTGGCTTACCACTTGGGTATTGGTTTACTGTAATGTGCGGCGCATAAGAAAGGCATAAGAAAGTCATGAATCTTTCATGGTTCGAATCACGGTTTTCACATTCCAGTTGGGCAGCGGTGACCATTATGAAATTTTTATGACTTCCTCACGATTTAACGCTTATTGTTAGGCTTGCTCGTACTTCGCCTGGTTTTGGTAATTGCCGCGGTGGTTGGGATTACTTTCGTCTGTTACCAAGTGATCCACGTGAACGCGGCAACTGCCGGGTTTTCCTATCTGATCGCAATTCTGTTGATAGCGACGAACTGGGGGCTGGTGGAAGCGATCACCGGGTCGTGTACCGCAGCCTTTTGCTTCAATTTCTACTTCCTCCCGCCCGTTGGGTCCCTCACCATATCCGATCCAAAAAACTGGGTGGCGCTATTCTCGTTTTTGGTGACGTCGATAGTGGGCAGCGAACTTGCCAATCGAGCTAAGCAGCGCGCCGCTGAAGCTATCGATAGACAACAGGAGTTGGGCCGCCTGTACGCTCTCAGCCGATCCATTTTGCTGGCCGATGACAGCGATACGTTCGCACAGCGAGCGGCGCAGCAGATCGAGGAGATCTTCCAACTTTCAGCAGTCGCCCTTTATGACGGAAACTCGGGAGGTATTCATCGCGGCCGCTCAGGCGCCTTGTCGAGCGTCGATGAGGAACTAAAGAGAGCCGCTACCGATGGCTCCGCCTACAGCGATGAACAGAACTGCATTACCGTGTCCGCGATTCGACTGAGCGGCCGGCCGGTTGGCAGCCTGGCGGTCCAGGGAACGGGAATATCAAGCGCCGCGATGGATGCGGTGTGCAACCTGATCGCCATTGGTCTCGATAAAGTCCGCAGCCGGGAGCTGGCCAATAGAGCCGAAGCAGCTCGTCAGAGCGACGAAATCAAATCGACCTTATTCGACGCTATCGCGCACGAGTTCAAGACTCCACTGACGTCAATCAAGGCGGCCGCCACCGCTCTTTTATCGCCAGTATTTGCCATTCCCAAGGTGCAACGTGAGTTGTTGACGATCGTGGATGAAGAGGCCGATCGGCTTAGCGCGCTCGTAACCGGAGCGATCCAGATGGCCCGAATCGAAACGGGGGGTATTCGCTTGAACAGGCAGGCAACCTCCATCCGGGACCTTCTGGACGCAGTATTGCAGCAATTGGCAACCGTCCTGGATGGCCGGGAGCTGGTGGTTCGCATCAGCGAGGATCTTCCGAGCGCCTGCATCGACCGCGATCTAATCGGCATGGCTATTCGCCAACTCCTGGACAATGCCACGAAATACTCCACGCCGGGCACAAAGCTCGTCGTCGAGGCTAGGGCGGCTGTAGGCGCCATCGCGATCTCGGTGATCGATGAAGGCCCTGGAGTTCCGGAGTATGAGCAGTCCCGGATTTTCGAGAGGTTCTATCGCAGTCCCCAAGCCGGAAACCGTGTTCCAGGCACCGGAATGGGACTAGCGATCACACGCGAGATTCTGCGACTGCATGGAGGAGATATTTCCGTCAAGAGCCAAGGCGCAGGGACCGAGTTTTGTATCTCGGTTCCCGTAGATGGAGTTGGCGAAGGCACGTCAGGCTAACAGCGCTTCCCTGGAGTTGATCGCCAAACACCCAATCCCAGGGTTGGCGCTCAAGCGGCTGAATCAGCGCGTATTTGCTGCAAGTCCCGAAGAACCTTAATTGGGTCTTCCGCAGGGATCTCCTGAATATAACCGAGCGCCACGGCGCGCATTCTCCAGATCGTCACAATCTGCATGACGCGCTGAGGAGTCACCCCGTATCGTCTTGCAATATCGACAAACGACCACTTGCGGATGAAGTACAGTTGGACAAGCCGCGACTGAACGTCGGGCCGCGTTTGCTTTTCGAATACCGGGACCTGCGCCGGAAAACTTGCCTGGTTTCTCCAAATAGCCGAGCGAAGCTCTTGGTTGGTCAGTTTATCTACTTCCATACACGTCTACCCCGTTATGACAGTACCTAGGGACGGCGACACTCCAGGTGGCTCGTCTTGAGGCAATTGAAAGCGGTAGCCCAGCCAATGTTCCGTGAATATATATCGGGGCGAAGCGGGCTCCGGCTCGAGTTTCTTGCGTAACTGTTTGATAAATACTCTCAAGTACTCTACCTCCTCGCCGTAATCCGATCCCCAAACGGCTTGAAGAATTCTCCGGTGGGCCAAGGGAATGTTTGCATTGGTAACTAAGTAACGCAACAGGTCAAACTCCTTCGGAGTCAGCCTCACATCTTTGCCTCTAACGACCAGCTTGCGAGCTGAGAAATTGATCTCGATACCTTCGAACTTGATTCCAGCGGAGTTCGCCTCCTTGCCGGATGGAGTTCGCCGCAGGACCGCGCGAATGCGGGCGAGCAGCTCGTTAGTGCTGAACGGTTTGGTGACGTAGTCATCGGCGCCGGCGTCCAAGGCCGCAATTTTGTTGGTTTCTCCATTGAGAACCGTCAGCATAATAATGGAGATGCCGGAGACCGACCGGACCGTCCGGCACGCTTCGAGGCCGTCCATACCTGGCATGTTGACATCCAGTAACAGGAGATCGTACTTTTCAGCGCGCAGAATTTCTAAAGCTGCTTCACCGTTTCGCGCGTCGGCAACTTCGTACCCAGCGGATACCAAAGCGGAACGCAGCACACGCCGAATCTGCGGCTCGTCGTCAACTACGAGAATGCGACCCTCAGTCAATTGGTTGTCTCCCCTTCAAATTTCGCAAGAATATTGTGGGTCGGCAGACACGGCCGAACTTCGGTCAGAACTGAAAGCCCGGTTTTGGAAGCATCCAGGAAGCCTTCTCCGGCGTGCATATCTACACATCGGAACCAGCGCTACAAAGCGCCGGTCTTTAAATTAAGTAGAAGTTTAGCTTGGGGCACATAAGGAAGGCATAAAAAAACCGTGAGGATTTCATAACCTCCCGGCGGGTCCCAGCGCCCGCGAAGTTGGCGCTATCCAATTGGTGCTATCCAATCTTCTCAGGCTACAACGAAGGCGTTAAGCGATTGAAGTGGGTCGACGAAGTGATTCAGATAATCTCGGGCGACTCTGGCCGGAGAAGGATGACCCAGGATCTCTTAATTGCACGCCGCATTTTGTTTATGACTTGCTCATGATTAATTTATGAATTACTCATCGTTAATTTATGACTTTCTTATCAGCTTGCCCTTACACTGATATCTACTTCGCTATGATTATCATGATAACGTTGCGTTGTTCTTGCCTTACACTGCTACTTCTGCTCACGGTAGACGCATTAGACGCCCAAAGGGCGCCTACACCAGCGACATTTCGCACTAACGCCCAAATGGTTCTGGTTCCTGTTACTGTCACCGACCATAACGGGAAGACAATAGAGGGCATGCGAGCGGAGGATTTCAACATTCTCGACGATCAGAAACGTCAGCAGATCGTATCTTTTGCCAGTGAGGATGCCCCTTGTTCAGTCGGTTTGGTGCTGGACATCAGCGGCAGCATGCAGAATACACTCGGGGCTGCCAAGGGTGTGGCGCAAGGTTTCTTCAGAACCGCCAATCCGGACGATGAATTTCTATTACTGACGGTCTCCACGCAGCCTGAAGCCACCCCCGGATTCACGACCGATGTTGCGGCCCTGGAAAAAACCATCGAGTTCACGAGGGCTGGGGGACGGACGGCGCTCATCGATACGGTCTATCTCGGTTTGAATCGCATGCGGGAGGCCCGGCAGCCCCGGCGAGCGCTTCTGATTCTCTCAGATGGGATGGACAACCACAGCCGATATTCGAACGGCGAGTTGAGGCGGATGGCTCTCGAAGCGGACGTTCAGATCTACGCGATAATTATCGGCAACCCCTCGGCCAGCGCATCAACCGGCGGCATTCCATTCCGTCCAGGCCTTATTGGAAAACCAGGCGATCAGGCGCGAGATCGCCAGGAGCTCGAACTGCTGGAGAAGCTATCGGATTACACTGGTGGACTTCATTTCCGCGTAAGCAGCGGGGCCCAAGCGAATGAGGCGGTTATCAAGGTGGGTAAAGCCCTTCGCGAGGAGTATGTGATCGGCTATCGGGCGCCTGATTTGGGAGCAACTGGAAAGTGGCATCAGGTACGTGTTAAATCGAATGTGCCGAAACTGAATGTTCACGCGCGCAATGGTTACTACGCTCCTTAGCTAATCTCCCTAATAGTAAGGAACCGGTTAAAATGTCTGAATGCCGGAAGACACTTATCGGGGCAGACGGGCGCAGCGCATCGAGACAGCGGATTTGCGTGTGACGGTTTTGGTGGAAGGCGGCCATATCGCCGAGATCGCCGACAAGCGCACTGGCGTGAACCCGCTGTGGACTCCGCCGTGGCCGTCGATCGAGCCTTCCACATACGATCGCGCCAAGCATCCTGAATATGGGGCCGACGCCGAAAGCAAGCTGCTGGCGGGCATCATGGGCCATAACTTGTGTCTCGATTTGTTTGGCGGGCCGTCGGAGGCGGAAGCGGCAGCCGGGCTGACAGTGCATGGCGAAGGCGCGGTGGCGCGGTATGAAATCAGCGCGGGGGCGGACGAGATAGTGACGCGGACTTCAATGCCGATGGCGCAGTTGCGGTTCGAGCGGCGCCTGCGGCTGCGGCCTGGCGCACGCGTGGTGAACATCAGCGAGACCGTTGAAAATTTGGGAGGCTGCGATCGGCCTATCGCCTGGACGCAGCACGTTACTCTTGGGCCTCCTTTTCTGGCCCCGGGCTCGACCGAATTTCGCGCGCCGGCTACGCGGTCGAAAGTATTTGAAGGGGATTTCGGCAAGGGGAAAGGGTATATGAAAACCGGCGCCAGCTTCGACTGGCCTCTGGTACCGCGGCTCGATGGGGGCACGGCGGACCTCCGCATATACACGAGCGCGCCTGTTTCAGCGGGCTTCACGACGCACCTGATGGATCCGCATCGGGAGCAGGCCTGGTTCGCCGCTTTCTCGCCTCAGAGTAAGTTGGTGTTTGGATATGTCTGGAAGCGGACGGATTTTCCGTGGCTGGGGATTTGGGAGGAGAATCGCAGTCGTGAAACTCCTCCGTGGAACGGCAAGACGGTCACGCGCGGGATGGAGTTCGGAGCGTCGCCGATGCCGGAGTCGCGGCGGGCGATGATCGAGCGCGGGGGCCTGTTCGGCGTGCCAGGATATCGCTGGATCGAGGCGCGTCGCAAGGCGACGGTGGATTACTGCGCCTTCCTCATGCCGGGTGAGCGTGTGCCGGAATCGGTCGAGTGGGATGGCGAGAGGGTGCGGTTCGCCAGCTAAGCTGCGGTGGCCACGGGATACGGGTACTCTGGGTCATCGCGAAGCATGGGACTGGTTATTTGGGATGGGGCATCAGGTCACTGATGCGGTAGGTGTCGCCATCGATCTTGAAATAGAACCGCCAGTCGTCATTAATGCGCGCCTGCCAACGGTCCTCAGCTTCCTCGAACTTCTTGGCGTGCAGCGAAGGGTGGTTCAGGTTCCGGACCAGAAAGTTAATTTGCTTGATGAATGCCTTTTGTACCGGCAGGGGAGCTGCGGCCAACGCTTCGATGGCGCGCTGCGAGAGGTGGACACTCATCGAGATTTCTTAAATTTGGTCCGCTTGGTACTCTGGTGTTCCTTCCTGAGAAAAGCAGCGAGATCGGCGCCGTTCTTGAATGGGCCGTAGTAGGGTCCCTTTTCGGCATCGGCGAGGCGGGCGTTGATAATACGGCGCTGCTGCGGGGTGTATTCATCATCCGCGGTAGGAAACTTCGAGCGGTCAATCACGAGTCGGGGTGTAATGACGATTTTTTTGCCAACGGCCCGGACTTCCACCAGGTCGCCATCAGTCAGGCCCACGGCGGAGCGGACGCTGCTGGGAATAGTCATCTGGCCTTTGTGTTGGACTTTAACAAGGGTACTCATAGGGATAAGGGTAATGCCGGAAATCCGAACTCCTGAGAGCAGGATACCAGACAGGAGCTGTCATTCGGCAGGTCGGGGACCTGCCCCACAAAGCAATTAGATATCCAGGCCGACGGAGCGCATCAGTTCCAGCGCGTTGCTCTTCTTCACTACACCGGGGCGCATGAGATAGTCGAACGTGATCTTGCCATCTTCGAGGTGATCTTCGAAGTGAACATTAGAACCGCGGGGTTCCATAGCGGTGGCGATTTGCGTCAGCGCGAGATCGTGCGTCGTGACCAGGCCCATGGCGCCGCGGTTCACCAAGCCTCGCACTACCGCCTCAGCGCCGATCTGCCGGTCGTGGGAGTTGGTGCCGTTCAGCAGCTCATCGATCAAGAACAGGAGCGAGCCGGCGGCGGCCAGATCGACCAGCTTGCGCAGGCGCGTGATCTCCGCATAGAAGCGCGATGTCCCGTCCTGCAGCGAATCGGTCGAGCGGATAGAGGCTCCCACACAGAGCGACGAAATGCGCAGGCGCCGGGCGCGCACCGGAGCCCCGGCCATCGCCATCACGGCGCTGACTCCCACACTGCGCAACAGTGTACTCTTGCCGGACATATTCGAACCGCTGACTACCAGCAGGCGCAGTTCGCCTCCGAGCTTCAAATCGTTCCGCACGCAGCGGGAGGCTGGCAGCAGCGGGTGACCAAGGCCCTCGGCCTCGAAGCAGGCTTCAGCGGTGGAGACTTCGGGAAATGGATCCTGCGGATGCTCGTAGGCATAGCCGGCCAGGGCGCTGAGGGCCTCGAACTCGCCGGCTGCCTCGATCCAGCGCCGCACGTGAGGACCGGAATCCGACCGCCAGGCTTCGATGGCGAAACAAAGATGCGTCGCGTAAAGCAGGGGCGGGCCGATGATCCGCATGATCCAGTGATCGCGGGAATCGAGCAGCTCCATCCGGCGATTCAGGCGTGCGATGCGCCGCGAGGCCTCGGGGGTGGATTCGAGGGCGGTGCGAAGCTGGGTGAGCCTCAGGGAGGTGAAGCGCTCGCGCTCCAAGCGGGCCAGGATTTTCGACAGCAGTGAAAGATCGCGCTGCGCATCCTCCACGCGGAAGGCCACCGTCAGAACGCGGCGGCGGAAAGCCAATCCGAAGGCGCCGTTAATTGCCAGCATGCACAGCAGCAAGACGCGCGATAGAGGCGACGACGCCCACTGCCAATAGGAGGCGCAAATCAGCATGGCCAGCGAGAGCGCGAAGGCGGCGGTTCTGGCTGTACCCTGCACAAGCACCGGCGGCGACTCGGCCCAGGCGATCAGGGCTTTCGGATCGCCTGAGGTGCGCACGTCCTCGCCGAGCAGCGCGAGATCTTCCCGCAGATCCAGTTTCGACTGCAATTCGGCGACGGCGGCCTGGCGCTCCAGCACCGTCTCGGGCTTGGCGGACTCGAGCAGCCAGCTTGCCAGCGTGTCTTCGCCGGCGCGCGTGCGGGCGGTGCAGAGCAGCTCGAATAAGCCGCCTTTGCCAAAGAGGTCGAGATCCTCGGCGTAGGGATGGGCGGGGTCGTGGAAGCGGTGGCCGGGCTCGCCTGTGCCGGTCCAACGGTCTTCGATTCGCGCCAGGCCGCGCTCGTAGTAACGGACGGCGCGCGCGGCGAGCTCGCGGTTGCGCAGGATACGGTCATGAAACACCAGCAGCGCGAAGAATGCGGCCAGCGGCCCGAGCAGCCACCAGCCGCTCAGGGAGCCTTTGAAGAATGCGGCCCAGGCGAGCCAGGCGGCGGCTACGGCGACAACCAGTCGCGCGTTTCCGGCGCGGATGTGCAGGCGCTGGTGTCTGGCAACCCAGGCGCGCCTCGTGGCCAGGCGTTCCGCGTATTCGGAAGAAGGCACCATCCCAACTTAGCGCATCTTGTTTACGAACAAGCTAAAGCATGTTCCACTTATGGTATGAATCGGCGCAACTTTCTTACAGCCTCGGCAGGGGCGGCTTTGCTCTCGGCGCAGCCACCAGAATATGAGAAGCCCGTCTTTAATCTGCCCAAATTTTTCAGCTCTCCGGTCAAGATCGCTTCCATCGAGCTCTTGCAGTCCGGAAGGAATTACTTTGTTCGCACACGCTCGGCGGACGGCGCGGAAGGCGTCGTACTTACCAAGGACATGGAGGACTTCATCCCGATCCTGCTGCGGCGCGTGATTCCACGCTTCATGGGCAAGGACGCCAGAGACCTTGAACGGCTGGTGGACGACGTTTATGTCGCCAATTACAAGACGGCGGGCCAGGCGTTCTGGTGTCCGGTGGCATACGTCGAGCAGAGCCTTTTCGACCTGATGGGGAAGACGGCGCACAAGCCCGCCGGTGAGCTGATGGGCGGAGTGATCCACAAGGAGATTCCCGTATACCTCTCGGGCTCGGGGCGCGATACAACGGCTGAAGAGGAGGTCGACGTCTACGTGCGCGGGGTGGAGCAGACCGGGGCCAGAGCGGTGAAGTTCAAGATCGGCGGACGAATGAGCGCCAATCGCGACGCGTATCCGGGGCGGACCGACAAGCTGCTGGAGCTGGCGCAGAAAAAACTTGGAGGCAAGGTCACGCTGATGGCGGACGCCAACGGATCCTACAGCGCGGCGAATGCAATCGAGATCGGCAAGCGGCTGCAGGAGATGAAGTACCTGTGGTTTGAAGAGCCGTGTCCTTGGGAAGAGCTGAGCGAGACTAAGAAGGTCGCCGACGCGCTGTCTATGAAGATTGCTTTCGGCGAGCAGGATTCCAGCCTGTGGCTGTTCCAGTGGATGATCGACAACCATGTGATGTCGGTCGTGCAACCGGACTTGAACTACAACGGCGGATTCATCCGCGCCGCGCGCGTGGCCAGGATGGCGCGGAAAGCGAACCTGTGGATCTGTCCGCATAATACGCAGACGGGCGCGGCATCGGTGAATATTTTGCAGTTCGCTTCCGCGACTTCGAACATCGGCCCGTATATGGAGTACGTGTGGCGCGCGGCGCCGCGGAAGGAATCCTGGTATTCTCCGAATTTCGAAATCAAGAATGGCGTGATTCCCGCGCCTACCGGACCGGGGCTGGGGCTGGAGTTCGATGCGGATTTTTTGAGGAAGGCGACGGTGGTGAAGCTGTGACACGCCGGGGCTGGCACTCCATGGCGGCGCGCAAGATACGGTTGATGCGCGTTTGATAACCCCTGCCATTGGCCTTGAGCCAAGCCAGCACGTCCGCGTCGAGGCGGATGGTCAGTTGAGTCTTGGAGGGGGGCCACGCGGTGGTTGCCTTCGTGAAGAAAGTCTTGTCGAGAGGCGGGATATCCGAATAGTCGATGTCGGCATCCTTCATGCGATCAAGTCTGGTCAAGTCGCTCTTGATAGATTTTTTGCTCACGCCGGTTCGCCTTCCTCATGGAGATGATGGCGTCAAAACGCCGAAACACGAGATTGACCACATTAAGGACCGTTTGAAGAGATTGAAGGAGATGCTGCGATGAAAAGCGAAAAGCTGGAATCGGCGCGCGGAAGCGGGAATGTTTTTCGCG
>Ga0210405_10004625_pt1 | contig 12881 bp, 10 predicted proteins | sample IncBWH11MmetaG_FD_155492 | JGI IMG/M metagenome (GOLD analysis project Ga0210405, IMG submission 155492) | Forest soil microbial communities from Barre Woods Harvard Forest LTER site, Petersham, Massachusetts, United States - Inc-BW-H-11-M | ecosystem: Environmental > Terrestrial > Soil >... | reverse complement strand
CAGCCGCCTTTCCTGTACGCACGTCTCGGTCATTTGCTATTCTCGGCCTATGAGACGTCTCATTCATCTCAACCTCTTCATACAGAGCCGCGGTCATCACGAGGCCGCGTGGAGACATCCGAAGTCGTCGAAGCTGGCGCTCACCGACATCGACTACACGGTGGAGATGACGAAGAAGGCCGAGGCGGGCCTATTCGATTCAATCTTTCTCGCAGACGTGCTCGGCCTCTGGAACGACGTGCAGACCACGCCCTTCAATTGGTTGGAGCCGATCACCACGCTCGCTGCGCTGTCGATGGTTACTAAGCGCATCGGTCTGATCGCCACAGCCTCGACCACTTACACGGAACCTTTCAACCTCGCGCGCTACTTCTCGTCGCTCGACCACATCAGCCACGGCCGAATCGGCTGGAACATCGTCACGACATGGTCGTCGCAGGCGGGCGGTAACTTCGGCGGCGTTGGCGAGGTCAGCCACGCCGACCGTTACGAGCGCGCCGAGGAGTACATGAGCGTGGTGAAAGGTCTTTGGGATTCTTGGGCCGATGATGCCGTGCTCGACGACCGAGCCGGCGGGCGCTACGCCAATCCCAACGGCGTTCGGGCGATCAATCATTCGGGCGGACATTATAAGGTGAAAGGCCCGCTCAACCTGCCGCGCTCGCCGCAGGGTCGGCCGGTGTTTGTGCAAGCCGGTTCGTCCGACACCGGAAAGCGGTTTGCCGCGCGGCACGCCGAGGCGGTGTTCACCGCGCATCTGGAGAAAGCAACGGCAAAAGCGTTTTACATCGAGCTGAAAGCTCTGGTCGCCGAGGTTGGGCGCAATCCTGCCGACGTCATCGTGCTGCCGGGCTTTAGCCCGATCATCGGCTCGACTGAAGCCGAGGCGCGGCGCTTCTCGGACGAACTTAACGCGTTGTCCGATCCGGAGGTCGGCCGCAATCGCATGTCGCTGCGTTTCGGCGGACATGACTTCTCACATTTGCCGCTCGACCGTCCGCTGACGGTCGCCGACTTCCCCGATCCGAAGGAGAATGAGGCGTCGCGCAGCCGCACCGAGGTCATCGTTGGATATGTCCGCGAGCAGCACCCGACGCTGCGCCAGTTGCTCGCCAAGCTCGCGGGGGCGCGCGGCCACTTCGTCTTCGAAGGCACGCCCGAGCAGGTCGCCGACCTTATCCAGGACTGGATCGAGGAAGGCGTTGCCGACGGCTTCAACCTGATGCCCCCGGTGCTGCCGGAGATGCTCGACCGCTTCATCGCGCATGTCGTTCCGATCCTGCAAAAACGCGGCCTATTCCGAACCGCCTACGAAGGAGACACGCTCCGCTCGCATTTCGGCCTGTCGCGGCCGGACGTGCGCTATTCCTGATTGATGTATGCACCCCCTTGGAATGTTTCGTGTGCCCGTTAGGAGAACGCAATGAGGCGACGTGACCTGGTGACGATCGGGCTGGTGGCCGCCGTAAGTAGAGGGTTTGCGCCGCGATTTTCGTTCGCGCAGGGGGCCTATCCAACCCGGCCCATCCGACTGATCATTCCGTTTCCGCCGGGCGGTGGATTTGACGCAATAGGCCGCCCCTGGGCGGAGAAAATTCAGCCGCTGCTCGGAACTGTCGTTGTTGAGAATGAGGGCGGTGGGGGCAGTTCACTGGGAGCTGCCACTGTCGCCCATTCGCAACCGGACGGCTACACCATCCTGTTGGGTGGGTCGAGCACTCACATCACCGAAGCAATCCTCAAAACCAGGCCGCTTTACGATCCGATAAAAGACTTTGAGCCGATTTCCAACATTGCGGTGTCTGCCTTCGCGATCGCTGTAAATCCGTCGATCCCGGCCAATACGTTGCAGGAGTTCGTCGATTACGACAAAGCGAATCGCGGCAAGCTTTCTTATGGTCACGCTGGTGTTGGCTCGCTCAACCATCTAACGGGAGAATTGTTCAAGTCGTTAGCTGGACTGCCCGACCTTGTTCAGGTTCCCTATCGTGGCTCCGGACCGGCGACCGCAGACACGATCGCTGGTCACGTGGCAATGGTGACGCCCGCAGTGACCGGACAACTCATTGCTTATCATCGTACCGGTAAGCTGCGGATCCTGGCTGTGACCAGTCCAGCCCGCCTTGCTGCGGCGCCCGACTTACCCACTGCGGTCGAGACTCTCCCGGGCATGACCTCTCAACAAAGCATTGGCTTGTTTGCCCCTGCGCGGACACCGACCGCAATAATTGAACAGATTGCACTTGCGAACCATAATGCGCTCGCAAAGCCGGAGTATCAGAAAATGCTGATTGAAACCGGGTTTGTTCCAGATTTGGATTCTTCGCCTGCGAAGTTTCAGCGGCTTATCGAGGATGAAATCATCAAATGGACGCCGATCGTAAGGGCGCTCGACATCAAAATCGATTGAATTAAACCGGGCCGTCCTGCCCGCAGTCGAGCTGCTAGACTCACCGCGGCTTGAGTCCGGCGCTCTCGACCACCTGGGTTATGGTGTCGATCTCATGCTGGTTCATTCTCGCAAACGCTTCAGGCCCCTCGCCCACCGGCTCCATGCCGAGCGAAGCCAATTGCGAGGCCATGTCGCTTTCCCTTACGACCGTGCTGCAGTCGGCAGCAATTTTGCGAACGATGTTGTCCGCCATTCCGGCACGGCCGTAGACGCCAATGTTCGTGACCATGTCGAAGCCAGGAATGAGATCGGATAGCGGCGGCAGCTCGGGCAAGAGCGGTGAATGTCCGAGACCGTTATGAGCGAGGAGCCTGATATCGCCGCGCTCTACGGCGCCTTTCAGGCTGGGATAGGCCGCCCATAGCGCCTGCACGTGATTGCCGAGGAGCGCAGGCACAGCCTCGCCAGTGCCGTGATAGGGCACATGGACGATGTCGAGATGCAGCGCCGCCTTCATCGCTTCCATGGTCAGCTGATGGGTGCTGCCGACACCCGCAGAGCCGTAGTTGAGCTGGCCGGGATGCGCCCTGACGTAGGCGACGAAGTCGTCGAGCGTCTTGATCGGCATCTGGGCGTTGACGGCCAGGAACACTGGCGTGCGCGCGAGAGCCGCAATCGGCACGAAATCCTTTTTCGGATCGAAGGATAGGTCGTTGAGGAAGATCGGGCCGACAGACAGTAGCGTCGTGTCGACGACCATCAGCGTGTAGCCGTCAGCAGGCGACGTGTTGATCACAGCGGCGGCGACGCCGCCGTTGCCGCCAGGGCGATTCTCAACGAAGACCGACTGGCCGACGCGCGCCTGGAGCTTCTGGGCTAGCAACCTGGCGCTGGTGTCGGGCACGCCGCCGGGCGCGTAGGGCACGATCAGCCTGATCGTCCGACTAGGATAATCAGCGTCGGCAGCCGCCGGTCGCGACTGGCACACGGCAGCACCCAGCAGCACAAGTGCGACCAGGCGTACAATCCGGTTCATTGGATCAGCATCGGCAGGTTGAGCAGGCGCAGTTCACCGACCGCGCCGCCGTAGACCGGCACGAAATCAGAATCGGCAAGCCGCGCTTTGGGAAAGCGGGCGAGCAGGCGTTGGATCGCGATCGTGATCGTGGTGCGGCCAAGGATGTTGCCGACGCAAAAATGCGGCCCCACGGCGAACGCCATGATCCGCTTCGGCTTGCGATGGATGTCGAAGCGCTGGGGATCGGGGTAAACCAACGGGTCGTAGTTGGCGGCGAGCGGCGACGGGCGCACGATCATTCCCTCGTAGATGGGCGTCCCGCCGACTTCGGTGTCGCGCGTGGCGATCCGCGCGAAGGTGAAGTAGCCGTTGCTCGCAATGCGCAGGCATTCCTCGACGGCGTCTGGGATCAGCGCGGGATCGCCAATAAGCTCCGCTAGCTGGTCGGTGTGGCTGTAGAGCGTGTAGAGCGCGCCGCCGGCCGAGCGGCTGGTAGCCGCAATCGAGCCGAACAGGCCATAGATCATGCCGAACAATTCCTCATCGCTCAGCTTGTCGCCGCGGTCGCGCGCTTGGACGAGATCGTTGAGGAAGTCCGCGCGACGGCCGGCCCGCCGCTCGGCGATGGTCAATTCCACCAGCTCGGCGGTACGCTTGGCGACGCTTTCGTATGCGGTCGGGTACGGCTCACCCGGCTTTCGTGCCGTGGCGAGCGGCACCACCTCCTGATAATCGATAAGCACTTGCTGCTGCTCTTCGTTCAACCCCATCATGGTCGAGACCAGCGCGCCGATCACGAGCTTGGCGCCGTATTGGGTCATGCCATCGAATTGCGGCCCGGCGCGCTCGATGTCGTCAAGCATGCCTTCGACGATGGCGGTGATGCTCGATTCGATTTGCTCCATGCGGTGCGCTGAGAACGCCGGAATCAGGAGCCGGCGCAGCCGCGCGTGCTGTGCGCCGTCCGTCTGGGTCAGGAAGGTCAGGCCCATGAACTTGTCGTATTGCTCGTAACCCGGCCCCTTCGGTAGCTCCGAGGCAAATCGTCCGGCGTCCGAGAATACTTCGTGCACGTCGGCATAGCGGCCGACGATCACCTGGGGCGGTCCTTTGCCAAGGACATAGAAGGGCGGCCGCGTGGCCCAGTCGGCGACGAGGCGGTGTGCCCGCTGCCTGAACTCCGCAGTAGTAAAGTCGAGCGCGACGATTTTGCTGCGGTCGAGGTCGCCGATGAAATCCAGCCGTCCCATGGGCGTCACCCAATGCCGGGCCGCATCGTACGGTCTGCGGCTTTGCGGCGAAAGAGACTTATTTGCCCCTTTGGCCCTCGCTGCAATGCCGCGCCATTCCCGTGCCGGTCCACGCTTGCATGTCGTTTCCTGGCATTTAGCGACCGCCGGGAAGGATCGAAAACGTCGCTTTGGACCCATTCCGACATTTCGCGCGGCTTTTGATAATCTGGCGCGCTGTGGGTCATGCGATGGGGAGAATGCCATGGGCAGGGGTCTGCTGGTTGCCGCGTTCGATTTCTCGACCGCGCATACCGACGAGTTCCATGACTGGTACGATCTGGAGCATATTCCCGAGCGCCGGGGGGTTCCGGGGTTCGGTGCTTGTGAACGTTGGATAAGCGACGAGCAGCCGACGGTGTCAGTGGCCACCTATGATCTCGATTCGGTCGACGTGCTGCGCAGCAAGGCCTACGCATCCGTCGCGTATGGCAATCTGTCGGTCTGGTCAAAGCGCGTGACCGCGATGTGCAAACGGTTGCTGCGGTTCGAGGGCACGCAGATCACGCCCGGTGACGCGGTGGCACCGGAGGGAGCCCGGGCGTTGCTTCTCAATGCGATGAACGTCGCGCCCGAGGCAGAGGACGATTTCAATGCGTGGTACGACCAGGAGCACCTCGACGCGCTTGCCGGGGTTCCGGGCACCTTGGCTGCGCGGCGCTATCGTTCGACGGAGGCAAACGGAGGCACGCATCGGTACGTGGCGATCTATCACCTTGAGTCGCCAGACGTGACACGGAGCGCGGCGTGGAAGGCTGCCGTCGACACGCCATGGAGCGCCCGAGTGATCCCGCACTTCCGCGACCGAATCCGCATCCTGACGCACCGCTACGTTCGCAGTGGCTGAGCGTCCGGGAGAGTAGCGTACATCGGTCCGCCAAGCTTGTTGTGGTGCACCAAGCTTGTTGTGGTGCACCAAGCCTACTTCCGGTGACCTGGTTCCGCCGCTACGATGCCGTTATCTCGGTTTGGAGCGGCGATGCAGCGGCGTCATTTCGTTAACCTGCTTGCAGGTGCTGTGGCCGCATGGCCGCTTGCGGCGCGTGGGCAGCAGGGCGAGCGAGCGCGAAAAATCGGCGTCATCATGAATTACGCCGAAGGCGACCCCGAAGGCGCAGTTAGATTCGCAGCGCTGCGCGACCGGCTCAGCGCGCTCGGCTGGACCGACGGCCGCAGCGTCCAGATCGAGACCCGTTGGGCCGCCGGCCGGCCGGATCTGATGCTCACCTTTGCCAGCCAATTGGTCAGCCAGCCGGCCGACATCATCGTCGCGCAGAGCACGCCGGTCATGACTATCCTGAAGAAACTCACCGACACGATCCCGATCGTGTTCACCCAGGTGGCCGACCCGGTCGGCAGCGGCTTCGTCAGCAATTACGCCCGGCCGGAGGCGGAAATCACCGGCTTCACCGACATCGATCCCTCGGTTGCCGGCAAGTGGATCGAGGCGCTGAAGGAAGTGGCGCCGCGGGTTGGTCGGGTCACAGTGCTGTTCGACCCGGATCAGGCCAATCACAAAAAATTCCTCGATGTGATCGAGTCGGCGGCGCCGACGTTCCAAATGCAGGTGTCAGTCGCCGGTGTGCACAATCGCGTCGAGATCGAGCAGGCAATCGCGGATGCTGCCGGCCAGTCCGATGGCGGATTGGTGGTACTGCCGGGTCCGCTGCACAACAATCAGCGCGCCGCCATCATCCAGGCGGCGGCGCGCTACCGCCTCCCGGCGACCTATCCGTTCAAGTACTACGCCAAGGAAGGCGGGTTGCTGTATTACGGCAGCAATCAGCTCGACCAATGGCCGCGCGCAGCCGACTATGTCGATCGCATCCTGAGGGGCGCGAAGCCGAGCGATCTTCCGGTGCAGGCGCCGACCAAGTACGAACTGGTGATCAACCTGAAAACCGCCAAGGCGCTGGGTCTCACCGTGCCCCCATTGATGCTCGGACGCGCCGACGACGTGATCGAATAGCGGGCCGATGTCGCCGATTGGCCTTGGCGGAATTGGCGATGAGCCCAGGGCACTTACATCGGGAGGTGTACGCGATGCAGATCATCCGAATTATCGCAGCGATATTTGTTTGCTCATTCGCGCTCTTCACCGGCGCTTCGGCTTCACGCGCCGACGACTGCGAGGACACAATTGCCCGACATATGGTAGGCGAAGCTTTGCTGGCCGCACACGTCGTCGCCCTTGCCGAAAAGCAGGGTATGACGACAGGTGAGATTGACGCGATCCTCAAAAGCATTGCCGAAAAATCCGCGATACAGGAGTTCTGGATTACCGATTCCGCCGGCCACGCTTACTTGACCAACACCGGGATCGACTTCACTTTCAGTCCGGATACGACAAAGCAGCCCCAGGCGTCCGCATTCTGGCCGCTGATCAACGGCAACCAGGACATTGTGATCCAGGCCGCGCGCAAGCGTGAAATCGATGACCAGGTTTTCAAATACGTGGGCGTTGCGGGCGTCGATAAAGCGCGGATCGTGCAAGTCGGCGTTGGTGCACGAAATCTGTGCAAGTAGAGCGATGGCCCCGGCCTGAAGGCATTCATGACCGCTCCAACACGTGAAAGAACGCCAGACCTCAAATCGGAAGTTTGTGACGCATTTCACAGTTCGGTGGTGACCCCGGAAAATGTTTGCTATCGGTGGCAAAGCGGATAGGGATCGCACGCGGGCGGGCTGATGGTCGCCCAATGCGCCGTGGCATCGATCTTGTCCTCGCCGAACACAAAGCCAATCGCTCGTAAGCTTGCAGAGTTTATTTTTTCCACTGCATCCAATTCCTCCCCTTCCCTCTCTGCGCCGGATCGAACTTTTGGCCGCCGAAACGCGCCACGAACTTCTCGGCATCCGCCGCGTCGGCGAAGCAGTAGACGTTGAACCACTGCCCGTCGTGGCGGACGCAATGGCCGCGCCGGCACAGCGACAAATCCTTGCAGAAGTCGTGGATGGTTTTGTAGCCGCCGCCTTCGCAGGCGCTTGCCGGCAGCGCGACCTGGTGCGGCCAGCCGCGATCGACGCCGGCCGGCGATAATTCGCCCTTGCGGTACACCACGCTCGACCCCTACGCGACCCGCTTGACTCTATTGTTCTTGTTTTGTTCTACTCTGTCGCCGGCCTGGAGTCGAGCATGTGTGCCCTTGTCAGAGTGCGTTCCAAGGAAGACCCGTTCGTATCCGACGCGCGCATCGAGGCCGCGGTTTTTCGCGAGGTCGATGCCGAGCCCGGAAACGAATTGCCGGTGTGGCGCCAGCATCCGCAGAGCCGTGAGATAACGTCGGCCAAGCTGCGCTGGGGTCTCATTCCGCATTGGATGAAAGCGCGGCCCGAAATTCAGCCGATCAACGCCCGCGCCGAGACTGTCGCCGAGAAGCGCATGTTCGCCGACGCTTACGCCAAGCGCCGCTGCATCGTGCCGATGGATGTTTTCTACGAGCGCGACAAACGCAAGAAGCTGCATGCCTTCGCCATGAGCGACGGCACGCCGTTCGGCGTCGCCGGCATCTGGGAGAACTGGCGCAATCAAAATGGCGCGTGGGAGCGCACGTTCTGCATCATCACCGTCCCCGCCAACGACCTGGTCGGCACGATCCACGACCGCATGCCGGCCATCATCCCGATCGCGCAACACGCGCGCTGGCTCGGCAGCGAGCCGGACCCTCGCGATCTGCTGCGGGCATTTCCCGCCGCACTCATAAAAATGATTCGTCCGTCGCGCTGAGGATCGAAACGCTTTGGTGGGCACGGCGCGTCGCGCCTTTGCCCGCCCTACGCTTGCCAGGCAATAGGCCCACACTGCGACGCCGAATTTCCGGCAGGCTGAGCGAAGAGATCGCGATAAAGCGCATAGTCGCTGTCATCGAAGAACACCCGCTCGCGACGATTGCCGCGTTGCGTGACGTGATGCGGCGATCCGGAAACGACGATGCGGGTGAGGCGGGCCATGGGGAATTGCAGCGTCGAATTCATTCAAGGAAATAGTAAGTTGGCGTCGTAATTCGGCTGGGCTGGTCGAATATTCATCATTGACAGGGGGGCCATGGGGTAGGAAAGTACACGGACAGTTTGTAATATAAAATTTTTACACGCTTCGGTCACGCGCGGGCGCAAGCGCCCGCTTCGGTCACAGGCGGGCGCAAGCGCAATGCGGCCGCGTCTCTTGGGAACGGGGAAATCCATAAGGAGCCTGAAATGCATCACGTAACAATCGTATTTCAGAGGCATCGGTCCTCCTTGCGGTCATCGATGCGTATCTTATGCCTTGCACTCTTCGCTCTGCTGAGCGCGGGTTACCAGTCCAGCCCGAAGGCGGCAGCGGGACCGCAGCCCATCCACGGCTATGTGTATGCAAAGATCAATTCTGATTTTACCGCCGCTGCCGGCGCAAGCGTTGCTGTGCCGGATATCGTGGTCGCGGCAAAGAATGTTACTACCGGCATATTGAGCAAACTGACTCACACCGATCCTTATGGATACTTTCGCACGCCGGCACTCGCGGCGGGCAACTATAACATTTGTGTCAGTGGCACCGGATATACCGGTGGTTGCGATCCACAAGTCATCACTATAACCGATCACGTGCATGTCGTGGATCACATCCTGCTGATCCAAACGAAGCAGCCTGCAGTCGTTGGCAATGTCCTGCTGGCGGATAAGAAAACGCCTTGCTTTTGGTACAACCCGACATTTGATCCTAACTATGTGATGACCGCCAAGGTGACGCTCACCGACGGCGGCGGTGCCGTGGTCACCGGTCCGATCCGCGGCAACAATTTAGGTGAGTATGTCATGCCCACCGAGGCGACGCCGGGCACATACAAGGTCGCGATCGATTGCGAAGCGGAACATGCTGCGAACGCAGTGTCGTTGACGGCCGCTTCGATCAAACAAATCGCTTCGATCAAACAAAATTTTGTACTGAAAAATCACGTGCCCACAGCCAATTTGCTGGAGGCCGCGAAAGCGGGCGTCGGTGTGCGCCGCGCGAGTCCCGGCGATGGATTGACGATTACCGTGCCCAGCGCGGATGTGGACCACGATACTTTGCATTATCACTGGGTCGACGAAACCGGAAATACGCCGAGTTTCCCCAACGCCGCCACCGTGAATTGGTCTGCGCCGGCTTTGACGGGTCCTCACACATTGCGTGTACTGGTTTCCGACGGGCGCGGAGGATACGCAATCAGTCGTACCGTTATTAACGTAGGTCCAAATGAAATTCGCTTCAACGGCACAGTGGTCAATCGCGTCACCCATGCGCCTGTCGCTGCGGCTTCGGTCAATCTCGATGGCGTCACGACGAGCACCGACGCGAGCGGTCACTTTGAAATCAAAGTTCCAGAGACCACTCGCTTTGTTCTCAACGTCAACAAACCAGGATTTGCCCTGACATCGCGAATTTTTTATGCACGCGCGACTGGTATCGAGGTGCCGCTTGATCCCGTGCAAACGGCAACCATTCATGGCCCCACAGGCGGCAAAGTCGCCGTCAAAGTCGTCGGCTGCAAGCCTAGAGATAATACGCAGGGCAAAACCGATAATGCGCCGGGCAAAAACAATGTCGCGGCGAGCAGCAATGAGTGTTCCAAGCAAGATATTGGCACATTGAGTTTTACATTTGGCCCCGGCTCCTTAGTGTCGGGGAGTACGCCATTCATTGGCACAGCGACCGTGGAAGGCTTTCAGTTTGATTTGACTCTGCCGAACGCCATACCCGGCGATCTAAGCGCGAAGTTCAAAGACGCGAACGTGCGCCTGCAAACTTTCGGCGCTTTCCACATTCAACCGCGCGATGCGAGCGGTAATCCTTTACAGATGGCGCCTGGCAAGAGCGTTGGCGTATCGATGCCCATTCATCCATTGGCATTGGCAAGCGCGCCGGCCAAGATTCCTTTCTTTAGTTATGAAGAAGGCTCCGGATTGTGGGTGGAACACGGCGAACTCACGCGCGTGGGTAACAACTATGTCGGCAACATCATGCACTTCAGCGAATTCAACGCCGATACAATCGGCACCGGTTCCGCGTGCATGAAAATTCAGCTCGATCAAGGACCCGGAGGCTTCCCGTCGTCGGTCATACTCAATGCCAGTTACGTCAATGCCGCCGTGGGCAATTTCAACCATCCGAACACGGTGGTGAATGATTCGTTCAACCCGATCGTAATCGAACGCTTGGTACCCAATCAGGATTTCAATTTGCAAATTAGCGACGGCACCACCAGCGCGGTCCTGCAAACGGTATTGCTGAACTCTGGGCCGCCGGTCGCAGTGCCATTCCCCGTGCCTTATCCGTATGACGGCTGCAAACCCGCTGTCGTTTTCAATAATAATTCGATACCGCCGACGTCGAATCACTTCTTGATCACCGGTACCATTGTGGATACTTCGGCGGATTATCAAACCCAGACGACCACCGGCATCTACGCTAACCGCGATACATTTGCACAATGGTTGGCGACCAACGGTTTTGGCGGCACCGCTACGGAAACGAACGCCGTATATTTCAACAATGGCGACCTCCAATTCGGGCGCAGCATGCATTGCCGCACGGTATTGCATGCGGGCAGCTCATTCACTCAAGACTGGATTGCGTGTTACGTGAGTAACTTCGGTTCTGTTGGAGTCGATTTCAGTCAGCAAACAAGCAATCCGCTGACTGATGCCTATGCCAATACCAACGTCGTCGCCACCGTCACGATGGAATTCCACCCGGATCAAACCGATAAGGTGCAATTCTGGGCCTTTAAGGGCGACAACCCGGCCATAACTGCTGGAAATTACTTCCCCAATCCTGCTCTGGATGTGGAAGGTAATAAACCCATGCCTCAAATCTGCATGGGCTGTCACCAAGGTAGCTATGGCGGAACCGGATCGTTGGTTAACGGCGCGGTGTTTCTACCGTTCGATGTCGATTCATTCCTCGGCGATGATGGAACTGCATTGCAAAACACCTTGGGCCTCGGCGCGCCGCGTCCGGCTCAAGCCGATTTCCGTCAACTCAATCAGTTTGCACTGCAATCCACCGACACCGGCAGCGGTGTGAGCGTCGCCTACCAGCGTTTGATGGATATCTGGTACAAGGATGGCGGACATCCCACCGGTGTGAACGATCCCGCTGCAACCTATCACTTCAATCAAGGCGCCGCCGCGTTGAATACGAACACACCGGGAATATTTCCAGCGCATACGACGCTATACGATCAAGTGGTGAGACCCGTCTGCCGCACCTGTCACGTTGCCCGCGATCCCACGGCCGTTAGTGGTGATACTTGGGACCAACTTGCGCAATTGACTGGCAGTGCCACGTTCATTGGGCTCATCGTGTGCGGTCCGGGCAACGCTTCACCCCATCACTACATGCCGCATGCGCAGGTGCCGTACAAACGCTTCTGGCAACAAAACCTGGAAACGACTTTGGGGTCCGAATTATCAATATCCTGTCCGCCGTAGCCTGCGGCCGCCTATGCCTCTCCCCCACGGGGAGAGGGAGATCACGATCGTTGCCCTCGTCACTTTTTCCTTGACAAACGTCTCTATTCCAGTTACCCCACAATCCTCGCTCCAATGAAGGACATGGCGCGGAGGCACATCGCGTCATGGGAGCGGGGGCGGTGCCCGCGGGTGGGTTTGCAGCCTGCTCCCGGGCGGCTTGGGTATCAGTCTCCCGGCATTATGACCGGGACGGGAGGTGCTTCCCTGGACTGGGACAGGCGAAGGCGGGTAACGCCCGTTCAGACCGCGTCCCAGGAAGCCTGGCCTGAAGCTGAGCCTTTGGGATGGAATAATTCCCTTGGGTGAGAGCCGTGGTGGAACGCCGTCAGGCGTGCGCGCTCCAAAAGGGCGCGCGCCGCATCGCAAGATGCGGCGGTGGTACCCAGCGTTTGCCGGCGTTCCGCTTCCTTCATTTATTTTGTAGCCCGGGTGAGCGAAGCGAGACCCGGGGAGCGGCAGTGAAGCCGCGCAGTCGTTCCCGGATATCGCTTCGCTCATCCGGGCTACGAAACGGCGAAACCGCGTAACGGACGAACGAAAGCCAGGCCCCACCCCTGCCCTTTCTTTGGACCGAACCGGTTTCGTGCTGGACGTGACGGTATTTTATTGGCGTGCGGTTGTTCGCGATCGCGCGGGAGGGCCGTTGCATGGCCCCTTCCCGAGGTGCATCATTGCCACAATTCAA
>Ga0210405_10004624_pt1 | contig 12884 bp, 15 predicted proteins | sample IncBWH11MmetaG_FD_155492 | JGI IMG/M metagenome (GOLD analysis project Ga0210405, IMG submission 155492) | Forest soil microbial communities from Barre Woods Harvard Forest LTER site, Petersham, Massachusetts, United States - Inc-BW-H-11-M | ecosystem: Environmental > Terrestrial > Soil >... | reverse complement strand
CTTCCGTTTGTGGCCCGACGCAGACCTCCTCCAACGTCTCTTCTTGAGTCTGCTGCTCGGGGCAAAGCGGACCCATTGTGCTCATCGCGAGCTATTCCGAGTCTGACCCTCAACGGACCTTCGGTCAGCATCTCTGAGAGTTTCGGGCGTTGCCAATCTAATCCGTGCGCGGCCGGGTAAGACTTCGTGTCCCAAGCTGAATTTGGGCAGTGTCCTAATTCGAAAACAACTAGGAACGTGTTCTCCCATGGCCCGCATGCGCTAGCGTCTAAGCCCACGGCGCATCCGCCGTGGGCTTAGGTCACATGACAACCAAGTTGGTTCTCGTCGCAATCCGAGCGCGGGCCCTCTGGATGGGGTCACGAATGTCCACAACCGCCGAGACTGCCATTCGAAGCAAACGCTCCAGTTCGCCACGACCGCCCTTGTATGTAAGAATAGGCGCAAACGGCTTCATCGCCGGGCGCTCGTCTGAGCCATACAATCTTTCGTATTCTACGAAATTCGCAAAATCCTCGCGGTCGTTGGTTATCAGCAACGTCTCAGCGGGAGCGCCCTCGGCAAAGATCACCTCATGGGTTTCCAATTCGATATGAAAGTAGTCGATGACCGCACGATCATCCATCGTGGTCAGCGCAATTGACCTGCCATTCACCAGCCATTCAACCGCAATAAGGCAGTCATCGATGAGGAGGCTGTGCTTCGGAGAAAGATACAAATCACGCCGGGGATACTGATCACTGAGGGCAGCTCGAGCGATGCGAACCGGGGCCACGCTCCAATGCCAGGAGGGGCTGCCCTTCGTAAAACTTCGATGTCCGATCCATTTGACCGGTAGCGGCCCGTTGAGGGTCTCCACGAGAGCGCCGATTGTAAGTTCTTCAACCGGGATTTCACCGTCCGGCGTGAGAATACGCGTCCCCCGAAGGAAGCAATGAATTCCGCCCCCTCCGCCGTGTTCGTGTCCGCCGTGTTCGTGTCCGCCGTGTTCGGCCCTTGCCCTTTTAGAGATCGATACAAGGATCGGAAGGCTGACGATCCCGGTGGCGGCAACTCTCCCTGCCAGTCCAGCCGAAATTTCGATGAAATGTCTACGTGATGCATCCGTCATAACACAACCTCCAGCACACCATCAGTCCAAAATACACCATTTAAATAAAACTAAAATAACCTAAATTAAATTAATACGGTTCCATGATAAGCAGAATTAAATCGACCAAAGAACAATAGGAGATCCGCAGCTCTTATTTTTGACGCCCTTCGCCTATCGTTCGCCGGCTTGGATCAACGTGAAAAATGGCGTGAGGATCACATCTTGCGCTTCAAAGCCCGAGTGCTTGCGGCACCTGGTCCTGAGGAGGCAGATCGATCCATCGATCCCGGCCGGGCACCGGCCCTGGCGGTCGAACTCTGTCTTTCCACAAATCCACAATTGCATCCGCATTCGTTGAATGCGCGACAGCGCTCGGATGCGCTCTCCGCCGTCCGCAAATGGCCCGTTTGCGACACGCTCACCTCGTCGAGGAATGTCCGCACGCAGGAGTCCACCGGAAAACATTTGCTCAGGCTGAGTTCTTCGCGTTTTGACCCGAAGCGGTCATCCAAAAAACGCAACCCTCACAGGCTGTCTCGCGTGAGGGATCATGCAGCGTTGCGCGAACTAGGGTGGCCGCCATGGACGTCGGACGGGCGATCCAGTCGGCCAAGGCTTCGTTGCCAGCTTGGCAAGGCTGGGCGGCAACTTCACGGTACATCGTTCGGTGCCGGCCAAGAGACAATCGCGCGTTTAGGCCGGCGCGGTTAGAGAATGCGGACGAAGTTCGCTGCGCCGGTAACGCTGTCCGATCGTGGGCGCGTCTCGGGTGGCTTCATCCCGAACTGCAGCGCAACTCGAGGGTCGTCTGCGCCGAACGCGGCCTCGATACTACGCACGCCAAGCTCCACGGACTGGTCCGCAATGTTGTAGAAGACCTGCTTGGCTTGGCGCCTGGCCGTGTCCACTTTCGGCGGCCGTAACGAATTGCCGATTTTGGTTCAAAATGCGCTAATCTGCCGGAGAAAGCCGGGACGGTCTGCAAATGCTGCACCACCAGACCAGGAACTTCAGAGCTTTTGCCGCGCAATTACTCCTCGGCAGCACCGCGCTGACCCTGCTGACGCTGGCGTTCGTTCCGCTTCAAATCGACCTCGCCCTGAGCGCATTCGCCTTTCTGGTCGTGATCGTGCTGGTCTCGCTGATGGGCAACTTCACCGCCTCGGCCCTGCTTTCCTTTGCCGCCGTCCTGGCGCTGAACTACTTTTTTACGCCGCCGGTCTTCCAATTCAGGATCGACGCGGCGCAAGTTCTCGCGTTATTGGCGGTGTTCTTTTTTACCTCCTTGATCGTGACGCAACTGATCCGAAACACCCCCACGCAGGAGGAGAGTGCACGCGAGGCCGAAGCCAAGCTCAAGCACGCCGAGATTGAATTGCGTAACAGCGAGAGGGAAAGGCGGGAGGTCTTTGAGCACAATCCGGTGATGTATTTCATGGTCGATGCAAGCGGGACGGTCTTGAACGTGAACACCTTTGGCGCGGCGCAACTCGGCTATTCGCCGTCGGAACTGGCCGGCCAATCGGTCATGAATGTCTTTCTTGAGGAAGACCGCGAATTTGTTCGCCAATGTGTCGCGGTCTGCCTGCAAACGGTGGGCCAATCGCATACTTGGGAGGTCCGTAAGATCAAGAAGGATCGGTCGCTGTTATGGGTCCGCGAAAACGCCAAGGCCATGCCGCGCGCTGAGGACAAGCTCGTCGTTCTGATCGCCTGCGAGGACATTACCGAGCGCAAGCAGACCGAAAATGCGCTGCGGCAAAGCGAGGCCTACTTAGCGCAGGCTCAGGAAATCAGCCGGACCGGTAGCTTCGGCTGGAATCCCACAACCGGCGAACTCATCTGGTCACAGGAAACTTTCCGCATCTTCCAATGTGATCCTGCCACGAAGCCGACTATTCCCTTTGTGTTCGAGCGCATCCATCCGGAAGATCGCGACACCGTGCGAACAGCGATCGAGCAGGCGACCAGGGATGGAAGGGATTTCGACCATCAACACCGGTTGTTGCTACCGGACGGTTCGGTGAAACATGTGCATGGGCAGGCGCGCGCCACCACGGACGGTCGAGGCAGACTCGAATTTGTCGGTGTGATCGCGGATGTCACGGCAGCGCGCGAGGCCGAACGGAACCTGCGCCGCAGCGAGGCTTATCTCGCCGAAGCCCAGCATCTCAGTCACACCTCGAGCTGGGCCTGGGATATCCGCCGTGGTGACTTCCTCTACAGATCGGCCGAATTGTACCGCCTGTTCGGATTCGATCCGGATGATCCCGCCGCGACAACACAAGCGATCCTCGCTCGCATCGACCCGGAAGACGTCCTCCGGTTGAGCGATCTGCATCACCAGATCATGCGCGAGAAGAAGACGGCGCAATTCGAATTTGATTTTCGCATCGAGCTTCCGGACGGCACGATAAAGCATGCGCATTCGGTCGCACACCCGGTGCTCGATCGCACCGGCGAGCTTGTCGAATTCGTCGGCACCCATATGGACGTCACCGAGCAACACAACGCCAGGGAGAAGCTGGAAAAGGCCATGATCGCGCTACGCGAGAGCGAGCAGCGCTTTCGCGATTATGCCGAAACGGCGTCCGATTGGCTCTGGGAGACCGGGCCGGACCATCGGTTCGCCCGCCTGTTGGAGCACACCAAAGCCACCGGCGTCGGGGTCTCAGGCGTAATCGGCCAGTTTCGTTGGGACATTGCGTCCGATCTGGAATCGGAGCCCGAAAAGTGGCGGCAACATCGCGCAACGCTGGACGCTCATCTTCCGTTTCGCGATCTGGAGTATCGGCGCGTGGACCCGATGGGGGCTCCGATCTATATCCGGACCAGCGGCAAGCCATTTTTTGACGCGAACGGCACGTTTCTCGGCTATCGCGGTGTCTCGACCGACGTGACCGCGATAGTCCGGGCGGAGCAGGCCGAACAGGCGCTGCGCGAGGCGCAGGCGGAACTCGCCCATGTCACGCGCTTGACGTCGATGGGTGAACTGACCACCACCATCGCGCACGAGATCAACCAGCCGCTTGCTGCTATCTTGGCCAATGCCGAGGCCTGTCGAAGCTGGCTCGACCGCGCGCCGCCAGATCTTGCCGCGGCACGCCGCTCGGTGGAATGGATTGTCGACGACGGCAACCGGACGAGCGAGGTGATCCGGCGCGTCCGGGCGCTCTCGAAGAAGGACGACATCGAGAGCGGGCCGCTCGACATCAATGTCGTTCTCAGGGAGGCGCTCCCGCTGGTCAGCCGCGAGCTTGCAAGCCAGAACGTGGCCGTGCGCATGGAGTTGGCGCCTGACCTGCCCCTGATCTCAGGTGATCGGGTTCAGCTGCAGCAAGTGATTATCAACCTAGTGCTCAATGCAATCGAAGCAATGCAATCTGTGACGGATCGGCCGCGCGAGCTTCTGATCAGGTCAGCTCAGGACGAGCGCGGCGTGGTCGTGACGGTCACGGACTGCGGTGTCGGCTTCGCGGAGGAGAATGTGGAGCGCATGTTTAGCCCCTTCTTCACCACCAAACCCAGCGGCATGGGTTTGGGTCTCTCGATCTGCCGCTCGATCGTGGAGTCTCATGGCGGCCGATTGTCGGTGGTCCGCAAAGAGGGACCCGGCGCGACGTTCCAGTTCACGCTGCCGCTATCGACACCGTAGTCAGGCGGCGCGAAATCGGCACAGCCATTCGGTGTCGCTCTCCCTGCGGGCCCTGAATCGATCGAGGCATTTTTTCGAACATACGGCAGCCCGCCAGGAGTAGTGACGGATGAGGCCAAACTTTCCGTCGCAAACGGCGCAACGCTTGGTGTGATCGTGCTGGTGATGTCGAGACCTGTTGAGCATTGTCGTCTCCTCCTGGCCTCGCATGGGCCACTCGGGTTGAGGACCTCCAATTCGCTGTCGCACCTCGCACATGCATAGGGTGCGGCGTCGGGGTCGTAGTGATCGGCCAGGTCACGCGGCGCATAAGGACACCGGCTGCAGAGTTTCACTCTCATATGCCGCTTCCACGCCTCACGGTGCTCTTGCTCTGAGACGCAACCGCCGGGGGTGGCCCACATCCATTCCGACGAAATGGTCGGCGATGGCGTTCGATTCCCAAGTGGGCCTTGCGTTCCTGGCTGGGATCGGCGGACCTACTGTCTCGCTGTCGGCCTTCCCAAACATGCTGCGAGGCTAAGGCGACAGGACCCTCGGCTCAATTGTACAGAGGGTAAACGGCCGCTATCGAAAGGTTCGAAGGGCGCTATACGAAGGTTTGCGGAAGCTCGGTTGCCCGCCCTGCCGCGGGTCGCGGAGGTAAGCATTGGTGATACGGCCAGCCCGCGACTGTTTCCGGCTTTCGTCGGCAAGATGTTCGCGGCCTGCGAGGTAAACCAGGATCGCGCAAGCGAGCGTGAGCAGCAGAAATGCGGCATAAATGTCCCAGCCTCGCCGCAGCGAACGCTTGATCACGCCGCTCCAGCCCTCGCACCGGCGTGCCTTATCGTAAGCCAGTGCGCAGGTCACACCCGAGATGAACATGAACACTTCGGCGGCATCGCTGAAGCCGTAGTTCCGCAGATACCACGGCTGCGGCACGCGATCCGGTTTGCGCCGATACTTTCGCGGCATTCGGAAGCCGTTGCATCGGCGTCACCCGATTTCTGCGTCCCGACGCGTTGGCGCGCGCGACGTGGGTGAACGCTCGACACGCGCTCAGCGCCGCGCAGACGCAACCGAGCCAGAACTTTTGACGTGACGCGCTGGTGTGAGCTATCGCTTCAATTGGGGTACCCCGCGAAGTGCTGACTTGCTCCCTGTATTGAGAGCGACGCCCATTCGTGGCTGTTTGTTTGACCCCTGTCAAAACACCACGATGTCCGTTGATGGCCCGACGCAGACTTCGTCCAACGTCTCTTCTTGAGTCAGCTGCTCGGGGCAAAGCGGACCCAATATGCTCATCGCGAGCTATTCCGAGTCTGACCCGAAGCCGACCTTGCGCCGATGCTGCCGGAGGCGGGTGCGGCCTCGAAAATAAATTCGTAGAGCAGGTCGTTTTGGCGGTCCGCCGTTCGACTGGGTGTCGGCGGAGCCACTTCGGTTGTGGCTGGAGCTCACAATGTGACTGATTAGCTATCAGATCAATGATCTTGCGGAGGTAAGCAATGACGATCTCGCTTCGATTTATAGAGACAAATGGCATTCGAATGCACCTGGCCGAAGCAGGGAGCGGCCCCACCGTGCTTCTCTGCCATGGCTTTCCGGAGTGCTGGTATTCGTGGCGGCACCAATTGGAAGCGCTCGCTGCCGCCGGATATCGCGCCATCGCGCCCGACATGCGTGGTTACGGGCAGACGGACAAACCGGATGCGATCGATCAATACACTCTATTGCATTTGACCGGAGACATGGTCGGATTGCTCGACGCGATCGGCACGGATCAAGCAGTCGTTGTCGGACATGATTGGGGAGCGCCGGTCGCTTGGCGCTGCGCTCTGTTTAGACCGGATCGATTTAGGGCTGTCGTTGGCTTGAGCGTGCCGTTTCCGGTGCGTGGTCCCGACCGACCAAGCACTGTCATGCCGAGGGCCGAAAAGCAGCGCTTCTATCAACTGTATTTCCAGACGCCGGGCGTTGCCGAGGCAGAACTCGAAAAAGACGTCCACAACGCAATCAAGACGACATTGTTCGCCCTATCTGGCGATGCGCCGGTTGAGGATCCTGCGTCGCTCACGATGCTTCCTAGTGAGGGGGGTTGGCTTGATGGGAAGCCTACAACCCAATCATTGCCGACGTGGCTCACGGACAGTGACATCGAATTTTACGTTGAGGAGTTCAAGCGCACCGGCTTTGGAGGAGGTTTGAATTGGTATCGCAACATTGATCGCAATTGGGAGTTGCTCGCACCATGGTCCGGCGCAAAGGTTAAGGTCCCGGCACTCTATGTCGTTGGCGATCGAGACGGGGTTTACAGATCGCCGAGTTGGAGCCATCTCGTCCCTAGCCTGAAACAGTTCGTGCCCTTGCTTCGCGAGACAATAGTCTTGAAAGGTTGCGGTCATTGGACTCAGCAAGAGCGCGCCAAAGACGTAAGCAATGCGCTCCTGGAATTCCTGAAACAGTTATAGATCGCGGACGGGGACTTGCGTAGACGCGGCAAGCAACGGAATGTCGCGTTTTGGCCCGACGCAGACCTCGTCCAACGTCTCTGTTTGCGTCAGCTGCTCGGGGCAAAGCGGACCCATTGTGCTCATCGCGAGCTATTCCGAGTCTGGCCCTTACCGACGAAATCCGATGTTCGGCCACAGGTCGGCTGTCAGGGGTAAACCGGAAACGGCGGGCGCACGGCCAAATCGACGCGATCCCGTAGCGGACACGAAGACCGACACTGCCGATCTCACGCCTTCTTGACGATCTCGAAGCCCCTAGCAGTCAATTCCTTTAGAATGCTCCTCGCCAAGTGGGAGCATTCGTCGGGCTTGATCCAAGTAGCGCTCCTCCAATCGGGGTCGTCGTCTCTGGAATATGCGGTGAACGCGGACCGGATTCCGGCTTCGATTGCACTTGTGGCGTCATCTGCCATGCGCCCCTCCACAACATCTCTCACGACAGCGTCATGGCATTCTCACGGCAGCGTTGACGTAGATCAACGTTGCTCTGCTGGCGAAAAGACGTAAGGCCGCGGTTGATGCGGGCTATTGTAGCCCAGCACCCGGGCCTGATGACGAAGCAAGTCCCGCTAGCGTAGACCGATCAAGCAGCACTATTTCGCGCTGCATCGATCCGGTTACGCTAAGGATGCCCTCGCCTCGAAGGATCGACAGCGACAGCGACACCGTTTCGAGCGTCAGCCCAAGATAGTCCGCAAAATCACGAAGGGTCATCGGAAGAGCCATCGCCGCCGGGTGCCCCAAGCGGCGATCTAGTTCTGCCAAAAAGGCGGCAACTCTCTCCACGGATGTCTGGCGACCCAGGAGAAGCAGGTGGTTTTCAACGTGTTCAAGAGACTCAGACGCTTGATACCCCAACTAACGTCGGTGTTTGCGCCTCGATGGCGATGTCGACGGTATCGGTGCAGAGATACCCGCAAGACAACGCCGTAAACGAATTATTAACCAAATCGGTTCGGAATTAGCGATACGACAAACCTGCACCAAGGGAGAAGCTGATGGATACCCCAACGTCTGCCGCACCCGACGAAACAACGCCTCCGCGGGAGGCGCCTTTGGCGACACAACTCAGCAAAGAGAAGTCGAAACCTTCGGGGTCGCTGGAGATCAGCGCCGAACGGTTCAACTCTTCCGTCGCCCGATTGACCTCAAATTCGATAGACGAACTCCAGGGGTTATCTTCCGAACTCCAGAAAATGCAAGAATTCTTGAGGTCCGAGATCGATCGCGTGCAGCACCAAATCGATAGCGCGTTGGCCGGAATTAATATCATCGTCGAGACTATCAGTCCGTGGAAAAGCATCGCAGCCGCACAGACACATCTATCCGGCACCCGCAATGGCCGCATCGGGGGACCCGCGGCCAAATATTGAGCAACGCACTCGCGTCGGGTAGCAACAGCCGGGTCTGCAGCCGCGAAACAGGTGAAGGATCTTCGCCCGTCAGCGCCACCGCGGTCCTCACGCTGCCGGTGCGGCAGCCGGAAGATCGATCCCGGTCAAAATCGCAACGCTGGTCTCGCGACGTCGCTGCCGGCGAACGAACTGGATACACTTGAGGCCGACAAGGCCCGCCTGCCGGGTACTCGTCAGGACCATTGATGCATCGTGCTCGATGGTGGGGAGCTTTCTCGGTTTGGTCTCATCAGTCCCACGCGAATGTCGGCTCGTGGCCCGACTGAGAAATCCTCACGGCTGAAATCGATGTCCGCCATCTGAGGCAGTGCAGACCAGATTTGCTCCGAGTGAGACTTTCCGCCCCTGACAGCTCAGCGCTGGGTCTGCAGTTGGCCCAAAGGCGAAGAAAGCTGGGAACGCTCCGCTGGTCCGCTGATCAGGGGCAGACCGGACGTGTGCCTCGCGATTCTCGACCGCCGGTTGTGACCCGACTCGGACCTACCGAGTTGACGCACGTTCATGTGCCACAGGCCCGGCAAGATGCCACTTGAGGCAATCGAGCTCCTTCAATTACCGCTCACAGATGCGCAACAAGGTGCTAGAGTTTTCCTTGTCCCGATCTGGCCGTTCGGAGGGCGCTGTGACCGAGCAGCGGGTTCAAAGGCGATTAGCCGCGATCTTGGCCGCCGACGTGGTTGGCTATTCCGCGCTGATGGAACGCGACGAGGAAGCCACCTATGCCGAGTTCGAGTGGCTCAAGCGAGAATTGATCGAACCCAGCCTCGCCCGACACGAGGGGCGACTTATCAAGACGACGGGTGATGGCGCGCACGCCGAGTTCGCGAGTCCTCTGGCCGCCGTGAAATGCGCGGTTGAGATGCAGGATCATCTCGTCTCGGGCGGCAGTTCCCTTAGATTGCGCATAGGACTTAACCTTGGTGACGTTATCGTTGGGCAGGACGGTGATCTCTATGGCGATGGGATCAACATTGCGGTCCGATTGGAGGGGATCTCCGATCCGGGCGGCATCCTGATTTCCGAAAAGGTGTACGGTGAAGTCGAAGGCAAGTTGGAGGTGGGCTTCGAGGACCGCGGCGAGCAGCGGCTCAAGAACATCTCTAAGCCGGTCCACGCGTATGCGGTACGCACCAGAGCGCATGGCGCGCCGATCGAGAAGCTGGGTGCGGCCCCTCCACTCCCGGACAAGCCGTCTATCGCCGTGTTGCCGTTCGAGAACATGAGCGGCGACCCAGAGCAGGAATACTTCGCGGACGGGATGGTCGAAGAAATCACCACCGCGCTTTCGCGGTTCAAATGGTTGTTCGTGATCGCACGCAATTCGAGTTTCACGTTCAAGGGCAAGGCTGTCGATATCAAGGAGGTCGGACGCAGGCTTGGCGTGCGCTATGTCCTTGAGGGTTCTGTGCGTAAGGCGTCAGGGAAAGTTCGCATCACAGGCCAGTTGATTGATGCGGTTTCAGGCGCGCACATCTGGGCGGATAGGTTCGAGCGCGACCTCGCAGACATTTTCGCTCTCCAAGACGAGGTAACGTTCGCCATTGTCTCGGCCATTCAACCAAAATTGCTTCGAACAGAAATTGAAATGGCGACGCAGCGGCGACCGGAGAACCTTACCGCATATGATTATTATCTCCGAGCTTTGCCGCAGTACTATCTATCGACCCGCGAAGGGTTGGCCGAGGCGATCAGTTTGGTCCATCGCGCCTTGGAGCTCGACCCTCGGTTCGGCTTGGTCGCGGCGCTGGCAGGTCTCTGCCACATGCTCAACGTCCTTTTGGGCTATAGCAACGATCCTCAGTTCGACCGCAAGGAAGCAGTTCGGCTTGTTCGTTTGGCATTGAGCATCGACGATGCCGATCCGGAAACGTTAGCAAGGGCTTCCCAAATCTCGCTGTGGATGCTCGGCGATAGTGAAGCCGGGATCGAAATGGCCGACCGGGCGGTCGCGCTCAACCCCAATTCATGGAGCACTTGGAACGGCAGAGGCCACGTCTATAGAATTGCAGGGCTGCCAGAGGAAGCGATCCGGAGCTTTGAATGCGCCATTCGCGTGAGCCCGGTAGACCCGCGGCTATACATGACGCTTACTGGCATTGGGCAGGCCCTTATCGAGCTTCGCCGCTTTGACGAGGCCATCGTCGCTGGAAAGAAGGCCCTTCGTCAGAACCTCTCCAATTCGGCGGTCTACCGCTGCCTGGCGTCGGCTTTCGCCCATCTCGGTCGTGACGCTGAGGCGCGTGAGGCGGCGGCGCGTGTGCTTGAGCTCGATCCCGCCTTTACAATATCGGCGGTGATCGCTCGGGCGCCCGGGCTCGCAGAAACGGGCCAAAAGCTGCTGATCGAGGGTCTTCGGAAAGCAGGGTTGCCCGAATAAGCCCGCCGCGCCCGTGCCAATGAGCGGTCGAAAAGTCCATTTTGCTGCGGCGCATGTAGAGCCCCGTGCGAGTTAAGACCAAAGGTCCTACAATAGATTTCGCGGCACATGGCAGATGCGAGTCATCAGGAGGTCCTCCATGCCAGAGATCAACACCAGGTTTCTGTTCACGATCGCCCTCGAGATTCAAGTATCCGTTCTTGGCGACACTCCCTATGGCCGCCGCCGGATTTTTCATTTTGGCGGCGGCAGCTTCGACGGGCCGAAGCTCAAGGGCAAGGTGTTGCCGGGTGGCGGCGGATGGTCTCTGATCCGCCGCGACGACGTGATGGAGGTGGACGTGCGGTTGACTCTCGAGACCGACGACAACCATCAGATCTACACAGCCTGGAAGGGCCTTCGCCATGGTCCGAAAGAAGTCATGGATCGCCTTTATCGAGGCGAAATCGTCGACCCAGGAGCCTAATATTTCCGAACCACGCCTTACTTCGAGACGAGTTCAGAAAAATACGACTGGCTGAACCGCATCTGCTCGATTGCCAGCGGTTCGCTTTCGCCGAACGCACGAACGCTGGATGCTTTTCAGGTGTTGTAGTCTATTCGTCAAACGTCTGTGTTGGCCCCAAGCGGCGGTTGAGGGATGTCTGCCATTCCGCCGCTCTCAGGAGATGAGCAGACATCTGCCGAATGGGCCGCGACCGCCGCTTTTGACCCTGGCTGTGTGAAAACGCTGTGCCTGCTATGATTCGCGCACTGAATCGGCGGGGCTGGGCATGACGCGTTTTGTTCAAGGGGCTGATCGCGGGCAATCGACTTTGTTGCCGGAATGCCTGGATGACTGGGTTGCAGACGACAATCCGGTTCGCGTGGTCGACGCCTTCGTTGCGGCCCTCGATCTGGCTGAACTTGGGTTCGGTGGCGTTGAGCCTGCCGGCACAGGTAGGCCGTCGTATCATCCGGCCGCGCTGTTAAGACTCTACATTCACGGGTATCTCAACCGGGGTGCATTCGAGCCGCCGGCTCGAGCGTGAAGCCGGCCGCAACGTCGAAGTGATGTGGCTGCTCGCCCGGCTTGCGCCCGATCACAAAACGATCGCCGATTTCCGCAAGGACAATGGTCCGGCATCAAGAAAGTCTGCGCGCGCTTCGTCGAGGTGTGCCGCAAGATGGGGTTGCTCGCGACAGCCAGCGTCGCCATCGACGGCAGTAAATTCAAGGCAGTCAATAATCGCGATAAGAACTTCACGCGCGGCAAAGTCGAGCGGCGGCGCACGCAATTGGAGGAGAGCGTTGCGCGCTATCTCGCTCAGCTCGATACCGCCGACCGGCAGGAGCCGTCGGAAACGCTGGAATTGAAAAAGACGCGGATCAAAGAACGGCTCGAAAATCTGGCCGTTGAAATCGCGAAACTCGCAAGCCGTTGAAAAACAGGTTCTGGCGTCGCCCGATCAGCAGATATCGTTCATCGATCCCGACAGCCGTTCGATGGCCACGAGCGGCCGTGGTTCCGGCGTCGTCGGCTACAACGAGCAGACGGCGGTCGATACGGAAAGCCATCTGATCGTCGCGCACGAGGTGACAACAAGCGGCTCAGACCGGTCGCAACTTGCAAACATGGCCCGGCAAGCCAAAGCCATTCTTGAGGCCGACACGCTCGATGTTGTCGCCGATCGCGGCTACTTCAAAGGGCGAAGAAATCCTGGCGTGCGAGCAATCTGGCATCACGGTGACGTTGCCCAAGCCGATGACATCGGGTGAAGGCTTCGGGTCGCTTCGGCAAACAGGACTTTGCTTATCTGCCAGACGAGGATGCTTATCGCTGCCCGGCCGGTGAGAAACTCAAATATTA
>Ga0210405_10004623_pt1 | contig 12889 bp, 7 predicted proteins | sample IncBWH11MmetaG_FD_155492 | JGI IMG/M metagenome (GOLD analysis project Ga0210405, IMG submission 155492) | Forest soil microbial communities from Barre Woods Harvard Forest LTER site, Petersham, Massachusetts, United States - Inc-BW-H-11-M | ecosystem: Environmental > Terrestrial > Soil >... | reverse complement strand
AACCTTTGCGGAGGCGTTTTTGAACCTTGGTCTGGTTCGCGAAGAGCAAGGCCGCCACCAAGAGGCCATTGCCAATTTTCAAAAAGCCCTGCAACTCAAACCCAGATTGCGCGGCGCAAGTCTGTTTCTTGGTATCTCGGAATATCGCACCAACCAGTTGGAGGCCTCTGTGTCAGCCTTACGCAAGGAAACCTCCCTCAGTGCAAGGGACCCTAACGCGTGGATGTGGTTGGGAATCGTTGCGCTTGAAAAAGGAGATGGAGACGAAGCCGTTCAGGCCCTCGACCAGGCCGCAAAACTTGCTCCTGACAACGTGGATATCCTCTATCATCGCGGCCGCGCACATCTTTTTGTCTCCAACGACAGTTACTCCAGGATGTTCAAAGCCGACCCGAAATCGTGGCGCGTTCGCGAGCTTCTGGCGGAGGCCAACGCCGGCGCGGAGCGTCACATGGACGCCATCGCCGAATATGAGGCGGCCATCAAACTGGCTCCCAACGAACCCCGGTTGCATGAAGAGCTGGGCACGGAATACCGGCTGGCGGGCAAGCTGCCGGAAGCGGAGCAGGCCTATCTTAGGGAACTCGAGATCGATCCAGAAAACATCTCTGCGCAATACAAACTGGGTGTCCTTGCCATCGAGAGCGGCGATCCCGCGAGGGGGAAATCATTAATCGAGGGCGCGTTGCGCGTGAAGCCGGACCTACGACATTCGGAATACAACCTGGGTAGAGCCGAAATGCTTCTCGGAAATGACGCCGCTGCCGCCCAGCACTTGGAGCGCGCCACTTCCGCTGCCGGATCGGACTCCGACGTCGTCGAGCAGTCCTGGTATCAGCTGGGGATCGTCTACCGGCGACTCCATCGAACGGAGGAAGCGCAACAAGCGATGGCGACATTCCAAAAGCTCAAGGACCAAGAGGCAGAGAACTCACAAAAAGCGCTGAAGCGATTCCAAACCCAACAGAATCCCGATACTGCGCAATCTCCTCCCTCGCCGCAGAATCCGCAGTAGATGGACCATCATGAGGCCTTTGGAAAAGTGAAGCGTACCGGCCATTTCGCACTCCGCGTATCGGGATTCTCCATCGTGCTGGTGTTTGCAGTAATCGGGCTCGCCTGCTGGACGGGAGTTGGGGCCTCTCAGGCTCAAGGCGTGAGTTCCAGCAGCATTAAGGTCGTTGAATCCTCGGAAGAGTTGCACGAATCGCTGCAAGACAAGCCCGCACTTCACTTTGGGTCATCCGGCGTCGAGGGACTCACCATTATCGTCGACGATGCGACAACGTATCAGCGGATCGACGGCTTCGGCGCCTCTCTCACCGATTCCTCTGCCTGGCTGATCTCGCAAAAGCTCACGATTCGGCAGCGACGCGAGCTTTTGCAATTGCTCTTTGACCCGAAAAAAGGAATCGGCTTGAGCTTGCTGCGTCAACCCATGGGCGCGAGCGACTTTGCCCTTAAGGACTACACCTACGACGACATGCCCCAGGGGCAAGTGGATCCGGAGATGAAGCATTTCTCTATTGATCATGATCGCGAGCAGATCATTCCCCTTCTCCGTGAAGCTCTTGCTCTCAATCCAAATCTCGAGATCATCGGGTCACCATGGAGCCCACCGGGCTGGATGAAAACCTCGGGATCAATGATGCAGGGAACACTCCTGCCCTCCGCGTACGGCCCGCTCGCCACATACTTTGTGCGATATGTTCAGGGGTATGAGGCAGCTGGTGTTCCCATCTACGCAGTAACCGTCCAAAATGAGCCACTCAACATCCCAACCGATTATCCCGGTATGGGAATGAGCGCTGAAGAGCAGGCAAACTTTATCCGAGACAATCTGGGACCGGCATTCCGCGTGGCAGCGGTCAAGGCCAAGATACTGACCTTCGATCACAATTGGGATTTGATCGATTTTCCGATCAAGGTGTTGAACGACACACAGGCCGCAAGTTTTATCCCGGGCATCGCCATTCATTGCTACGGGGGCAATCCTACGGCACAGACCGAACTCCACAACCGATTTCCCGACAAAGACATTTGGCTAACGGAATGTTCCGGCGGCGAATGGCAGAAAGGAAGATTGCTCGAGGAGCAAGCTCGTTTGGTTATCTCCACTATGCGAAATTGGGCGAGGGGAGTGATCCTGTGGAACCTCGCGCTGAATCAGAATCACGAGCCTTATCTGGGCGGCTGCAAGACCTGCCGCGGCGTCGTTACCATCGATGATTCCGTCACTCCTGCGCGAATCATCCCTACCATGGATTTTACCGCTCTCGGACACGCCAGCAAATTTGTCGCGCCGGGAGCCTTTCGAATCGATTCGAGCACCTTTGAGCAGGAGCGGCTGGAATCGGTGGCCTTTCGCAATCCAGATGGCTCGATTGTCTTGATTGTGTTGAATAGCGGCAACTCCGCCCTCACCTTCAATTTGAAATGGAAGGATATGTACGCGAGTTACCGTCTTAATTCCGCCGCCGTTGCAACTTTCCGCTGGTCCTCGTCAACGAAAACGCACTAGCCAATCATTTCTTCGAATAGAGAAGGCGTGTCACTGTTCCGGAGGACCCGGCGGGCGAGAACCCGCCGCACGACTCTGTAGTTCGTCGGTGCGCTGAAATTCGATTCTGGCTTTGTCCGTCTGTTTCGTCTGCTTGTAGAGTCTCGCTAATTGGTAATGAATCGCGGCATTCTCCGGCTCAAGCTCTGCTGCTCGTTCCAATTCCCTCTGCGCAGCAGGCGGCAGATTTACCCGTAGATACGCCACCCCAAGTTTCAAGTGGCAGTCCGCGTTGTTTGGCCCGAGCACCACGGCCTTCTCCAAAAAAGGCACGGCCTCGCCCGCCCGGTCCAACTCAAGCAAAAGGCTTCCAAGATTCAAGTACGGCTGTTCGCTCTGCTGCGAAGATTCAGCTTGCCATTCAATCGCTTTGCGATACGCGTCCAGTGCCTCGTCCGGCTTGGCCTCAGACTCCAGAATTAATCCGAGGTTGCTCTCCGCTTTCGCGTTGCGTGGCTCCAAACGCAACACAGCCTGGAAAGCTTCGCGGGACTCCGCAAGGAGAGATCGCGAGTAGTACGCACGGCCCAGGTAATACCACGCGTCCTTGTTGCTTGGTTCGAGTTTCACCGCTTTTTCAAGCCACTTGATCGCATCCGGATAGTCGTTCAGGAGAACGTAGTTGAGCCCCACGATTTTCAAATCGTCACCGGTGGGAGGCTTCAACGCCGCGGCCTTCGTATAGATTTCCAAGGAGTCTTTCGGTTTGTTCTCCCGGTGCAGGACGAATCCGAGCAGGTACAGAGCCTCCTGCGAGTCCGGACGGAGCACCACGTGGCGGCGGAGTGCGCTTTCGGCTGCGCTGAACTTTTGCAAATGCACGAGCGATTTGGCTTGGTAGATAAGAGCTTCGGTACTGCCCGGAGCAGCGATCTCAGCCTGGGCAAACAAATCAGCGGCCGCAGCATAGTCTCCAGAACGGAACGCTGCCACACCTCGCGCGTACTCGGTGTCCGTTTGAGCAGGGCACTGAAACGGAACTAGCAAGAGCAAGAGCAGCAGCACGGCACCGTGAAGTAATCCAGGCCGACCGCTGGCAAACACACACATCATTTCACCGACGGTCTCGTGCTTGCAGGCGCGAGTGCCTCGTCAACCTGCAATATTTGGTCAGCGGGAATGTTTCGAACGGTCTGCACGATTCCGCTCGGCCATCGAATCTCAACGGACTCGACAGTTTGTTCTTTCCCGAGGCCAAAATGAACTCGTTTATCGCTGGAAGAAAGATAGCTGCCCGCCGTAGTTACCGTCGCGAACTGCTCCCCACTCGGGGTAATCAGCTTCACGCTCGCGCCGATCGCGTCGCGATTGCTTTTGTGCCCTACCAGTTTGAGCAACAACCAGTGGTTTCCAGAAGTTGTTTCGTTGTGCAAGACGTATGCCGGCCCGTCATTAGTCGTCACCACGGCATCCAGCCTGCCATCGTTATCCAGGTCTCCGATCGCCATTCCTCGCGCTACCCATAATTTCTTGAATACCTCGCCGGCGGTCTCAGACACGTCCACGAACCGTTCGCCGGTATTGCGGGCCAATAGCATGGGCTCTCGATAGTGCAGATTGGGATTTGTCTTTTCAATGGTGTCGAGGTCGTGGCCCTGCGCAATGAGCAAATCCTTCCAGCCGTCATTGTCGAAATCAAACAACCGGACGCCCCATCCCGAATGGGCGAGTGAGATGGTGCCAAGCCCGGATCGCGCGCTCATGTAAGTAAATGTTCCGTCGCCGTTGTTTTGATAAAGCGCATACCGCTGATTGGCCAGATCGGTCACAACAATGTCCGGCCATCCATCATTATTATAGTCGTCGAAATCGACCCCCATCCCCGCATAGGTTCGGCCGTCTATATCCACCGCTACTTCGGAAACCAATCCAACTTCGTCAAACGTTCCGTTGCCCTTATTGTGATACAGAAATTCCGCCATCGAATCATTCGCAAAGAAAAGGTCGATGTGTCCGTCGCGATCGTAGTCCGCAAGTGCTACGCCGAGGCCCTTGGCGGCCTTTGCCAGCCCCAGTTTCTCCGCCTCTTCCGTGAACGTTCCATCTCCGTTGTTGTGGTACACGAGCGGACGCGCTGGCTTGAAATAGTCGGGATGGCAATACGCTCGATAGCCATCTTTGTGTTCGCCGCACCAGATGTCGTCGAAATCCCACTCGAGATAGCGCAAAACAACAAGATCGAGATAGCCGTCTCCATCCAGGTCCACCCACGCCGCGCTGGTCGACCATCCGCTGCCGCCAACTCCTGCCTTAGCAGTCACGTCGGAAAATGTTCCGTCGCCATTGTTGTGGTACAGCTTGTTTCCTCCGTATGCGGTTACGTAAAGGTCCTCATAGCCGTCGTTGTCGTAATCTCCCACAGCGACGCCCATGCCGTATCCAGTTCCTTGTAAGCCCGCCTTCTCGGTAACGTCTTCAAACGTTCCGTCCGTCTTTTGGTGATACAGCCTGTTCCAATATTTTGGCCCAGTCTTCTGCGGAATCGTTCCCTTGGGAGTGGGGTCGCACAGTGACGCTCCGTTGACCAGAAAAATATCCAGGCGTCCATCATTGTCATAATCAAAGAGGGCGACGCCCGGTCCCATCGTCTCCGGCAAGTATTTTTTTGAAGTGTGCGAAGCTTGATGTTGAAAATTGATTCCGAGACGTTGAGTGACGTCCAAGAACTTTCCGGCAGTGGCGGAATCCACGATCTTGGTCGTCCGTGATTGTCCCCAGGCGCCCGCCAACGCACCGAAAGCGACAAAGGCAACAGCAAGGAGAGAGGCAAGAAAGGGGAATGCCGTATTCTCACGTTGCGCCAGATTCGTAAGAGAGCGCTTCACCGTTCGACGATCCCTTTTCCTTCGACAACCGTGTAGATGCGATCCACTTCTGGCAAGATGATTTGTTCTTTTGCTCCACTGGGCCAATGGATTTCGACTTTGTCCACTTTGGTGGCGGTTCCCAAGCCAAAATGCAATCGCTGATCGGAGCTCGACGCGTAACTTGCGCCGCTGATCACATCCCCGCGTTGACGAAATCCACCGGCGGTGACAAAGGCCTTCGCGCCAATCGCGTCGCGCGGGCTTTTCGGTCCACCAACGAATTTCAGGGTTACCCAGTGGTTCGAATTCTTCACCACGTTTCGGAGCAGAGTCGGAGTCGAATCCACGCTATTGATCACCACGTCGATGTGGCCATCGTTGAACAAATCTCCGAACGCGGCTCCGCGTCCGGTAATCACCACGGCCAGGCCACTGCCCGTGGCCGGCGGAACTTCCTGGAATTTCGTCCCGTCCAGATTTCGCATCAACAGCGGCCTTTGCGCCCAGGTCGTGCCCCAATCCTGCTTGTCTACTCCGGGATATACGTGGCCATTGACCACGAAAATATCAAGCAGGCCGTCATTGTCGTAGTCCAGAAAGCCTGTGCCCCACCCGAGAAATGGGAGGGTCAGATTCGCGATGCCCGCTCGAAAAGTAACATCCGAAAAAGTCGCATCGCCCTCATTGCGATAGAGCGTGTTGTAATCATCCGAAAAATTGGTGATGTAGAAGTCGACCTTCCCATCGCGGTTGTAATCACCCACCGCGATTCCCATCGAAGCCTGCTCGCGTCCTTCGTCGTTTAGCGCAAAGCCCGATATGTAACTTACATCCTGAAACGTACCGTCATGTTTGTTCAGGTAGAGGTATCTCGGCACGGAATCATTCGCCACTGCAAGATCAAGCCACCCGTCGTCATCCACATCAACGAAGACCGAAGCGAACCCATAGTAGCCCTTTTTGTCTGCGACTCCGGCTTTACTGCTGACATCTGTGAACGTTCCGTTGCCATTGTTGTGGAGCAGGTGATCGCCCTCGCCTGGCAAGCCGCGGGGTCCGCACATGACTTCAATTCCGCGAAACTGGCAGAATCCGGACGGTAAGCCACCTTGCCCGGAAATCACAGGATGGTCCGGATCAAACTTTGCGTAGCCCGGAACGAACAGGTCCAGGAATCCATCGCGGTCGTAGTCACCCCAGGTTGCCCCCGTGGACCAACCGCCCAACGCTACGCCGGCCTTCTCCGCAACGTCCGTGAATGTGCCGTCGTGATTGTTGTGGTACAGGCGATTCTTTCCAAAGTTGGAAACGTAGATGTCAGGCCAGCCATCATTGTCGTAATCAGCGACGGCCACTCCGAATCCCCACCGCTCATTCGCCACACCGGCCTTGTCGGTTACGTCCGAGAATGTGCCGTCGTGATTGTTATGCAGGAGCATGGCGCGCGGTGCTGCTTCCTTGCCCTTCAGTGCGGGAAAGGTCGAACCATTCAGCAAGTAAATGTCCAGCCAGCCGTCGTTGTCGTAGTCCAGTAGAGCGACACCGGAACCGGGTGTCTCCAGTATGGTCCTCTTCTCCGGACCTCCGGAACGGTGATGGAATTTATCGAGCCCCGCGGCATGAGTAATATCTGCGAAGACCACGGGCGCGCCATCGACGAAGCCCCCAGCAGTGATCGGCCGCGAAAGCGCGTCTTTTACCGGGGCATGCGCAGCGCCTGTGCTCATGCCACTTTGCTGGCTCTGGTCAGCCGTTTTTTCGGTAGGGTTTTGCTGCGCCACGCCGTAGCTCAGGAGCAACATCACACAAAGGCCTTGTGCTGCGACTGCGCGATAGAGGCCTCCGGGTTGGCTGAGAAGCGAGGATGGCATCATGCCCAATTAGGTCGATGAACCCAATTGGCATCTTCGCACAGAGGGGGCGACGAGGTCTAACCAATGTGGAGGAGGTTTAGAGCCGCAAGACGAATCTCCGGTTAGTGGCACCTGACTGAAGCCTGTGCCGGGTGACAGATCATCAGTGGCAGCGTCCAACCAGCGTCGGAAACCCCTCGGAAGGCGATCAACGACAATTAGTAGGCGCTCTGTAAGGTCATAACCCGAGCGTCATTGGTTTCAAATCTTGTCCGCTTCCCTGCCCTAGCCTCTCGGCCAAAATTCAACGCCAGGCAGCCAGCGATAGGCTACATAGGTTCCATGGGGAGCCTCCTTGGTGTCTCTGAATCAGCGTCCGCTGAGTTCGGCTTTTCTACACCAAGCGCTCCTCCTTCGACATATACATTCAAACTAATCAGGAGTTTTGAAACTTAAGGCACTCTGATCCGAGCCATTCCAGCAAATCTTAGTACCCTTCAGCAATTTCTTAACGTCCTACAACCAGTAGCTTGATCTTACGAAGCACACGCAAACGGAGGATTTATGATTAGGGCCACATTGTTTGTCCTGCTACTACTTGCCGCACTCGCCCCGGCAGCACCAGCACCGGATGTGTACTCGACCGACGTCCATGTGATTTCATCGTACTTTCCTCCCTTCCCCGCTAACCAACAGCTAAACGTGATTATTGACGGAAAGAAATATGAGCTGAATGGCCCGCCGGATGGTGATTTCTTGTTGGCGCTTGTTGGCGCTTGGTGACTACAAGGCAAAGCTCGTCAGAGATGAGCACAAGACGTCGTACGAGTCGGCTCAAGTGTACGAGTTTCTCTTCCCTGATAAGAAGACCAGGAGGTTCGAGGTCGTGGGACAGAGCGAGTGACTTTGGCGGAATCAGAGCATCTTTAAAGACCTCGATCAGTCTCGTTACGGCCTAGAGTCGGACAGGTCCCGGTAAATGGTTATCGAAGAAGTGAATCCGCATACGAAGATATGGCGGCAGGCGTCCAGTCATAAGTTCCGTTTCGCTTTACCGATATCAGGCGACGGAACCGCTCAGTCGGGCCTTTGTCTCAATATCTAGAAACTGGCGTTATACTTCGACGCATGCCTCGAATACCCTCTGCGATCCTCGCGGCGATGCTGGCCTTGCCCGCCGCACTATTCGCCCAATCACCCGATCCTGCGCAGTTCGCGCAGGTTTTCACGGCCTATCAGCACACAAATACGCCCGGTTGCGCTGTTGGAGTCGACGCTCCCGGGCACAACACTTGGACCGCCGCCTACGGCATGGCCGATCTGGAACATGCTGTAGCCAACACGCCCACCACGGTTTTTGAAGCCGGCTCCGTGAGCAAGCAGTTCACTGCGGCTGCCGTACTCTTGCTAGTGGACCGAGGGCAAGTGTCCCTGGACGACAACATCCGTAAGTATTTTCCCGAAATCCCGGAATATAAGCGGCCTATCACTGTGAGGCAACTCTTAAATCACACGAGCGGTCTGCGCGACTGGGGGGAAGTAGAGTCCTACGCCGGTTGGCCCCGCACGACGCGAGAGTACACGCACGCTCACGTGCTGGAGATTATCGGCCGGCAACACGCGCTGAATTATCTCCCGGGGGATGCCTGGTCCTACACAAACAGTGGCTACAATCTGGCAGCCATGCTCGTCGAACGGGTCAGCGGCATGACGCTGCAGGCATTCTGTCGCAAGGAATTCTTCGAGCCCCTGGGTATGACCTCCACGCAGTGGCGCGACGACTTTCGGCGGATCGTACCCAACCGGGCAATCGCTTATTCCATGCACGGCTCAGAATGGCGTCAGGACATGCCGTTTGAGGACATTTACGGAAACGGAGGTCTGCTTACAACCGTAGGTGACCTGCTTAAATGGAACAGCAATCTCGCGATCGGCAAACTGCATCCTTCCGTATTCGAACTCATGCAGAAGCCAGGCTCTTTGAGTAACGGTCATTCGATCAATTATGGTTTCGGGCTCTTCCTTCTGAATTTCGATACGCTCGCCGAAGTCAGCCACTCGGGTGCGACCGCTGGTTATCGCGCATGGCTTGGACGTATCCCAGCCAAAGGCCTTTCCGTCGCTGTTCTTTGCAACGCAGGTTCAGCAAGTCCCACCGACTACGGATACAAGATAGCCCGATGGTACCTCGGCCTTCCGGCTCCGGACCCGCCGATTCCGCCCAAAGATGCCACAGTCGGTCTTTATCGCAATGTTCGCGACCACTCAACCGTCAAAGTCGAAAACCCAAATGGCGCCCTCACATTCGATGGCCGTCCACTCGAGGGCGTTGCGCGATTCGCAGACGACAAAATGTTCCTTCCCAATCCGGTCTACGGTGAAGACGTCTGGGAGCGCGTCGAACAATTCTTACCAGCGAACTTAAGTGCATTCGCCGGCGTCTATGCCAGCGACGAAGCCGAGATTGTTCTGCGCGTCGTTCTCGAAAACGGAAACTTGGTAATTCACCGCCGCCCGGATGCTTCTTTTACGCTACAGCCTACTTACGCCGACGCTTTCGAAAGCCCGCTCGGCAGTGTGCATTTTCTAAGAGATGCGACCGGAAAAATCACCGCCCTCAGCCTGGCCGGCTCCCGGGTCTGGGATCTAAGGTTCACTCGGCAGAACTCTGACACACCCGCAGCGCTCCAATAACTGCACAGGTTTCAGTCTGCCCCCCTTTCTAGTTTGATTTGCTTGGTAGGCCGAGTAGGCCATCTAAGGACTCCGCTGCGAAAGCTAAGTGATTGCGGCACCGCGTCTTAGCTTAGAATTTACATCGTTCGCAACGAGGAGGCCGGGGGTTCGAATCCCCTCTCGTCCACCAAATTTCAAAGGGGACCTCGAGCGTACATCGTGGGAGCAACCACTTCGTTCCGGGAGGGAGAAGATTCGGTCTGTCTGGTTGCTACGGCGAATCGCTGTGCGCGAAACCTTAGTCGACGCTGGTTAGAACGCTGCCGTGTCCTCTTACACTGTCACGGCCAAATCCCTCCCCCGGCTCCAAACATCACGCGCACAACGGTTATATACATATATAAAGCATGCCTCGCGATCAATGCCGCCCGCTCTTGCTATACGCATAGATGAAATGCCTCACCTTGATAGGCTTCGATTCAAAACGACCCACGTTTTCCTCAAGGCCGCGGTCTCCTTGCGTCAATCGCTCGTGCTGTCGCAAGTGCTCCGCCCAAGATTCGACGATGAACGTTTCGACGTAGATCGCCGGATGCTCAGTATCGCGATAGACGCCCCACCTTGATGCTCCGTCCCGCCGCCGCACTCGTGCAAATTTGTGGAGAGCCTCCAGAAACTCGTCCGCCCTCCTCGGCTCAACCTCATATTCCACTGTAACCAGTACAGGTCCTTGACTTGGGTCTACTTCTCCGACCAGCATCGGTTTGCCCCAGTGATCCCAAGCCCCCAGGTCCACAGGCGTATCTGGTAAGCGGGAAATCAAAACCAATATTGGACAAACGGCGGTGCCAATAGCCGCGGTAATCAAAGAAAAGTGTGTACCCTGCCGGCCCGCAACATATCCCCAGAAAGCGCTGCCGGCTGTCCACGTTCCCATGTAGACGAGCATGAACACAGCCATTGCACGCGCGCGCACCCAGTCCGGCGCCAAGTTCTGCATAACCGTGGTCATCAGAGACATGATCGCGGTCCATGCAGCCCCTCCAAACAAAATGGCAACGGACAGAAGTGCTACGGATTTGAATGCCGCCACGCCCCACAGCGCCCCAGCAAAGACGGTCGTTCCCAGTCCGAGCATCGCATCAGACGAGAACAACGAACGCGTCCGCTGTAGCACCATGGCTCCCAGCACTGCGCCAGCGCCAAAGACAGTTAGGAGCAGTCCATAAAGGGTGACGCTCCGTCGCAATTCGTGAGCGACGGTGGGCAGGAGCGCCCAAAATGCGCTTGCAAAAAACATAATGCATCCGATTCGTCCGAGAACGGTCAGAATCTCAGGCGCGTTTCTCGTGTACCGAACCGCCGCGCGGATCGCACCCGACACGGTCTCTCGCAGCGGGCCTGGCTGGTGTGGCGGTCGCTTCCACCGTGCAATCACCCATAGCACGCCAAGATACGATGCGGCATTAAGCGAAAACACTGTGGTGATTCCTAACGCCGCGATCAGAAATCCACCCAGTGCTGGACCGATCGCGCGAGCCAGATTAAATTCAATGCCATTTAGAGCAATGGCCGACATCAATCCTTCTTGCGGCACTACTTCTGGAAGGACTGCTCGCCAGGTCGGCGCTTCGAGCGCATCTCCGATCGACAAAGCAAGCGTTAAAAGGAGCAGCACCCAGGGCGTAATTAAATGCAGCACCGTCAGAACAACAAGCATGATCGCGACAGAAAACATCCACACTTCCGTCGTCAGTATCAGTTTCCGCCGATCAAGGATGTCGCCCAAAGCTCCTGCAGGCAGCGCCAGCAGAAAAAATGGAAATGCCGAGGCAGTTTGTGTCAGCGCCACAAGCAGCGGCCCGGCCCCTTGCGAAACCATCAGCCATGCGGCACCGACACCTTGCATAAAGGTGCCCACATCTGAGACCAAGTCGGCAACCAGTAGATTCCGAAACATAGGCAGGTGCAGCGTCCGCCATGTACTCCATTCGGCCCCAATCTCGCTCGGGTGCCCTTGGGACACACGTATGGAATCTTTGTGCATTTCAAGACGCTGTTCATAGTCGGCCATGGCCGCATTGATTTATAGCATTAAGGGGGAGAAGAGTGCTTGATCGCGACCTGCAGGACTGGCGAGATTCACGCTTGATTAGATCTGCGCTCTGCCGCCGTCAACGAACAGTTCGATACCCGTGAAACAACGCCACCTTATCAAGTTCGCTGGGAACTACCGGCTAAACTAATTGGAAGACGGAGGACTCGGCTCGACCTGATGTTTGTTACAGTACTTTTTACTCGGTGAGCAAAACTATTTGAATGAAGAGGTTGCGGTTGAGCTTGTGACACTCATGTGCGCGAGAGGTTGAAACCCTCAACTGTCACCACATTGTCACTAAAATTGGCCCAAAACAGGGCAAATTCAGCAAACTCAAAAAGACCGCGAATCGTGCTATCTGATGGCTGGCAAAGGGATTTAGTTGAGTTTTGTATCAGATAGCGAAGTGGCTCATTGGCGTTAGCAAACCGCCGCATTCAGCCGCTCTGCCACCTCTCCGCGGACGGATCGACCGACTAGGTTATTGGCCGAGTTTTGAGAGTATAGCATTAATGGGTGGCTGCTGGGAGGTCCGTTCTCGCAGGTTGTTGTTTTGTTTGGCTGACCATTTGGCGGTTTTTTACGTCAAAGAGGTTGGGTCGGTTGTCGGCGAGTATCCCGCCCTTGCGGGTGGGAAGTCTTTCTTTTCGTGTGTTTTAAACATAGAATGGCATGCAGGATCAGCTATACCTCGGTCGAGGATGCCAAGCATGCCGACGGGGGTGGCTCCTGTAAGTCTTTTGCTTCTAAGCCCGAACCTCGCACGTGGAGTCAGCCTCCCGCGAAACATTTCGACCCGAACGGGCGTATGTAGGATAGAGGAAGCACGACGGAAATCAGTGTCCCTGCGCGGAGTAGCGGCCTTGCGTTCATCTAAAATCAATGTTCGCAGGGC
>Ga0210405_10004619_pt1 | contig 12895 bp, 6 predicted proteins | sample IncBWH11MmetaG_FD_155492 | JGI IMG/M metagenome (GOLD analysis project Ga0210405, IMG submission 155492) | Forest soil microbial communities from Barre Woods Harvard Forest LTER site, Petersham, Massachusetts, United States - Inc-BW-H-11-M | ecosystem: Environmental > Terrestrial > Soil >... | reverse complement strand
TGCGCAACCACACTGCGGCATTGAAGCTGATCAACAAGTCGATGCGTTTGGTCGAGTAATACATGGCGATCGACAACGCCAGCCAGCCACACGCTATCAAATAACGCGCCTGTATTTTCGTCGTGAGTTTGCCCATCACCGGCATCTCAAACAATAAAACTAGCCCTCCGGCGGAAAGCGCCAGCCCTGCCAGTTCCGAAGTGTAGCCAACCAGGGTTTGAAGAAACTGTGGCATGAGAACCAGGGAGCTAAACAGTGAGATCCCGAGCATGAACATCATCAAATTCGCGCTCGCAAAATTGAAGCTCTTGAACATGCGCACATCGATGATGGGCGCCTTTTGAAACCACTCCCAGATCACCAGACTGATCAGCGAAAGCGACGAGACGACGACCAACGTGGTGATGAACCGTGACCCGAACCAATCATCTTCCTGGCCTTTATCGAGCAAAATCTGCAGTGCTCCGACGCCCATAGTCAGAAGAGCTATTCCGATATAGTCCAGCTTGACTCCCGCAGCCTTAATTTTGGCTAAATAAGGCGGATCTTCAACAAACCGACGCACCAAAAACCAGGTGGCCACTCCAACCGGAAGATTAATAAAAAAAATCCAGCGCCAGGAGTAATTGAAGGTGATCCAGCCGCCCAGCGTTGGCCCGATAGTGGGCGCCATGATGGCTGTGATGCCGTACAGTGCGAAAGCCAAACCACGCTGCTGCGGCGGGAAAGTGTCGGCCAGAATGGCTTGCGCCATGGGCTGCAATCCGCCGCCTCCCGCCCCTTGCAAAACCCGAAACAGCAGGAGAGAACCAAGGCTTGGAGCTATTCCGCATAGCAGGGAACTCACCGTAAACACCCCTAAACAGGCCATGAAAAAACGCTTACGTCCGATTGCGCCGGCAATCCAACCACTGATAGGAAGAATGATGGCGTTCGAAACCAGATAAGAAGTCAGCACCCAGGTGCTTTGATCGTTGCTGGCGCCCAGGTTCCCGGCCATGTACGGCAAAGCTACGTTGGCGATGCTGGTGTCCAGCACCTCCATGAACGCAGCCAGCGCCACAACCACGGCAATCAGCCAGGGATTGTAACTCGGCCGCCAGACGTCCTGATCCATCGTGAGCGCAGCGGTACTCATTGAAGATATACGTCAGGCACCACGTTCATCCCCGGCCGCAGCAGATGATCGCGATTTTCTCCCTGCTCTAGAATTATTTTCACTGGAATTCTCTGCACGATTTTCACGTAATTGCCGGTGGCATTTTCGGGCGGAAGTAAACTGAACGTCGGGCCGGTCGCGCCTGCGATGCTGTCTACGTGACCGTTCAGTTTTTGTCCCGTGGAATCAACGTGAATTTTGGCTTTGTCACCAACCCTCATGCGCCGGAGTTGCGTCTCTTTGAAATTCGCGGTGATCCAGATGTCATCGAGGGGTACCACGGTGAGGAGTTGCTGCCCCGACTGAACATTCAGTCCCACCACTACCGACTTATTTACTTGACCACTAACAGGCGCGATAATCTTCGTGTATTGCAGGTTCAGCTGTGCCTGTTCGAGCAGCGCTCGTTTTTCTTCCACATCCGCGATCGCCGCGCGAGCGCGCGCCCGGGTTGACGATACTTGCTGCGGGCCAGTCTCGGCGGACTGATGGTTGGCCTGCGCCTCCACCAAACGGCTTTGCGCTTGCGTTACGGCTTGCTGTGCCGCGGACTCGTTCGCGCGAGCTGCAGCCACCGCAGCGATACTTGCTCTGGCTGAAGCGACGGCTGTGTCGTAAACCTGCTGCGCAATTTCACGTTTGTCCACCAGCAACTTGTAGCGTTGTAAATCTTGTTGCACCCGCACATCGTTAGCCTCAGTCTGCTCTACTTGCGCGCGCGCGGCAGTCAGTTGCTGCTCGGCCGCAAGAATGCCCGCTTGGCTGTTTTCAATTCCCGATGCGGTGGATCGCAGTTGACTGGAGGTGTTCGTGGAGGTGATCGGTACCGTTATATTCAAGGATTGCGCGGTAGCTTCTGCATTGGCCAGATTGGCTTGGGCCTGGGCGACTGCAACTTCATAGTCTTTAGGGTCAATTTCTACCAGCACCGTACCCTGCTGCACCCACTGGTTGTCGTCGACGTTCACTTTCACTACATAGCCGGAGATCCGCGCGCTCACAGGATAGAGGTGCACATCCACTTGCGCATCGTCGGTCGATTCATAGGTGCGCAGGTAGCGCCACAGGAAAAATCCCCCAACCAAAACAACCAAGATCACCACAACCAGAATTACAGTCTTGTTGCGCTTCTTTGGAGCCGTGTAAGGGCGAGATGTACTCTTGCTACTCCCCGATGAAGGCGTATTGACGGTTGATCGGGATTCCGTCTCTGGCACCGAGCGAGGTGAATTCTCTTCCGTCATATTCATTTTCCTCTGAAATATTCTTTTACCCCTGCTTCAGCCATACCGATAGCGCGTGCCAGAGAGATTTTTGCGTAATTGTAGCTATAGAGGCTGGAGATGTACTGTTCGTGCGCCGCAGCCACTGCTTCCTGCGATTGCACCACTTCTACGGTATCGGTGACACCCGCGATGAAACGATCTCGGGACTGCACCAACGTCTCTTCCGATAAATCAATATTGCTGCGCGCGACATTGACCTGTTCTTCGGACGACTGCAGGTTCAGCAACGCGGTGCGAATATCCGAGTCAATTTGTGCGCGCAGATTATCCAGACGGTCCCGGCTTTGCTCCAGTCTGGCATCGGCTTGTAAAACATCGCCATGAACTGAGCCGCCCTGAAAAATCGGAATAGTCAGCGTCCCGCGCACGTCGTACACCGGCGTGGCTGTTGAGGGATGCGAGCCGGCCGCGCCATAATTAGCATCGAATGAAAGTGACGGCAGATAGCCCGCCGTGGCAGCTCTTCGAAAGAGTTGAGCCGCTCGGACCTCAGCCATGGCGCTTTTATAATCGGAGCGCGAATCGTAAGCACGTTTCAGAGCTTCGGAAACGGTGACGCTCGCGATCGGCTGGTAAGGCGACTTGTCGGTTAGTTCGAATTGCTGTCCAGGGGCCAGGCCAATCACTCTCGCAACGGTTAGTTTCTGGATGGCTAGGTCGTTCCTGGCTTGAATGAGTTGCTGCTGTCGAGTCTGCAACTCTACTTTGGCTCGTAAGCCGTCGATGGCTGGCGACGTGCCTGAATTCACTTGATCGTTTGCTTGATCGAATAACGCTTGCGCCGTCTTGACCTGCGCTTCTGATGTTTCTACACGCGCCTCGTCCGCGATAGCTTGCAGATACACAAAGCCCACCGCGAGCACCACGAGATCGCGAGCGTCCTTGTAGGAGTATTCCGCGGATTTGACACTCTGGGTGGCTGCGCGCGTGGCGTTGATCGACTTCCAGTCGAACACCGACTGCGTCACAGCGGCACGCGAATCAAAATAAGAGAAAGGCCCTACGGCTGCCGGGATATTGGTGACGCCGGGTAGACTGGTAAGGCCCAGTTCGCCCAGATTGATTTTCGACATGGCCACATAAGGCGACACCGAAGCGTGCGGTAAGAGGGCACTTAATTGCTCCCATCGCTGTCCACGAGCGGAGCGAATGTCAGTATTGGATAGCAGCAGCCCAAGATTCTGCTTCAATCCGCGGTCGATAGCTTCCTGCAGAGAGAGTGGTATTACACCAGGAACAAGCTTTGTAGGAACTGACCCTGAGAATGAACTGCCTGCAGGTGATCCCGTTGAAGTTGCACCTGGCGAGCTCGAGCCCGGAATTGTCGCTGTCGGTGCCGGCGTTTGCGCCCGCGCGATCGGCGAATAGGACCATAGAATTCCGGCCAGCAGGAACGTGCACCCTGATTTATAAATAGTCCTCAAGGCCGTCTCCTTTGCTCAAGGTTTTTGAGTCGCGGGAGCAACATCCTATTCCCACTCGTCATTCCTAACAATGGCTATCTGCTGCGAAAACCTTGGATGCTTTTAACGAGCAGTAGGAGGCAGCTTTGGTTCACTTTTATGCGAGGGGATTTGGAAGATACGATAATGGAGAACAGCTGAACTACTTGATCCACACGTTGTCATCGGGAAATCGGCTCCACAACTAAAACCTCCCTGACATCACGACGGACCAACCAAACGAGCATAGTCGCCACGATTAGATCGCGACACCTGTTATGTAATGCGATCAGCGTCACTCGGAAGCATCGCCTGTTGCTCCTTCAAGGTACAGCCGCTAATTCTCAGCTTCATCATTTGCGCACACAAATTAACGATGCGACCGGCCGCACTCCGTGCGCTCAATCCACGGTCATGAATGTTAGATACGAGGTTTCGATTCGCATCGGAATGCGAACGGCTCGGTTGGTATGCCATGTATGCCGACATGCTTTCTGCCGAAGCAAGGCCGGGGCGCTCGCCGATCAAAAGAATAGCGATGTGCGGCTTCAGTAATTCGCCAATCTCATTCAAAATCCCGACACGGCAGTGACGAATAACAAATGTCTGTCCAATGCTCCAACCAGACTTCCTGGCGCCTTCAACAAGCAAGGGTAGCAACTGGGGAACTTGCCTTTGAATCGCAAGCACCGATAACCCGTCACCGATCGCGATCTGAATATCGTTGTCGGGTAAACAGCGCTTTAAAATTTCGGTGCGCGACTCGTCGCTGAATTCGCGTCCAAGAGCCGGACGCGCCAGATATTCCAATTTGTTGGATGCTCGCGTACTAACTTCGAACAACTTCCACTCTTCGATAAATTCGCGGTTGAATGCCGTCTTCAGGTCCAATTCAGTGCGGACCGCGTCTCGTGCTTTTGCGTGATCTTCACGCAATTGAAGCTGCGTTTCTGTGCGATATGCAGCCCCCGCCCGGCCGGCGACCAGCCTCGCGGGCGTGTGCATTTTAATCACGCGCACAATGTCGTTGGAATCAGCACTCAAAACCAACTTGTCGAAGCGACCATCCATTTAGTGAACGTCCTCCACCGACCAATCCAGCCTTTTCATCAGTTGACGCTGCGCTGACTCATTGAGCTTCGCGGGTTCGCCTCCGTGATAAATTCCTGACTCTTCGAGCCACGTCAAAAATTCTGGTGCTGGACGCATATTGAAAATCCTTCTCACTCCAATTGCGTCGTGATAGCTCGTGGATTGATAGTTGAGCATCACGTCGTCGCCACATGGTACTCCCATGAAATAGTTGCACCCTGCCGCTCCCAGCAGCAAGAGTAGATTGTCCACCGAATTTTGGTCCGCTTCTGCGTGGTTCGTATAGCAGACATCGCAGCCCATCGGCAGACCCAGAAGCTTGCCCATGAAGTGATCTTCGAGGCCGGCGCGAATAATCTGGCGCTCATCGAAAAGGTATTCAGGCCCGATAAATCCCACAACGCTGTTCACCAAAAAAGGGTCAAAAGCGCGAGCCACGCCATACGCGCGCGCTTCTAACGTGACCTGGTCCACTCCACAGTGAGCCTCCGCGGACAAAGCGCTTCCTTGACCGGTCTCGAAATACATCACATTTTCGCCCTTCCAGGAAACATCTCGACGCTGCTGGTGGTGTTCGATTATGCGATCTCGGCCTTCTGACAGCATTTCCAGAGTAATGCCGAAACTTCGATTGGTGCCTGCGGTTCCGCCAACGGATTGGAACAACAGATCTATTGGTGCGCCCCGGTCGAGCGCGGCAAGTTGCGTGGAAATATGAGCCAGGCAGCACGTCTGCGTCGGTATCTTGTAGGTAGTCACGAGACGGTCGAGCGCACGCAGGATTGCGCCGCAGCTCTCCACGGCGTCCGATGCAGGATTTACTCCAATCACCGCGTCTCCGCATCCGTACAGCAAACCTTCAAAAGCCGAAAAAAGGATCCCGGCGATATTATCGGTAGGGTGATTCGGCTGAAGACGTATCCCCAGAACTCCGCGTCCACCCATGGTGTTTCGGCAACGCGTGATATTGCGTATCTTGCCAGCTGCTAGAACCAAATCCTTGTTACTCATGATTTTGGTTACCGCGGCCGCTATTTCAGGGATTATCGCGCGTTGAATCCTCTTGAGTTCCGCCTCGCCGGTCGCATCATCGAGAAGAAATTCGCGGAACTCGCCGACGGTGGTGCTTTTGATCAGCATGAAAGCTTCCCGATCGAACGATTCCAGAATCAATTTACTTACATCGTCATCGTCAGGATCTATTAACGGCTGCCGCACAATTTCATCGAGCGACAAATTCGCGAGCTTGCGCTTTGCAGCGACTCTTTCCCGCTCTGATCCCGCAGCGATCCCTGCCAGTTGGTCGCCAGACTTTTCCTCGTTTGCTTTGGCAAACAGCTCGCGCAGGTCACTAAAGGAAAATTGCTCAGGCATAAAGCGCATTGTAGCCTAGTGTCCATTCGCGGATGTGTTAACGTCTTGCCGCGGTTTTCAAGCGGGATCCAAAAAGAAAAAGGAATTCATGGCGAGATATTTGCCACGAAAGGTAGCTGTAGCAAGGAGTGTTGTCGTTTGCGCGTGCGTCGCGCTGGCACAGTCAGCGTTTTGTAATCGCACGATGGCGCAAAGCGCCACTGCTGTCCGGAAAGATTACACCGACGTCGTTGAGAAGCTTCGTCCTTTCATCCAGCAACAAATGACCGAGAAGAAATTGCCCGCACTCTCGATCGCTCTCATCGATGACCAGCAGATTGTATGGGCCGAGGGTTTCGGCATGGCCGATCCCAAAACCAAAACGCCCGCAACCGCGGACACCGTTTATCGCATCGGTTCAGTTTCCAAACTCTTTACCGACGTCGCCATCATGCAACTGGTTGAACGAGGCGAGTTGAATCTGGATGCGCCTATCACCGATTACCTCCTCGATTTTCGTCCCAGGAATCCCTTTGGCACACCGATCACTCTCCGCCAACTGATGTCCCATCGTTCGGGCTTGTTGCGCGAGCCGCCCGTTGGAAATTATTTTGAGACCTCGCAACCGGCCCTGGCCGCCACGGTGCACAGTTTGAGCGGCACCGAGCTGGTTTTCGCGCCAAACACTCACACCAAATACTCCAACGCCGCCATCGCTGTGGTTGGTTATTTGTTGGAAGCGCGAAACCATAAGCCCTTCGCAGAATATCTGAAATCCTCGGTGCTCGATCCTATGGGGCTGCGCCATAGTTCCTTCGAACTCGAGCCGGCGATCGTTGCAAATCTTGCCAAAGGCGAAATGTGGACCTATGACGGTCTGACTTTCGAAGCTCCGACCTTTCAACTTGGAATGGCCCCTGCCGGGAGCATGTACTCTACCGTGAACGACCTTGGACGTTTTGTCAGCGTCCTCCTAGCGCAGGGCAAAGCCGACGATAGAACAGTACTGAAGCCGGCGACTCTCGAACAAATGTGGTCGCCACAATTTCCAAATCCCGGCGGCCGTGTTTTTGGATTAGGTTTCATCGTGCGTTCGCTCGACGGCCATCGACTCGTCGGCCACGGTGGTGCGACCTACGGTTTTGCAACCACCGTCGACTTTTTGCCCGAAGACAAAGTCGGTGTAGTCGTCGTCGCCACCAAAGACGCCGCTAACGCCGTCACCGAACGAATTGGCGAAGAATCTCTGCGGCTGATTCTCGCTCATCGTGCGGGCAAGCCGCTGGAGATGCCTCCGCCTACAAACCCAGTTCCCCTGGATCTTGGCCGCAAACTCGCTGGCCGCTATGGAACCGGCGACGATGCCCTCGATCTGACCTATCTCGACGGCCATCTCAGCATGCTTAAACTGCTTGGCGGCGAACAGCTCGAGCTGCGCAAAGTTAACCCAGCCGGCGACGACCTTATTGCCGATGGAGTAATGGGCTTCGGGGTCAAAGTAGCGCCCGCTCCCGAAGGCATGCACGTCGGGTCTAAAGCCCTGCCAAAAGTGGCCGTTCCCACGCCCTCGGATTTCCCAGCAAAATGGCGCGGCCTGATCGGCGAGTACGGTTGGGATCACGACATCCTTTATGTCTTTGAAAGAGACAACCGCCTGAATGTTTTGATTGAGTGGACGGAATTTGATGCGTTGACACAAGTCACCGACGATGTTTTCAATTTCCCGCAGCGCGGCCTATACGACGGCGAAAAAGCCATATTTACGCGCGATTCATCCGGCAACGCTACGCAGGTGCAGGTCAGCGGAGTAGTATTCAAGCGCCGTTCGATTGGCGGAGTTACCGGCGGGACCTTTCGAATTCCTCCAGTCAAAAACTTCGACAGTCTTCGCACACGAGCTCTGGCCGATCATCCTCCCGTCGAATCTGGCGAATTTCGCAAGCCCGATCTCATCGAACTATCCAAGCTCGATCCCAATATCAAGCTCGATATCCGCTATGCCACCACCAATAATTTTCTGAACACGCCGGTTTATTCCCAAGCCCGCGCCTTCCTGCAGCGGCCCGCTGCCGAAGCGCTGTTACGTGTTCACAAAAAGCTCATGGAGATGGGCTATGGACTCCTCATCCACGATGCCTACCGTCCGTGGTACGTCACGAAAATATTCTGGGACGCCACTCCCGATGACAAGAAAATTTTTGTCGCCGATCCCAGCCAGGGCTCCCGGCACAATCGCGGGTGCGCTGTGGATCTGAGTCTTTACGAGCGCGCGAGCGGCAAGCCGGTTGAAATGGTAGGGGTCTATGACGAAATGTCGGAGCGCTCTTATGCCGGGTATCCGGGAGGCACGTCATTACAACGCTGGCATCGCGAGTTATTACGTCGGGTGATGGAAAGCGAAGGATTTCTCGTCTACCCATTCGAGTGGTGGCATTTCGATTACCGCGATTGGCAGAAATATCCGATCTTAAACACCCCTTTTGAAAAGCTCGGATCCACTGTTGGCTCTCGCGAGATGTCGACCGTTCCCGAGGCACGGAAGCAGAGAGGGTCTCCTGAGACATCGAAAAATCTCCAATCTGCCGATATATGCCCGCTGCTGCGAAGGTCCAAAACGGGAAAACGCATAGCGTGAACGCAATAAATTGCTACCGCTTGGGCAACGCAAAAAACTAGCCGAAGTCTGCACAGCTTTTCACAAACAACCGCTTGACACAGGAGCGGATGGAAAGTACGTTGCTTCAATATTTTTGCTGAGCAGCTTGTGTCTTTTGGCTAAGCGGTGCTCGAGACAAAGTTCGGGACCAGCTCGACCGTTATTGTTAGCCAATGCGTGTTCTCAGCGTCGGGGATTAGCAATAGTCTCAACTTCTGTATCGTCACCCGGTAGTTAACCGTGACGAGAACGTCTTTTGAGGGGGCGTGGGGAATGGGTAAGCGATTCTATTTTGTGTTGGCTTTTATTCTGGGCGTGGTGTGTTGTGCGCAGATGGCCCATGCGCAGGCCACAGGCAGTTTTCAGGGCGTCGTAACAGACAAGTCTGGATCAGCAATCTCCGGGGCCAAGGTCACCGTCACTTCGCAAACGACCGGCATATCCCGCGACGCCGTCACGGATGATGTCGGCCACTACACCATTAATTTGTTGCCAGTCTCCGTTTTTACGCTTCGCGTGGAATACCAGGGATTTCAGCCGGCGGAAACCAAAGACGTAAAACTCCAGGTGGACGAGCAGCGGGAATTGGATTTTGCTCTGTCGCCGTCTTCGCAGAGCACTTCGGTGGAAGTGGTCGCTTCGGAAGTCGCTGTGGAGACTTCCAGTCCCGCGCTGGGACAGGTCATCACTTCACAGGAAGTTGCTCAGTTACCTCTAAATGGACGCGACTTCGTGCAGCTGGCCACGCTCACTTCCGGCGCTACCTCAGAGACGAACCCCGGTAGTTTTTTCACGCAAGCTGCAAGCAGTGAGGTTGCGGCGCGGGGCTCCTTCTCGCTTTCCGTCGGTGGGTCCCGTCCGAATAGCACGGATTGGATTCTGGACGGAGCGGACAACAACGAGTTGACCGCCGGCGGTATCGGAACTTTTTCCTCGATCGATGATATTCAGGAATTCAAGGTTTTGACCTACAACTACTCCGCACAATATGGCAGCCGCGCCGGTCCTACCGTACTTGTCACCACGAAATCCGGCACCAACGACTTCCACGGGTCACTATTCGAGTTTTTTCGCAACACCGCGCTCGATGCCAAGAGCTTTTTCGCCCCCGCAGCGGAAAAGTTCAATTTGAACCAGTTTGGCGGCTCCATCGGAGGACCGATTCGAAAGAACAAAACCTTCTTCTTCCTGGACGGCGAGCAAAAGGATCAGCTTCACGGCATCACCTTTACTGGCTTGGTGCCCGGCGCGGCAATGCACACCAGCGCCACGCAACCCTTCGCGGATTTCAGCTCCGACCCCTTTGGGAATCCGGTTTCCCCCACCTCAATCACCAACCCCTATACAGGCGGCACCCCATTCCAGTGCAACGCTGGAACTGGTCTGCCCACCGCAGTCAATACCGACGGCAGCCAGGTTGCCGGGGTTCCCTGCGCCAAAATACCAGCCGCTTTGGTTAACCCCCTTGGTGCGGCTTTGGTGAATCTGTATCCCCTGCCGAATGCTAATAATGCTGCGGCGGGAATTAACTTCGTCAACGTGCCGGTACGCAGCCTTAATGAAACCAAGTTCGATATCCGCCTGGATCACTCTTTCTCCAACGCCGACAATATCTTCTCTCGCTTTAGCTATGATCAGGCCGTCTCCTATGTACCGGGCGGCGGAGGTATTGGCTCGCAAGTCGAGCAGAGCGCTTTCGGCAGCAATCAGGGCATCAGCAATCACGCGCGCAGCGTGGCCATCGGGGAAACTCACGTCTTTTCTACTACCACCGTCAATCAATTTACCTTCGGCTATAACCGCATCTTCAATTACATCACTTCTCAAGGCACGGGCACTTGCGATTCCGCCAACCTCGCGGGCATTGGCATTCCCGGCGCAAACTTGGGCTGCACGGGCGCTCCAGGGAGCGCGAAGTGCACACCGGGGGCGTACAGCTGCGGCTTGGTTTCCGTCTTGTTCAACGGCGGCTTGTGGTCTATCGGCGATCGCGGTTTCACCCCGTTTCAAGGCGGCACTGATATTTATTCTTTTAACGATGCCGTCGATCTGATTCGCGGCAAGCACGACATCCATGTCGGAATTGATGTACGCGTCAATCAGATGAACGTCGGCACCGAAGCCTTCCAGGATGGTTTCTGGATTCCTCTTGGCATTTTCTCCGGTAATGCCCAAGCCGACCTTACCCTGGGCTACGTGAACATCTCCGAACACGATCAGACCTTTAACGGTCCGGTCACCGGTCGCCGCTGGAAAATCGTTCGCCCCTTCGTCGAGGACGACTGGAGAATTACCAAGGACCTGACTTTGAACCTCGGATTGGCTTGGGCCCTGACCACTCCGATTACAGAATCGGCTGGCCGCTTGGCCGACTACATTCCGCCCGCCATCGCCACTGGCGCGAACGCCGTTACCGGCCAGCTTCTGGTTGCCAATCAAGGCGGAGTCAACGCCTCCGCTGGCATAAACATGTATTGGGCTGATCTCGAACCGCGTATCGGCGCCGCCTATAAGGTCCTGGGCAGCGATAAAACCGTAATCCGCGGCGGCTTCGCTATGTACCACGATTCTGCCTGGAGCCAGGGCGCTCAAGGCCTTTGGCAGAACCCTCCCTTTTTCGCCGAGGGCGATATCTTCCAGTTCGGCGGGTGCCCGATGGCTACTCCATCCGGCGGTACCCCTGCCTGCGGCGCGGGCGGCAAGGTGTCCAGCATCTCCAGCGGATTCCCAATTTTTAATACTCCGCCGACTCTTTCCACCTTCACAGGAACGCTCTATTACCAGCCACGGGACTTCCGGCCTGGGCAAGTCGCTCAGTGGAACGTCAACGTCGAGCGTCAGTTACCTGGCAACATCGTGCTGACCGTAGGCTATGCCGGTTCGCACGGCAATCACATTCTGATATCTGGCAATGCCCTCGACACCAACGGACCATCGGGCTGCGTCGCCGGAGGCACATACACTCTCGGCTGCGCCCCAGGCGGCGCTCCCTTCATCTCTCCCTTTACCCCTCCCGGATTCAACGCCATTCTGGAATTCGGGGACATCGGCAAGACTACTTACAATTCCTTGCAGATCAAGGCCGAGACCAAATCCACCAGGTACGGGCTCTACGCGCTCTTTGCTTACACTTACTCGCATACCTACGATAACGGTCTAAGCGATGGTCTGGGCTCGGAGTTGAGTGCACCCTATTTCCCGCTGCCGAATTGGCAGAACCTCGATTGGGCTCCCTCCCAGATCGACCTGCGTCATAACTTTACTGGCACTGTGATCTACGACTTGCCCTTCGGCAGGGGCAAGAAATTTGGCAACAGCTGGAGCAACGTAGCCAACTCACTTCTGGGTGGCTGGCAGCTGACGCTGATCGAGAAAATTACTTCCGGCTTTGCCGACCCCCTCCTCGACAGCCTGAACAATTCCGGGGCCTCCTTCAACACCGGCGGCAATGGCAACAACTTCAACCGTCCGGACCGTGTAGCTGGCTGCAACCCCTCCGCCAACCAGACCAAGATACAGTTCATAAACCCGGCCTGCTTTCCCCAACCTGCAAAGGGTCAACTTGGCAACGCCAGCCGTGTACCCGTCTACGGTCCGGACTTCGTCAACACCGACTTCTCGGTGATCAAGCAGTTCAGGCTGCCTTGGGAGAATATGGGCCTGAATTTCCGGGCGGAATTTTTCAACCTGTTTAACCACGCGCAGTTCGGTCAGCCGATTAGCGATATCAACGCCATCGGCTTCGGCGCGGTCAACTCCACTGTAAACAATCCGCGTCTCATTCAGTTCGGGCTGAAGCTCACTTTTTAGAGCCCCGCTCGCAACTGCAACAGACGTGTAATTAAACAAACGGCTCACCAGCACATCGGTGGGCCGTTTTTAGTTTTGGAATTGGCTTGGTCTTTAA
>Ga0210405_10004617_pt1 | contig 12901 bp, 10 predicted proteins | sample IncBWH11MmetaG_FD_155492 | JGI IMG/M metagenome (GOLD analysis project Ga0210405, IMG submission 155492) | Forest soil microbial communities from Barre Woods Harvard Forest LTER site, Petersham, Massachusetts, United States - Inc-BW-H-11-M | ecosystem: Environmental > Terrestrial > Soil >... | reverse complement strand
CAGGACATGGCGCGTCGCGACGCTCAGCGGGAAGTAGTCCGTGAATTGAGCCGACGAGCCAAGGGCATGAACTGATCGGCGCCGCGTACGCCCAGCTGTCCGCGGTCAGCTACGGCGTCAGTGACTTTGTCGGGGGGGTTGCCTCTCGACGCGCGGCCGGGCTCCGCGTCATGTTGGTGACCTACCCGGTCGCCACGGTCTTGCTGGGCGTGACGGCCGCCACGGCCGGCGGCCCGGTCCACTCGGGCGCGCTGCTGTGGGGCTCGCTGTACGGGATCAGTCAGGCGATCGGCGTCTATTGGTTCTACGCGGCGGTGAGCGCCGGACCGATCTCGGTGGTGTCACCGCTTGCCGCGATACTCAACGCTGCCGTCCCTGTCGCCGTCGGCGTGGCGCTCGGCGAGCGACCGGGGGAGACCGCGTCGGTAGGCGTGGTGCTGGCAATGCTTGCGGTGATCCTGGTGAGCCGCGAGTCGCCCGCCGACGACGATGTCCGGACCCACCGGTTCACCAGCAAAGTGGCCTGGTTGACGGTCGGCTCGGGGGTGGCGTTCGGGCTGGACTTCGTGCTCTTGCACCAGGCCCCGGTGGAGTGCCGGCTATGGCCGCTGTTCTTTGCCCGGGCGGCGGCCACCGTGCTGGTGTTCGCCGTTGCGGGAATGAGCAACAATCTCCAACTTCCGTCCAGGACGCCGCTGCGGCTGGCGGTCGCCGCGGCGCTGCTGGATACCTGCGCCAACATCACCATGCTGCTGGCGATTCAGAAATGGATGCTGTCGTTGGCCAGCATCTTGATTTCGCTGTATCCGGCGACGACGGTCATTCTGGCCATCATCGTGCTGCGCGAGCGGGTGACCCGCTGGCAGGCCCTTGGGATGGTCTTAGCGGCGGTATCGGTAAGCATGATCGCCGCTACTTGACCGGCGTCGCGCTGGCCCTGCTGGCGGCGATCGGCTTCGGCGTCGACGACTTCGTCGGCGGTATCGCCTCGCGGCGAGTGGCCGCCATACGGGTCGTGCTGGTGTCCTACCCGATCGCGATGGTGCTACTCGGTGTGCTGGCCGCCGTCATCGGCGGGCCGATCTCTGCCGGCGCCGTGATATGGGGTTCCCTCGGTGGGATCGGCCAGGCGTGCGGAGTGTGGTGGCTATACGCGGCCCTTGGTGCCGGCCCGATCTCGGTGGTCTCGCCGCTGACAGCAGTGCTGACCGCAACCGTGCCCGTGGCGATCGGCATTGCCATGGGGGAGCGGCCCGGCTTGGTGGCTGCGGTGGGCATCGGGCTGGCGATGGTCGCGGTGGTACTGGTCAGCCGGGAGGCCACTGACGAAGACGTCACGCCACACCGGTTCACTACGACTGTGGCCTTGCTGACGATCGGCTCCGGGGTGGCGTTCGGGCTGAACTTCGCGCTCATCCATCAGGCCCCGGTGGAGTCCCGGCTGTGGCCGCTGCTGTTCGCGCGGATGTCGGCCACCATGTTGGTGATCATCGTGGCGGCGGCGAGCCGCAATTTGCGGGTCCCGTCAGGGAAACCGTTGCGGCTGGCGCTAACCCTGCCGGTGCTGGATGCCACCGCGAATGTCGCCATGCTGCTGGCGCTGCACGCGTCGTTGCTGTCGTTGGCCAGCGTCTTGATCTCGCTGTATCCCGTGGCGACCGTTGTGCTGGCGATGGCGGTGCTGCGAGAGCGGGTGACTCGCTGGCAGGCCCTCGGGATGGTCTTAGCGGCGGTATCGGTAAGCATGATCGCCGCCACCTGACGTCCGTCTAACATCAGGCGACATGAGCAGCCCCTCGCGCCCGGTCACCGAACTCGACAAGTCCGATGTGCTGTCGGGTCTCTTCGGCACCTGGGACAGCCTGGACCAGTTGCTGACCGGGCTGTCCGAGCGGCAGTGGTGGATGCCGACGCCGTTGCCCGGCTGGTCGGTGCACAACGTCGTCGCCCACATCATCGGCACCGAATCGGTGCTGCACGGAATCAGCACACCGGACGCCGATATCGATGTCTCGACACTGGCCCACGTGCGCAACGACGTCGGCGTGGCCAACGAGTGCTGGATCCGTCACCTGAGCGCAGAATCCGGCGCCGACCTTCACCAGCGGTTCCGCACGCTGACCGCCGATCGCCGTAAACGCTTGACCGAGATGTCCGTTGGCGACTGGAACGCGCCGACCCTGACCCCGGTCGGCCCGGACAGTTATGGCCGCTTCATGCGGGTGCGGGTCTTTGACTGCTGGATGCATGAGCACGATATCCGCGATGCCCTGGACGAACCGGCCTCCGACGCTGACCTCACCGGCCCGGCGGCGCGCCTGACGCTCGACGAGGTGGTTACCAGCATGGGCTACGTGGTCGGCAAACTCGGTAAAGCGCCCGACGGGTCCCGGGTTGCTATCGAGCTGACCGGTCCGCTGGCCCGCACCATCAGCGTCGCTGTCGACGGTCGCGCCCAGCTAGTAGACGATTTCGGCGGACAACAACCGACGGCCACGATCCGGCTGGACGGTGTGCTGTTCACCCGGCTGGCCGGCGGCCGAGCGGACACCAGTGCCGGCGGCGTCCAGCTCAGCGGTGACCAAGAAGTCGCCAGTCGCATCGTCGAGCACCTGAACTACACGATCTGACGAGCTCACGGCGCCGGGCCGTCGGGATGGTTGTTACCAGGGTCGTTGTTAGAAACCGCGTATCATTAGTTGTCCTGCCGAAAGTCGGCGGGGATGCGAGGGGCTGAACGGTTTCGACTTCGCGCATCGAATCAAGGGAAGCGTGCCGGTGCAGGCAAGAGACCACCGTAAGCGTCGTTGCAACCATATAAGCGCCGATTCACATCAGCGCGACTACGCTCTCGCTGCCTAAGCGACAGCTAGTCCGTCAGACCGGGAAAGCCCTCGGCCCGGACCCTGGCGTCAGCTAGAGGGATCAACCGATGAGTTCGGTCGCGGGACTGATCGGGACACTCACAGCGACTGGGATCGTCATCTCGGCTAGTTCGTGTGACCGAGAGATCCGAGTAGAGGCATAGCGAACTGCGCACGGAGAAGCCTTGAGGGAATGCCGTAGGACCCGGGTTCGATTCCCGGCAGCTCCACCTATAACAACAGGTCACAGCACCTGAGAACCGCCTAAAATCGTTATCCAACAGGAATCCAACGCCGTGGGGGTAGAGTGACAGCCCATGGCGAGCATGCGCCCACGTACCCGCAAAGACGGCTCGACGTTTTGGGAGGTGCTGTTCCGGCACGATGGCCGCCAGCGTTCCCTGAGTTTCGAGACCGCCGACCATGCGGGGAACTTCAAGGAACTGGTCGGTCTCGTCGGCCCGGGCAAGGCGCTTGCGGCCTACGACCTGGCCCCGGCCCCACGGGCGGCCAACGGCAGCAGCGTCACCGTCGCCGAGTGGGTGGAGCACCACATTGAGCATTTGATCGGGTGCGAGCAGAAGACCATCGACGAGTACCGCAGGTTCCTGAAGCGCGACATCGCGCCGGGGCTCGGCCCCATCCCGCTGATGTCCCTGACGGGCGAGCACCTGGCCCGATGGGTGCAAGAGCTGAAGGCCAAGGGGAACTCCGGCAAGACCATCCGAAACAAACACGGGTTCGTCTCGTCGGCGCTGAACGCTGCCGTTAAGTCTGGGCACATCGCCGTCAACCCCGCTGCTGGCCAACGCCTGCCGCGCACTGAACGCAAGGAAATGGTTTTTCTCAGCAAGGAGGAGTATCACCTCCTGCACGGTTGCTTCAGCGACCACTACAAGCCGTTCGTCGAGTTCCTGGCGGCAACGGGGGCGAGATTCTCAGAAGCCACGGCTCTGCAGCCCAAGGACATCGACCGGGAAGCCGCCACCGTCCGCATCAGCCGGGCCTGGAAGCGTATTCCGGGGGAGGGCTACGAGTTGGGGCCACCGAAGACCAAGAGGTCGATTCGTACCATCGGCGTCCCCCGCAGCGTCTTCGACGCCCTCGACCTCTCGCATGAGTGGCTGTTCGTCAATACCGCCGGCAATCCGGTGCGGATCTACGGCTGGCGCGAGAACGTATGGTATCCGGCGCTTGTCAAGGCCGAAGAAAAGGGGCTAGCGAAGAGGCCGCGCGTCCACGATCTTCGGCACACCTGCGCATCGTGGATGATCCACGCCGGGGTGCCACTGCCCGTGATCCAGCAGCACCTCGGCCACGAGTCGATCGAGACGACCGTGGCGGTCTACGGGCACCTCGACCGGCGGTCAATGCAGGCCGCTGCCGACGCCATCGGGCGGGCGCTTGGCGGATAACGTTGAACGTGCATTTTCCTATGTGCCATTGATTTCCCTACGTCAGCGGTGACACCGCCCACCATGCCCGCAAGTGCAGCCCATATCCCACATAGGGATACCTCCCGGGTTCATGTGTGCCGTCTGTGTCGGGTTTCCCTATGTGGTGCCGGGCGGTGGAGCGACCAAAGCTGCCATGGGGTCCCCGGATTGATGATCTGAGGCATTCGTACAGAGGGCCGATCAGGGCCGGATTCTTCGTCCTGTCGTCTCTCGGCACGTCGGCCACGAGAGGATGCAGACGACCGTCGAGTCGATGGCCACCCAGACAGAATCGATGGCCCGTGCCGCCGCGACGGCGATCCCTGATGCTCTATCGGCAACCTGATTGCGCCATTTATTCGCTGCCACCCGCATTGCGGTTTTGTGCGCCTGTCGTGACCATGTTTTTCGCACGTCACAAGGCCCTTGAACGGCTGCAGTTGCAACGCGCCCATCACTCCGCCCACAAAACACTCAGCGGCCAACACGGCAGTTGTCGTCCAGTAGGCGATTACGGGGATTTGTGCGGATGAGATCCGCTTGCGGCTGTCGGGTTGTACTGCTCCGGACATAGGTTCTGCCATTGGTTCTCCATCCGGTCAGCGTCTCCGTCGTCCTCATGATGCGCCACTGTCCTGGCGCAGTACCACGACCTCGTAAGCACTACGGAACGCACTTCTTGCCGAGTTGGGAACTGCGTCGGAACTGAGGTCGCCTCAGGCGGTTATGACTCGGCGGTCCGTCGAGCACTGCCATGATGGCCGAGGCCAGGTATCGCGATGTGCAAAACGACCGCCGTCATGGCATCGCCTCGGCCCACGCGATATGCCCCTCGTAGCCAAGCGTTTTCGCCATGTCGCGGTAGCGATCCCCCAACTGGTTGTGCACCTCGGCATCGCCGTGAGCCCGCGCCAGTAGGGCGTGTAGTCGTAGCAGCCAGATGTCGCGTATGACCAGACCGTCGTCGGCTGGCGCGGCCGCCAACCGGTCGATCGCGGCCTCGGCTTCGGCCACGTCACCGTCGGCCCCCCGATCGAGCAGTGCTTCCACCAGAACACCCGTCGCGGGAATGCCCCACACCAGCAGCTGTCCCTCGCGGAACAGATGGTCGGCGGCGGCGCGCATCAGCGGTATGCCGTCATCGCGATCCCCACGCCGAGCCCGCTCACGCGCCACGTACGCGTTGACGATCGGCAACTCGGACAGGTTGTGTCCCCGGCGCAGGATCACTTCGCTTACCTCGTCCAGGAGCTGCTGTCCGCGGTCACGCTCCGCAGCCGTGTGGCGGTGTACCAGCGCAACGCCCAGCGTCATCCGGGCGATGTTCAACGCGATATCGTCACTGGATCGTTCGGCAATCCGCAGGGCATCCTCGATCTCGCGCACCGCGCGATCATCGGCAACCAGCACGCCAAACCCTATCCCCCCGCAGTAGACGTAGGTGACGACTACGGCATGGGACAGGGGGTCGGCGCTGCGGGCCATGACCAGGCCGTGCTGCTGGTCGTCGCGCCATCCGGAACGGCCCAGGCACCAACGGGCCATACTCCGTGTCGTCAAGGCGAGCGCTAACGGAGACCCGAAAATGAAGTTGCCTTTAGCCGGGTCACCGTCGGCCAGGTCGATGACCCGCTGTGACCACCGCAGCGCGTCACCCCACTCAGCGCTCTCACCCTTGGCGTAGATCACCGGGAAGGACAGCCCCACCGTCGAGATCGGATCGCCGAGCGACTCGACGAGGGCCATGGCTTCCGATGCCAGCTGGGACGCCTCGCGGATCCGGTCCTGAAAGGCGTGATCCATCAGCAGCCCCGCCATAGCGATGGCCAGTGACGCCTTGTCCCCGGCGGCGGCGCACAACTCACGCAACTCATCAAAGCGGGTACCTGCCACATGTGCATGGACTCGCCAGGCGATCCCGCACAATATGGTGCGCGGGGCAATGCGCATGGCGGCTCGGTTGGGGTCCTCGGCGGGTAATGCGTCGGCGATCTTTTGGGCGCGCTCCCAACTCAGCCATGCTGCGGCGATGTCGCGGTTGGTCGCCCACGTTGCGGCGCGCATGTGCCAGCCGTAAGCGGCGTGCCCATCACCGGCGGCCTCGAGATGTTCGGCGACCAGCGCAGCGTTCTCATCCACCGATTGTGGGTCACGCGCTTCGATCGCCGCGGCCAGTCGCCGGTGCAATTCGGCGCGATCCGATTTGAGCTGAGCCTCATAGGCCACCGCACGGATCAGCGGGTGGTGAAAGACATACTCGGGTTGGGCGCTGAACTTGACCTGATCGATGAGCTGGGCCGCCACCAGGTCAGCGACCGCCGGTTCGACGCCCAGCATGGTGAGCAGGTCGAGGCCAAACCGGGAGCCCACCACTGCGGCGGCGCTCAGCGTGCGTTTCGCGTTCGGATCGAGCCGGTCGATGCGCGCGGCGATGGTCGCCTGCAAGGTGGCAGGCACACGGACATCCGCAGCCTCTGCGGTCGAGGTGTATGCCTTGGGCTGTCCCTGTAGCACGCCACGCTGGGCCAGTTCGCGCACGATCTCCTCGGCGAAAAACGGGTTACCTGCGGCCCTCTCGGCGATCTTATGGCCCAGCTCGCCAACAGAGGGGTCGGGGCCGAGCAGCTCTGAAACCAGTGCTGCGGTCTCGGGATCGCTGAGCGGTCCAAGGGCTATCGTCTGTGCCCCATGCACCCGCGTGAGTGCACCCTCATACTCGGGGCGGTACGTGACTAGCATCAGCGAGGGCGTCTGCGGGATCACCGTGAGGAAATCGGCCAGCATCGACTGGCTGACCTCATCGATCCAGTGCGCGTCCTCAACGACGTAGACTGCCGGGGTTTCCCGGGCCAGCGATGCCGCGTTGACCAGCGCGGTCAACCGCCGTCGCCGGGCATCCGGATCGATCTTGGGCAGCCCCACCTCGGGATCGGCGATGCCCAGCAGGTCGTCGAAGAGCACCAAGTCCTCAGCCTCGGCATCGGGCACCCGGGCCCGCACCTGCGCGCGGGCGGCCGGGCCGTCCAGATCAGCCACCCTGGTGGCCGCACGCAGCAGCCGCGCCACCACATAGAAGGGGACGTCGCTGGCGTGCGATTCGCAATAGGCGCTGAACACCTCCACTCCGCGCCCAGCAGCGATTGCCGCCACCTCGCGCACCAGACGGCTCTTACCGATGCCCGGTGGCCCCACCACGCCGACCACAGCGCCGTGCCCGTCGATGGCGCGGTCCAACAAACCCTCAACGGCGAACACCTCCCAGCGCCGACCGACCAGATTCGACTCAGCACGCCAGGCAGCGCGATGCCCGTCGCCCATGCCCAACAGCCGCCGGGCGGGCACCGGCGCGTCGACACCCCTGATCCGAACCAGCTCAGATTCGCCGAGAGTCGCAGTGCCGTCAACCAGTCGTGCGGTGGACGCGGTGAGCATCACCCCACCGGGTGGGGCGACCGATTCCATCCGCTGCGCCATGCCGACCTGCTCACCAACGGCGGTGTAACCGAAAGCCCCCGAGCCGATCTCACCGGCTATCACCTCACCGGAATTGAGCCCCACTCGCAGGGCAAGGTCGACGCCGTCATCAGCTTTGACGTCAGCGGCCAGCCGGGCGATTTCTTCTTGAATGCCCAGCGTGGCGAGGCAGGCCCGCACGGCATGGTCTTCCAACGCCACCGGCGCGCCGAACACCGCCATGATCCCGTCACCGGTGAACTTGTCCACCGTTCCGCCGAAACGCTGCACAACTACGGCGCAGCGGTTGGCCAGCTCGGCCATGATCTCCCGCAGGCGCTCCGTCCCAACAACCGAGGCGATGTCCATCGAATGGACAACATCGGCGAACAGCACCGTCACCTGCTTGTACTCGGCATGCTCGGTGGCGGCCGAAACGGGTGCGCCGCACTCGTTACAGAACTTCGAGTTCGGTGGCAGTTCGGTACCGCAAGCAGCGCACGCCAATCCCGGTGCGGTCATCGCGCCCGCCACCGATCCGCGGTCCGGATCAATCCCTCCGCGCTCAGCATTGGTCAGCCTCCATCGCAGCCCCGACAGCCCAGCCGACCGTCATCACGTCAATATCGTGTCAACGCCGGTCAGACAACGTGTGTCATGTGGCTACGGCGATCCGCCCCGACGCGTAGCCCTGCCGTGCATGTGGATATGCCGCGCGCGACCGCACCCGCGCCGGCCCGTCGAGCAGGCTGCACCCCTCGGCCAGCCCGGCCCGTAGGTGACGGCGCCGCACTTGCACGTCAGCATGTTACGTCCCGTTTGGCCCGTGGCAACGCGCATAAGCAAACTCACAGCGAGACGTCTAGTAATCACCTTTGTACCAACGACGAGTTAGGAAACTGGAGGTGTGACCCCAAATCGACCGCGCGGACATGTCGCACGGGCTTGCTAAGTTGTCGCCACTATGAGCACGAAAGGGGTTGAATGACAGGCGCACAACGATACGACGGCCCGATGCGGTCGCTAAGCCCGCGAGAGCGGGAGATCGCCGGACTGATCGCCCACGGCCTGACGAATCGGCAGATCGCTGAAGAATTGACGCTGTCGGCTCGTACCGTCGAAGGTCACATCTACAACGCGCGCACGAAGCTTGATGTCGCCACGCGACATGAGCTGGCGCGGGCGGTCTGGGGTCATCGGGTTCCCCGCTCGAAGCGGGCATGTCCTGACTGCCCGTTTCTGGAGGCCGAAAACTGAAGGAGGTGAAGTGGTGATCGGCATTCAGCCGGGAATGAGCATTCCCAAGCAGATCCGCAAGTTCGACCAGCGGATCAAGGAGGCCAAAAGCGTTGAATGGGCCGACACTGCCGGAGTAGCGCTTGCACTGAAAGAACACCGGAAAGCTCAGCAGTGAGATCTGGTAGACGCCGCGACCATCAATGCCGCCATCGCCAGCCCTTCCGGTAACCACTGGGCTAGAGACTCCGGCCTCTCGCAAGAGCCGCTGAGCCAGTCGCTCAAAGGCGTGCGGCGATATGCTCAGTATCGTGTCTAGAAGAGCGTCCTTCCAGTCGGCCTCGGCCTCGGCGTCCGCTTGATCAATCTCGTTGTCCAAGTTGGACTTTGCGCCCTTCTTCTTCGGTCCTTTCTTACGCCTTGAAGCGGTGTATTCCGCTCGCAGTGTTGGGATTTGATCCTCAGCCACCGTTTCGCCGAGTTCTGTAACCGACCACACGCCACGTTGACTGTTCGTCAGCAGCCCCATGCCCTTGAGATATGTCCGCGCCCAAGCTAACCGGTACTGGACCTCAGTCATCGGCCGGGGGCGGGTCCTTGGTATGGGGAGCCCGCCCCCGGTTCCCAACCAGAGATGAGGTGAACCATGGCAGATGATGACTCGACCATGTGGGTCGATGTGGCGGCCCGGTTGAGTCCGGCGTCACGAAGGAGATCGACGGGTTGGCTTCCCAGGCGCGGCCGGGGTTGGCGCAGGCGGCGCTTGCTTTGGCGCGAATCCTCGACAATCCCAAGGCGGTGAATCAGCAGCCGGCGGCGGCCAAGGTGTTGGTCTCGATGTTGGAGAAGTTGCGTTCGGCTTCGCCTGCCGGTCGGCGCGGTCTTGCTGTGGTGCGGCAGATGACGAAAACCTAGCAGTCGCCTTGCGTTGGTTCGGACGATGTCCCACCTACAGGATTGACTCTGCTGCCGCGGCTCAAACCGGGCTCATACGTGGCGCCAAAGCAGACGTCGGTTATTTCCCATGGTCGACTGCGTCGAAGACCTCCAACGAGTGCGCAAACGGTGTCGGTGTGACACCCGTTTGGCTGTTGAAGGGTCGGTCGAGAGAGAAGATGACGAAAAGAAGTAAGCCCAGCAGGACAGCGACCGCGCAGCATAAGACGACATGACCGCGTCTATTTCCAAGGCGCATAAAGCCCGTGATCGTGACGAGAAATACGGCCCCGATGAGTAGGCCACACCAGAGCACCGGCGGTATCCGAGGTGATGCGTCCAGGATGCGCGTGTTGCGGTCTGATGATAAGACGGTCAGTCGCCCTACGAAGTTGGACGTGGCAGAACTGTTCGCGACGCTGGGTTGCTGGTTGCCAATCACCCGATACATCTGCGTGATTGCCGACCGGGCGGTGTCGTTCGCTTGGCCCCTCTTTTGGCTTTGCCATTCGGGTCCTTTAACCGCGGTCGTGTAGACGCGCAGTAGTTGCCGTATTTGTGTCCGCTCGGGATCTGGCATGGTGACGGTCTGTCGATACATGGTCGTCAGCGTGGTCGCCTCGTCGGCGACATTGGCACCGGCCGAGGAGAACTGTTCAAACGCGACGACCACCGTGAATCCGAGTAAGGCGCCAAACATCAGACCGATGATTGTCAGAAACGGCGAAAGCGACGAATTGTATTCGGTGCCAGCCGACTCGGGAAGTATCCGATACGCAAGCCACATGCAACCCAGTGCGACCACTGTGCAGACACCGATGACGGCGGCCAGAGCCAACCACATGCCAACAGAACCCATCCGCGCTATTGTTCCTTCCGCGAGATCGGCCACAGCGACGGCGACTAAGCGGCAGCGTATGTGACCGAGAGCTTCGTCACCCCACGTTTGATGAAGAATGGAGTCAGTCCGCGCGGACGCGATCTGCCGGAAAATCGCCAATGGCCGGGTGCCTCGGCTGGTAGATGATTGGTTTCATGCCGCAGTCGGCGAGCTGTCACCGATGGCCGATCAATGGCCCGGCCGCCGCAGCGCTGCCCGCGCGGTCACCGGCTCGACGCTGGGCATGTGCTTTGCGCTATTACGCTTATCCCTTCCCAGCGCTTGTAGCCCAACGGATAGAGCTGCGGCCGGTGGCCGGGGCGAGGCGGGCCATCCCGCGCAGGATCCACGGTGCGCGCCTGGCCATTACCGCTACGGCGCGGTCGGAGCGGTGCATCGCGGTCCGCGGTCCGGGGGTGGGCGTTGACGCCAGCTCTGCCTCGGCCGATCCCGCCTGCGGGCCGTGGCGATCGACCGCCAGGAGTTGCCAGCTGCCCGGCACACCACGCAGCTCGACGCTGCCGCGGTCCTCGAAGCCCGTGCCCGAGCCGACGACCAAATCACGCACGGTGCGCGAGACGAGGATGTCGCCGGTGCCGGCCTGGCCGCAGATCCGCGCCGCGATGTGCACGGCGATCCCCCCGATGTCGTTATCCAGCAGTTCGCACTCGCCGGTGTGGATGCCAGCACGGACCTCGATGCCCAGTGTCTCAGCGTCCGCGCGCAACGCCTCGGCACAGCGGATGGCCTGTGTTGGGCCGTCGAAGGTGGTGAGGTGCCCGTCGCCGGTGCTCTTGACCACCGTGCCGCCGAATCGTTTCGTGAGTTCGGCGGTGATCTCACCGAAGCGGTGCAGCACCGCCCGCCACCGCTCGTCACCCGCCGCGGCGGCGTGTTGCGTGGAGGCGACCATGTCGGTGAACAACACCGTGCGCAAGGCACGATGTGACTGCGACGGCGCGGCATGGCTTCCGGTGAGGAACTCCTCGATCTCGGTGGTGATCCGGTCGGGCTCGGTCAACCAGGGCGCGTGGTCCGTGCCGTCGACCTCGAGCATCCGCGCGCCAGGGATGTGGTCGGCGAGATACCGGCCGCCCTGCACCGGAATCAGGTCGCCGCGGGCATGAATAACGAGGGTGGGCGCGGTGATCGTCGGCAGGATCGGCCGCACATCGATTCGGAACAACGCTTCGAGTGTCGCCCGCGCCATACCCGGGCTAGCGCACATGCGCTCAACCATTCCCAGCTGGCGCATCGACCGGACCGACGGAATGATGCACTTGTGTGTCGCACCGCTGCCCCACGCCGAGCGGACGGCGCGGCCGAATTCTTGGACGCCGGCAAGTTGCTCCATCGTCGGGGTGTAGTCCTCACCCAGCTCGGGTAGGAGGCGCGCCCGCAGCTCGGCCGGCTCGCGGTCCACGTCGTCCCACCCGGCGAAGCCCCAGCACGCGAATGTGCCGGCCAGAATCAACGCCCGCGTTCGCTCCGGGCGTGTTGCCGCGAAGACCATGGCGGCCGGGCCGCCCTCGCTCAGGCCGAAGAGGACGGCCTTCCCGAAACCGACGGCGTCCATGACGGCCTCGATCTCGGCAGCTCGATCATCGAGCGTACGAACTTGCGGCACCGGGTCCGACAGCCCGACCCCGGCCTTGTCGAACAGAAGGATGCGAGAAAACGTGGACAGCTGCCCCATGAAAGCCTCGAATTCGGGCAGGGTCCAGCACAGCTCGACGTGGCTGACGAACGACCCGGCAACGACGAGCTCAATCGGCCCGTTGCCGAACACCTGATACGCCAGGCTGAGATCGCCGCATGATGCGTACGACGTTTCAGCCACGGCATGGAGTGTACTGCTGTCAAGCAGCTACGACCCCCGACTTCGGGCGCGGCTGCGCGCCGCTCTACGAGCCCTCCGCTTATCTGGCACGTATCTGGCACGCGCTGGGTAAGAAGCCCAAAAAACCACCTCTGAGCTGCATAAATACTGGTGCGCGGTACTGGCGCCTCTCTGTGTCAAGTAGTTGGTTTTTGCCGGGTTGTAGGGTTTGGGGGCGGGCTCGGGAAGTGACTTGTCTGAAGAGCCGGTGTGTGGG
>Ga0210405_10004616_pt1 | contig 12903 bp, 9 predicted proteins | sample IncBWH11MmetaG_FD_155492 | JGI IMG/M metagenome (GOLD analysis project Ga0210405, IMG submission 155492) | Forest soil microbial communities from Barre Woods Harvard Forest LTER site, Petersham, Massachusetts, United States - Inc-BW-H-11-M | ecosystem: Environmental > Terrestrial > Soil >... | reverse complement strand
ATCCTCGACGCCTCGGGAAAGGTGGTTCGTACCTATTCGAGCGCCGCTATGCAATTGCCCGACGAGCCGCTCGATCCCGACGACAAGAAACCAGAGAAAGAGATCAAGCCAGAAGCCGGGCTCAATCGATTCGTGTGGGACCTGCGTTATGAAGAAGCCCATCGTGTCCCCGGATATTACTTGTGGGAATACATCGGCGGGGCGAAGGGACCAGTGGCTGTGCCGGGCCAATACCAGGTGCGGCTGACGGTAGGCGATGAAAGCCAGGTGTCGCCCCTGGAAGTGAAGCTGGATCCGCGGGTGCATGTGAGCCGGGCGGATCTCGAGCAGCAATTCACTTTGCTGATGGGGCTTCATGAAGAGCTCAACGGTATTTATGACGCAGTGAACCAAATTCAAGATGTCCGTTCGCAGATTGCGGGCCTAAAACGGCGATTGCCCGAGAACACCAGCACGAAGAGCATTGCTTCGTCGGCTGACGATCTTGAGAAGAAGCTGGTGGCGGTGCGGGAACGAATGGTGAATCTGACCATCAGCGCAAACGAAGACTCGCTAGCGTATCCTCCGCAGTTCGACACGAAGTTGGCATATCTCTCCATGGATGTCAGCAGCGCGGACTCCGCCCCCACCGATGCGGAGCAACTTCAATTCGAGAAGCTGAAGCGGCAGGGGGGGGAACTGCTCAGTCTGTGGGATGACCTGCAAAGGCGCGATTTGGCGGCCTTTCAGAAGCTGACCGCGGAACGCAGTCTTTCCCCCGTTGGGGTCCCACCTGCCGGCAAAGCTGCCGAAGCAGAGAATACTGACGCGCGCTGACACATTAGGCTGGGCGCTTCTGTGAGCGAGCGCATGCACGACTCCTCCTTCCGTGCCACTTCTGTGGCACGGATGTGCCTTGTACAGCCGACATAGCACTGATATGTTGCCGATAGTGATGCTGATCCTCCCCCTGAGGTGATGGCCGATTCAGACGTTTTGGGGGTGACTATGAGGTTGATGCATCTGTGTTACGCGGCGCTAGGCTTTGCGGTGGCTCGCTGGGTATTCCGTCGGCAACCTGTAGTCGATCCGGTCACGAGGTTGCGAACTTCTGGCCTGTTGTAGCTTTAAGCTAAAGTTTAGGGCGCGCGTCCCGTTGCGCAACCATTTCGTCAGCGCGCGCCCTAGTCTTTATTGTTCGTCGGTAGGTCTTCCAGTTCGGTGCAGGCTTCAATCGCTCGATTGCGCTAAATTTCGCCCTCTGCGCGAAAGTACTAGCCCTAAGGTTTGCCTGCGTTATCTCTCCTTTATCTGTTGCTCTCACTACAATCGGAATAGTAACCAATGCGCGCACCGTGGTAATCCGTATTGGTGCCGCAGTTGCGATTTCGGCTGCTGGGAACTTGTTGTGCCGCGGATTGGATCGCAAGTTTTTGCAACCGTCCAGTGCGAACATGCCTACAAATTCGCTTCCGTTTGGGCCTCGTGCTCTTAGGATTGCTTCTGTTGGGGCTGCCTCTGCAGCTTTGTGCTCAGGAGGATGAGACGCCGTTAGGCGACGTGGCGCGAAATCTTCGGAAACCCCAGTCGTCCGAAGCAGTCATCGACAACGACAACATCTCCAAAGTGATGGACGATGCGGAGAGCCATCATAAGACGGGTTCGTCGATGGTCTTTTCGTTTGATCCCGGCGGAAAGAATTTCAAAGTGTCGTCACCCGACGTCACGTGCAACTTATCGTTTAGTGCCAAGACGAGTTCGCTGCTGTCCGACTCGCTTCAGGTGGACGAGTTGCCGCGCAGCGAATTGGCCAAACTCGAAGGCCCGGCTACGATCGAGGGAGATTTGCTGCAGGTCGCGATTCACAATGGAACCTCCTGGGATCTTCGCGAGGTGCTGATCGGCCTGACGATCATTCGGCGTCCGGAGACGAGCGCGGGCTATTTTGGCATGGCGCGAATTGTTCCAGCTGTAGCGGGCAGTTCCGAGCGGCAGGTGCAGGACTCGTCTCAGAAGCAGCCGGATGTAACCCTTCTATTGAAAGTAAAAGGGTCAGCAGCTCCAACCGCGACCGCGATCTTTCGCACTTCGCTGAACTTTGCGATGTTTCCTGACCAGGAATGGCATTGGGCGATTGTGAAGGCCAAAGGGATTCCGCCTCAGAGCTCAAACGCCGACCCGGCAACACCGGGACAAGGCACCAACCCACTCTCGCCCGAACTGCCTGCAAACAGTTCGCAAGAGCCTGCTCCGATCCTCTCGCCATCAATAACGCCTTCAGTCAATCCATCTCCATCGAATCCGTCATCGTCATTGCCATTGCCAAATTCGGACGTTGTGGCTCACTAGAAATTAGCTAACCGGATCCCCGGTTGCGAACTGGCTAAAACGCAACATGTTAAACTGGCTTTAAATCCCACAATTTAAGGACAGGCGATGAAATTCGGAGTCATCATCTTTCCCGGTTCCAACTGCGATCATGATGCTTACTGGACCATCCAGCAGGTAGCGAAGCAGCCGGTGACTTTTTTATGGCACGAATCGCACGATCTGCAGAATTGCGATGCCATCATTATCCCAGGGGGTTTTGCGTTTGGAGACTACCTGAGGACGGGGGCAATTGCGAAGTTTTCTCCGGTCATGGAATCGGTGCGCCGGTTTGCCGAGAGCGGCGGTATGGTGCTCGGAATTTGCAACGGATTCCAAATCCTTTGTGAGTCCGGCCTTTTGCCGGGAGCTCTCATGCGGAATACGGGGCTGAAATATGTTTGCAAGCCGGTTCAGGTCCGGGTGGAGAATGCCGTGACTCCTTTCACCAACGCTTGTTCGCAGGGAGAGGTGTTGACGATTCCCATCGGACACATGGAAGGGAATTATTTCTGTGACCATGAGTCACTGCGCGAGTTGCAGCGTAATAATCGAATCGTATTGAGGTACGTGACGCCGGCCGGGGAAGCTTCTGATTCCGCAAATCCGAACGGTTCGCTGGACAACATTGCGGGTATCTGCAGCGAGGGCGGAAACGTTGTTGGCATGATGCCTCACCCCGAACGGTCTGCCGAACCGGAACTTGGGTGCACCGACGGCATGAAGATTTTCCACTCGATGGTGGGCGCTATGGCTGGCCGATAACGTCTTCCGGCTTCCGAGGCGCAGAGCCTACCGAGTTTTCCTGCATAGAAAAAATCTGTTTGAAAATCCTTCCGCTTGATGGTACTGTCTCGCGAAAGCTGCTTCCCGATTCGCCTAACCGGAACCCGAGAGGGTTTGAGTAGATAACGGTAGGAGTGTGTTCCATGACGGCGAAGCAGATCCTCGATTCATTTTCCCAAACGCTAATCCAGGATGAACGAATCCTGAGCTCGCAGGAGCGGCAATTGTTGATTAGTCTCCTGCAAAATGCCAAAGAGCCTAGCAGCAATCCAGAAATTCAGTCGGCCGTCGCGGCAACCATAGCGCGTTCGGTGGGCGAAACGGTAGCGCAACGCGCCTTTACGTTGCTGGGTAGCAGCATTGTGGAGCGGATACTGGCCGGTGCCACTAATGTGACCGCTGGTCAAGAAATTGAACCTATTTCCGCGACACCCAAGACTCCGCGGCCACCGAGCGCGCCGCGTCCACCAAAACAAACTCCTGATGAGGACTTGCCAGTCAGTCCCAAGCCGCCTCAGCCGCCGGGAGAACAACCTGGCGGTGCACCTAACGTTCCGGGCCCTCCGGGCACCGGGTTACAACTGCCGGTTTGGCAGGAACGGAGCCATCTGAACAGGGGCATCGGTGTTCTGGACGCTCCCGCGATTGTGCGGGCACGAAGCGTCGTCTTGGATGAGTTTCTGGTTCCCCAAGAGCTCAACGAACTCATCTCCCATGCGCTGCAGCATGAGACAGATTTTCAGAACAGCGAAGTGATTTCACCAAATGTAAACCTGGGAATCGTCGAGTATGACCATCGACGCTCGCGGGTGCTTATGGATTTGGGAAAGCATCAGGATGTCATCCTGCAACGAATCTGGGGCGTACTCCCAGGAGTATTGGAGCAGCTTGGAATGGACGAGTTTCCAGTGACACACGTCGAGGCTCAACTCACAGCCAGCAATGATGGGGACTTTTTCTGCCCACACAGCGATAGCTCACACGAAAAGGTCATGTCCCGCACGCTCACGTTCGTTTATTTCTTCCATCGCGAGGCGCGCCCGTTCGCGGGTGGGGAGTTGCTCCTCCACGATTCGTATGGCGACTGTCAGACCGGCAATTATCAGACGATCGTGCCGCAGCAAAACCAAGTCGTGTTCTTCCCGTGCTCTGCGTTGCACGAGATAACTCCAGTGGTTTGCCCGTCGAAGGCTTTCGCTGACAGCCGCTTCACCATAAACGGATGGCTTCACAAGTAAGAGACAGAACTTGGCTTGCATGGATAGCAAGCCTGACGGGGACAGGGCCGCGGGAAACGCAGACTGCGGCACTCCCCTCGAATCGGTTCCACTGTTTACTCGATGAATTGCCGCTGCACTTGATTCCTCGACACGCTCTGGAGTCCGAATCGTGGAAAACAAAGCATCAGCCGCTATTCTTAAATCCGAATTGCTTGGTGACGTCGCCTGGGCAGGTTCCAACGGAGTTGGAATCACAACGTTATCTGCTTGAAGGTTTCGACCTGCAACATACGATTGCGTGGGTGCGTGATCCAGCTACAGCGTCGCTGCATCCGTTTTGGCTGGGGCCTCGGCTGGAGGCAATGGTACTGAGCCTGCGCGCGGAAGAACCAGCAACGGCCTCACTTTCGGCAGATGGGCGTTCGTTGTTGTCAAAGGCCCGCATTCTCACTCCAGCGCACTATTCCGAACAGCGGTGCTCGCAATGGGCTGGAATAGTGAGGAAATGGGCGCCAGTCTTTCGAGATACTGGTTACGCGCCACTTCGCGGATTAATTCATCCCTTCAGCGTTGCCGCCTTGCGGCGGTATTATCGACACGCGATTCGGCGGGGCGCAATTCGGCTCGGCGACAAACAATGTTCGCGGAGATATGCGGTTCACAATGAGTGCGTGGCGCGGTTTTTTCATCACCAGCTTGCGAACACAGTCAGCGCCATTGCAAGGGAAGCGATCAAGCCTTCGTATGTCTATCTGGCGTCTTACTTGAGCGGGGCTGAACTGAAAAAGCATACCGACCGTGAGCAGTGCGAGTTCAGCATCAGCATGTGTTTGGATTTTTCTCCAGAACCGCAGTTAGCCACCTCATGGCCAATTCGCCTCGATACACCTCAGGGCACAGTCACGGTCTACCAGGCGCTGGGCGACGGCTTAGTGTATCGGGGAGTGAAAGTACCCCATTATCGCAATGTTCTGGCCGACGAGCACACCTCGACGTCCATCTTTTTCCATTACGTGGCGGAGGATTTCGCGGGGCGGCTGGATTAAGGCCCGTGTTCCGGGCAAGCCAATTAAGCGCTACCGCAGGCCCGAAATCAGATAGAGAACGGAAAAGACTTGATAATAGCTATAGGCGAAGCGTGAACCATCGCGAGCTGCAACTACGGGAGCTATATCAACCACGCCTGCGGTCATCGCAGGCTGTAATTCCTGCAGAAGGGTCGCCTTGCCGGAAACTGGATTGACCCTGAATATCTTCGTGGGAATCTGGTCCGGAAGGTACGCGAAAAATGAAGCGTTGTCCTCCGACCACTGGATAGGAATAAGACCTGGCATCAGATTTGGGATGGGCCGGGGTGCGCCTCCACCCACGGTAGGATAAGCTGTCAGTACTCCGGCATCGTCTGCTCGAAGAATGTATTCGCCTTCAGGTGAGACTAAGCCCCCGATAATTCCGTCCGTTGTGATTGGTACCGGCTTTCCGCCTTCTAGGTTCACCAGATAGGTGCGAACGCCGTGGCCCGGTTCGATGGCGTCGAGAGTGATACGTTTTCCATCCGCTAGAAAACGGGAGGAGCCGTTTTGAATATCCAGACTGGGCGTGCTGACCTGGCGAGGCTGACCCGGGCCAATAGGAAGAAGTTTAACTTCTCCTTTATTTCCCGGGAGAATGGAAACCGCCCATTTGCCGTCCGGGGAAAGCCGGCCCCCGCTTCCTTCGCCGAGGTGCACGGGCGGAGTGCCATCGATTTTGCGAATCGCAACGGCATACTGAGAGCCGGCAGCTTCACTGGAATCTTCAAATAAAACCGACTGCCCATCGCGAGAAATATCTTTGGCAATATTCCAATCGTGCCACGAAATATCCATACTTTTGCCGTCTCGACCGGTGGTAGCCATCGCCATCCGCTCATTATCCAAACTCACCAAGGTTCGACCATCGGGCGCCACATCCTGCAGCGTCATTGCCACAGGGAGTTCCAGGATTGTCCGAACCCGACCAGCCATAGTCGTGCCCAGTAATTCTCGATCGGTGCCCTTTCTGGACGCGGTGAACCAAACTTCTTCTCCGTCGGGACTCCAGGCCAGACCTTCTTCCGATGTCCACTCAGGCGAAATCACGGTCAGATGGCCACTCAGATCAACGACACAAACAGACCCGCGATCATCCCAACGAGCGGGATGATCCATGAACGCGATTTTGTCGAACTGAGGAGAAACCCGAAGGTGGCTGATCCAGCCATTGCTCCGGTACAAAACATGACCGATCGGATATTCAATTCGATCGTGACCTCGGTCGCGGTGAACCACAGCCAGTTCACCGTTTGTGCCCCAATCTGCCGAGAAAACGGGATCGAGAACCTCTCGCGGGGAGCCTCCCGCCAGAGGAGTTCGGGCGAGCGTACCCTGTTCAGTCTCGAAGTGAGTCCTGTAGGCGCCGTAAAGTTGGACCGCCAACTCACCGTCGCGTGAAATCGCAAGGAGATCGGCATCGGTAAAAGTGAGTGGTTGGGCTAGGAGGGAATTACCGACGGTCGAGTAGAGTTGAAGCCGCTTCCCATTCCAGGCGGCGCCGTACACAATCGAGCGAAAATCGGGCGCAAAGCGGGCTGAGTAGACCGTCCCTGTCTCGAATGTCAGACGATGATACGTGGGAGACTGCGCGCGACCTTGCCATCGCGTGACGAGCAGCAACATCGTAATCAATAAAAATACTCCGGCCAACACCCACGGCAAAATGCGGGCGCGCGGTCGAATTGGGCCGGCGCGTTTTGTCCGGTTGGGCGCAGCATCGGAGAGAGTTTCTAAAGCAAACGCGAGATCGCGGGCGGATTGAAAGCGATTCTCAGGATCTTTCTCCAGGCAGTGGCGCACGATTTGTTGGAACGAGACGGGAATATTGGCCTGTTCTAGGTCCACTTCCGGAGGCTCTTCCAGTAAAACCGCGGTCATCGTGTCGACTTCCGTCTCGCCTTGAAAAGCGCGATGGCCGGTCAGCATCTCGTAAAGAATTGCGCCCATGCTGAAGATATCGCTGCGGTGGTCGACAGCCTTGCTCCGCAACTGCTCGGGAGACATGTAGGCGACGGTACCGACGACGGCGCCGCTCTTCGTTACGGTAGTCAACTCCTCCACGGTGCGGCCAGCCTCTTCCGACATGGGCTGCAGTTTAGCGACGCCGAAGTCGAGAATCTTTAAGCGGCCATCGATGGTCACGAACAGATTTTCCGGCTTAAGATCGCGATGAACGATGCGGCGATCATGCGCCGCAATGAGACCTTGCGAAATCTGCAGCGCATAATCGACAGTAAGCCGAAGGCTAAGCGCGCCCTCCAACAAGAGTTTGCGTAAGGTCTTGCCTTCCAGCAATTCGCAGACAATATAGGGAATGCCGTCAGTGAATCCGACGTCATAGATAGCGACGATGTTGGGATGATTCAGTGAGGCTGCGGCGCGGGCTTCCAGTTCAAAGCGGCGAAGGTGATCGGGGTTTTCGTTCGAGGAGGGCCGGATCAGCTTCAGGGCTACATCGCGTCCCAGTCTTTCATCGCGCGCCCGGAAAACCTCCCCCATGGCTCCGGAGCCGATTTTCTCGATGACCCGGTAATGACTTATAACCTGGCCGTTGTCCTGCACAAACACACACCCCGGTTGGCATGGTAGGGCGGGCTGCGCCTTGGCGTCAATCCGAAAGTGACAGATTAGAGAGCTAGATTTGAGGCGAAGAGCTTGCCTGGGAGGTTTCGGCTGATTATCATCTAGAGAGCGGCGGCCTGCGGAATGGTGCCGTGTTATAATCTGTATTCGCCTGCATACGTGTCGAGGTAATCTGTGATTTCTTCGGGCGAATTCCGCTTCAATCAAGATAGATACGAGGTCTAGTCATGTCTGGCCATTCAAAATGGGCCACAATCAAGCATAAAAAGGGCGCGCTTGACGCCAAGCGCGGCAAGATTTTCACCCGGCTTATTAAGGAAATCAGCATTGCCGCGAAGAATGGCGGCGGCGATCCTGATTCGAACCCTCGACTGCGTGGCGCTATTGTTGCCGCCAAAGCTGAAAATATGCCGGCTGACAACATCAAACGGGCAATCCAGCGTGGCACTGGAGAGCTGCCTGGGGCCACCTACGAAGAGTTCTCGCTCGAGGGCTACGGTCCGGGAGGGGTCGCGGTTCTGCTCGACATCAACACCGACAACCGCAATCGCACGGTGAGCGAAATTCGCCACTGCTTCGGCAAGAATGGTGGCAACATGGCCGAAGCTGGCGCGGTCTCCTGGATGTTTCACAAGAAGGGCGACATTGTTATTCCGAAAAGCGCCGCGAAAGAGGACGACCTGATGAACATCGTTCTCGAAGCCGGCGGGGAAGATTTGAATGACGATGGCGAGAATTGGGAGATCCTGACCGAGCCCTCCGCTTATGAGGCTGTGCTCGAAGCCGTGAAGAAAGCTGGAATCGAGCCTGCGTCGTCAAGCGTTGCCATGATTCCGCAGAACTACATCAAGCTGGAGGGTCAGGCTGCCAACACGATGATCCGGCTGATGGAGGCCCTCGAAGATCAGGATGATGTTCAGAACGTGCACTCGAATTTCGATATCGACGAGAAACTTCTGGAAGAAGTTGCCGGATAGTTTGCACTCTGAAAGATTTGGTGCCGCCCTTTGCGGGCGGCTTTTCTTTTTCCATGCGTATGCCCTCTCGGAGCATCGCGTCAAAAAAGTTTTCAACATAGAGGTGGAAAATTCTGTGGAAAAGCACGACAGTATCTTTGTAAGTGATTCAGCACGAGATGGTTCAGCATTTTGCACCGCATCGGGTGCTGGCACTTTCGTGGTGCGAACGCAGAGTCGCAACTTGCCAGTAAGATTTGTTCTGGGCCAAACTTGAAACTGAGACTCGATAAACTTCTGGTTGAACGTGGACTTGCGGCTTCACGCGAGCGCGCACAGGCTCTCATTCTCGCGGGGAAAGTTCTGGTCAACGATCAGAAATTCGAAAAAGCCGGCGCACAGGTTATTGCGGACGCAGAGGTCCGCCTGCTCGGTGAAGATCTGAAGTACGTCAGCCGCGGCGGTCTTAAGCTCGAACGCGCTCTCGAACACTGGTCGATCGATGTCGGGCGCCAAACCTGTCTCGATGTCGGTGCTTCTACGGGCGGATTTTCCGATTGCCTGCTGCAACGCGGCGCCGGCCGGGTCATTGCGATCGACACCGGATACGGACAGTTGGATTTCAAATTGCGCCAGAATCCCCGTGTGCGCCTTCTGGAAAAAACGAATGCCCGGTATGTGACGAGAGAGATGATCGGTGAGACCGTTGACCTCGTCGTCATGGATGTTGCGTTTATCTCCGCTACACTCGTTCTTCCGCCGGTTGTGAACGCCGCGTTCCCTCAAGCTCCTGGCGAGCGCCGAGGCAGGCAGATAGTGGTCCTGGTGAAGCCGCAGTTCGAGGCAGGAAGAGAATTCGTCGGTAAGGGTGGCATTGTGCGAGACGAAGCGGTGCAACTCGCCGCGGTTGAAAGAGTGAAGACCGCGCTGCTCGACCTCGGTTGTGCCTACACCGATGTCATAGAGTCTCCGATTCTAGGCACGGAAGGGAATCGCGAATTTCTTCTTCTGGGGAGCTTTTGATGCTTCTGTGCTCCCGTTCTTCGCAATTGAGTGTTTCTTTCCGTGGATTCTGTACAATCTCCCTTTGTCTATGACAAGCTCTCAAACTTCTTCCCGACCAAAGACTGCAGCCGTCATCTCGCGTTCAGCGCGGCCGGCGCTTGAGCGTGTTATCCCCGAACTTTTGGCATGGCTTGACGTTCACGAGTACCGCGTCATTGTCGATCCCGAAACGGCGAAGTATTGTGACCGACAACAGGAAGAAGTAACCCGCGCACAATTATCCTCACAGCCGCTAGATCTGGTTGTAGTCTTCGGCGGCGATGGTACGTTACTCTCCGCGGTTCGAGCGACAGCCACCATGGACGCGCCTTTGCTCGGCGTGAACCTTGGTTCGCTGGGTTTTCTCACGGACGTTCCACTTTCGTCGCTATTCTCAATGCTCGATACCATCTCGCAGGGGAAAGCTCCCGTGGAACAGCGTACTTTAATGCGCTGCGAGTTGTTGCGGGGCGATGCCACGCCGGGAAGCTATTTGGCTTTTAACGACGTCGTCGTGAACAAGACAGCGCTGGCTCGGCTGAATACATATGAACTGTTTGTCGATGGCGCATTTGTCACAAATTATCGCGCTGACGGAATGATCGTTGCGACCCCGACAGGTTCGACCGCTTACTCGCTTTCGGCAGGCGGTCCGGTGGTCATGCCGACGGTGAATGCGTTTGTGATCACACCGGTGGCTCCGCATTCTCTTACGCATCGTCCGCTGGTCGTGCCGGATTCAGCTGTGGTCGAGATCCTGCTCCGCAGCGACGAGGAAGTTGCATACCTCAGTATGGATGGTCAACCGGGCCTCGATCTGAGAGATGGCGACAGGGTTCGGTGCCGGCGGTCCGAACACAAAGTTAGTTTGTTTCGAACCAGTACCGACTTCTTCCATGTTCTGCGCACCAAGCTTAAGTGGGGGGAACGATAAGTGCAGGTGCAAAATTAAACGTTATCGAGCAAAGTTAAGGCTGAGTTCTCAGCTAGAGTTCGGCCGAGTAGAGGTCATGCACTTTCTCTCGACGCCGGATGATCTTGGCCGACGTTCCGCGGACCAGAGTTTCCGCAGGCCGTGGACGCGTGTTGTAGTTTGACGCCAGTGCCATTCCATAAGCTCCGGCGTCCAGGATTGCAAGTAAGTCGCCCTCTTCGACTCGGGGTAACTCTCGATCACGCGCGAAGAAGTCTCCTGACTCGCAGACGGGACCTACGACATCGAAGGTCTCTGGCTTGTTTGAAGAGTTTTCCATTGCGGATTGCAAATTCCTAACTACGGGAACGATTTCATGGTATGCGCTGTAGAGCGCTGGCCGGATCAGATCGTTCATTGCCGCGTCTACAACCAGAAAACGCTTGCCGTCGTTTTCTTTGTAGTAGATCACCGAGGTGAGCAGAATGCCGGCCGAGCCTACAATCGACCTTCCCGGCTCGAGCAACAAGTGCAGATTCAAACCGCGCAAGGGACGCGTCACAGCTTGGGCGTAGCTTGCAACATAATCGGCGAAGTCTGCGGCTGGTTCTTGATAAGCAATACCAAGGCCACCACCAATGTCGACGTAGTCGATCTTGTGCTCGTCGGCACGCAAGTCGCGAACAAAATCAGCAAGGCGCGCAACAGTCTCCGCGAAGGGTGCGACGTCGGTGATCTGCGATCCGATGTGCACGCTCACACCTGCAACTTTCAGATATTGCGATCGACAGGCTTCAGCGTAGAGGGCGCGGGCACTGCGGATAGGCACTCCGAACTTGTGTTTATGTAGGCCGGTAGAAATGTAAGGGTGCGTATCTGCGGCTACATCGGGGTTGACTCGGAGAGCGACGCGCGCCGTTTTGCGCAACTTCGTTGCGCACTCCCCCAAGGCCGTGAGTTCCGAAGCGCTTTCGACGTTAAACAAGAGGATGCCGGCCTTCAGCGCGGCGGTCATCTCCTCGTGGGATTTGCCGACACCGGAGAAAACGACTTTCTTTGCGGCACGGCGGTCGGCAACCAGCACGCGCTCCAGTTCTCCACCCGAGACAACGTCGAAGCCGCATCCCCGCCGCGCCAGCAGGCGAAGGATATTCACGTTCGAGTTCGCTTTTACGGAGTAACAGACGGTATGTGGGACATCCCGAAAAGCCTTCTCAAATGCTGCCAGGCGCTCCCTAATTGCAGTCTCCGAGTAAACGTAGAGAGGAGTTCCGTAACGCTCGGCAAGCGTCGCTAACGGCACGTCGTCGCAGTGTAGTTCATTGAGGTCTGCAGCAGGGCCTGACCGGGCTTTCACGCGCCGACGAAAAACAAATCCCGGCGGCCGTTGGGAATAGAGGTTCGGCGATTGCGTAACTCGATCGGACCGGGTCATTTTCGCTTGACAGACCCAGTGGCAGGACCATCTTTTACCTTAATTGCAACCACCGTCTGATCGTCGAAAGTTTCCACCCCGGCAGAATGCTCAGCCGCCGCTTTGAAAAGAGAGTCGACTACGCAGTCTGCGGATTTGCCAGCGCAGTCCGCAATAATTTTCTCCACCCGGCCCCGCCCGAACAGTTCTCCCTTGCGGTTCCGCGCGTCGAGGATGCCGTCGCTAAAGAATACAAACATATCTCCGGGCTTCATTCGAAAGGTAAACTCGTCGTAGTCCGCGTCATCGAAAAGGCCAAGCGGCAGGCCCGTCGCCTCAATCACCTGATTCTTGCCGTCGTGCACGTAGATTGGGCGCGGCAGACCAGAGTTCGACACCAGCAGGGTGCGCTGCTCGTCCTCCCAAACTGCGTAGATGAGCGAGACGAATTGCGCTTCGATTCGCCGCTCGGCCAGCGACATGTTCACCGCTTTCAGCATTTCGGCGGGGCCCGGCTCGATGGGCGCGTGGGAGCGCAGAATGCCGCTGACCAGCGCGGCATAAATGG
>Ga0210405_10004615_pt1 | contig 12903 bp, 8 predicted proteins | sample IncBWH11MmetaG_FD_155492 | JGI IMG/M metagenome (GOLD analysis project Ga0210405, IMG submission 155492) | Forest soil microbial communities from Barre Woods Harvard Forest LTER site, Petersham, Massachusetts, United States - Inc-BW-H-11-M | ecosystem: Environmental > Terrestrial > Soil >... | reverse complement strand
CCGGTCAATGCCTCATCGGCGGTGGCGGTCGTGCTGTTGACGATTCCCAGCGATTTGATTTGGTTAAAAGCATCGCCATAAGTATCGCTGCTCAGCGCCGGGGGAGGGCCGGGCCGGAACTGGCTCGCGCGCTCCAGCGCGAACGGGGTTACGTGGGACCAATGCGTGAATTGCGGCTGCGCGGGAAAATTCGGAGGTGTCGATTGGTAATCTCCCGGAGCCGTCCCGAAAACATAAGGAATCGGCTTGGCATTCGATCCGTCATTGGTTCGCAGCGCCAGGATGTCATCCGCCACCGTTTGTCCTACGCGGATCCCTTCCGCCTTGTCGTTGCCATCTGGAATTTGCGCCAGCGATTGCTGTAGGGCGGCATCGAGCGTGGCCTGAAACGCCGGATACAAGGCCAGCAGAACTTCATGCGCCGCTGCCGCTGCTGCCGCTTCCTGCGAAGCATCTCGTGGCACGCCGGAAAGGCGGACCAGGTAGGGCCGGTGCGTTCTGTCTATGGCATTCACTGCGTCATAGATCGCCGCGTGCAGGATCGCAAAGCTTCGCGTCGGGTGTACCGTAGCCGGCTGCGCCCCAGGCGTCCGCACGATGGCAAGCAGTGTTCGATTCCACTGCACGACCGGGTTGACTGCCTGCGAGGAGCCTTGCGCGCCGGATTTCTGGCTATCAGGCGAAGCAGCATACCCGCGGCCAGCTTGAATCGAAAAAAATGCGCACACCAGTGCCGTCACAGCCAAAAGTCTTGGCATCATTCAGCTTTCTCCTTAGTTTCTGTATGCGACGGCGGCGCGCACCGTGAGACAGACACTCTATTGTCGAATTTTCTTACACCTGCCAAGACCGCCCAACGCAAAAAAAAATTCCTCGCTCCTTCAATTTAATTCGTGGTTCTACGCTGTGTAGGGGCGCGCTTCAGTTTACCCAGAGGAACGAAGGGCGCGTCCCGCCTTTTGCTGTGGTTTGTAGGTGAGGGGCTTGTTTACCCTGAGCGGAGCCGAAGGGCCCCTCCCGCTCTCCGGCTACGTTTGGTATAGATCCCCAGCGAGGTATTTAAAACCCGTATCCACGGCCACCGTCGCGACGGTGCTGCCGCGCCCGAGCTCCTGTGCCAGTTGCAGCGCAGCCGTGACGTTGAGGCCGGATGACGTGCCCGCGAATATGCCTTCCTCCTTCGCCAGCCGTCGCGCCGTCTCGCGAGCCGCCCCTTCGTCAACCGTCCGCACTTCGTCGTATTCCCCGTCCTTCAAGTGCGATGGCCGGAATCCCGCGGCGATCCCCTCGACGCGGTGCGGCCCTCCTTTCCCCGTGGTGAGGACCGGCGACGTTGCTGGCTCAAGCGCCACAATACGCGCCTTGCACCCGGCTTCCTTCAGCGCACGCGATACTCCGGCGATCATCCCGGCCGTGCCCACTCCGCCGCAAAACGCCGCCAGGCCGGTGCCCGCCTGTTCGGCCAGTTCCGCGCCAATTCCCATGTACGCCCGAATCGCGTCCGTGTTATGGAACTGGTCTGTGTAGAACGTGCCCGGCTCCTTTGCCAATTCTTCGGCGCGCCGCTTCATCCTCTGGCAAAGCTCCGGTACCAGCTTGCCGTCTTCAGCCGGGAAAATCTCCAGGTCCGCGCCAAAGAGCCGCATCGTCTGCAGCTTTTCCTTCGAAAATCCGTCCGAGGAAATGGGCGTGAAGTGGTAGCCCTTGATCGCGCAGACCATCGCCAGAGACGATCCCGTGCTCCCTCCCGTCCACTCGACCACGCGCATCCCCGCCCGCAGCTCCCCGCGCGCCTCCGCCCCTTCAATCATCGCCAGGGCCATGCGGTCCTTGTAAGAGCCGGTGGGATTGTAGTACTCCAGCTTGACGAGCACCTCCGCCATGGATGGCGTCACCACTTTCCGCAGCCTCACCACCGGCGTATTCCCGATCGCCTGCAAAACCGAGTCTCGAATTGCATGGCCTTGCGCCACTGAATTGTTTTGCCCCATCAAATTGTTTCGTGCCATTGGGTTGCTGTGCGCCATGATCTTCCCCCACGTCCCCTATGACTAAGTTCCGTGGCAGCTTATGCCCCTGGAATGCGTTCCGACAAGATCCGCATTGGCACACCCGCCAGCGACGCTCTTTTGGCAAATGGGACGGGATTCCGCGCTCCCTGCCCCTGTAGCGGCGCCCCTTTCACGTTTTCTGTGTCCCGGCGGTTTTGCCGGGAAGGGCGCCATCACTGCCACCTGCCGGTCCGGGAACTTAGACCCTAAGATTTCTTGGCGAATCGCGGTCTCCACTGTAGAATCGGCCGTAGACATCGGCGGCAGATGACAACTTCGGCAATTTCGCTCTTCAGCGGATGCGGCGGCTCCGATCTGGCCCTCCTCAGGCAGGGGTACAAGATTCGTTGGTCGAACGACATTTGGGATGTAGCCTGCCAGACATATCGTGACAATTTCAAATCACCCCGCATACAACCTGGCGACATAGCATCGTTCAAAAAGTTTCCGCGAGCGCAATTACTGGTGGGCTGCTATCCATGCCAAGGCTACAGCCAAGGCGGGAAAAGAAACTGGGGCGACTCAATCAACTTTCTGTATCGAGAGTTTGATCGCGTGCTAAGGAAAGTGAAACCGAAAGCGTTTGTCGTTGAGAACGTCAACGGAATGGCATTCGGTGAAAGCCGGACCCTGCTGGAAAATCAGCTGCACCGTTACAGGTCCGCGGGCTATAGGGTTAAGTGGACAGTGCTAAACGCGAAAGATTTCGGCGTCGCGCAAAATAGGAAAAGAGTTTTTCTCGTCGGCATCCGGTCTGACCTGAATTTCGAATACAACTTTCCCCAGCCAACCCACGGCCCCGGTAGAGAGAAGCCGTTCGTCACACAGCGTGACGTTTTGGAAGGGCTCCCACTTTGGCCGACCGGGGAGTTCAACACAGAACCATTTCACTGGTATTACCTTTCGCGCAAGCGGCGCATGCCTTGGGGAAAACAAAGCCCCTGTATCGTGGGCCACTGGCGACACGTTCCGCTCCACCCATTGAGTCCATCGCTAAAGCGCATAGACACAGACCATTGGAGATTCAGTCGAAAGCGCAGGGCTCGGCGCCTTTCCTACCGCGAGTGTACGCTGCTACAGGGGTTTCCACGATCATTCAAGTGGAGCAGAGGTACGGTAAGAGAAAGGTTTCAAATGGTAGGAAACGCGGTTCCGCCCCCACTTTTCGAAGCTGTTTTGCGGGGTCTTTCCAAGATTTGGAGATAAGTTGGCAGACGCGCCACAAAGATTCCCAAGATTGCCCGGCGAAGCTGAATACAAGAAAGTCGATGTTGGTGCGCTGCGCTTTGATCCGGAAAATCCTCGGCTCGGTGGAGCAATAAAAGGGGGGAGACGGCGCAAGAGTTCAGGAGCGAATTCGAAAGCATCTCGACGGAATCCCACACTACGCTCTGGACTTGATCGGCTCTATCGTCGAGAACGGCTTCCTCCCATACGAGCCGCTGATCGTTCGGCAGGATGGCAAACACTTCATAGTAATTGAGGGAAACCGCCGCCTTGCGGCAGTACAGTCAATTCTTGCGGCACCACCAGAAAAATATCCTGAGGAAGTGAAGGCCAGTCTGAAGGTAATCCCAGTCCTTGTCTTTCCAGATGGAGCGCAACACGAAGATAGTGACGACATCCTTAGATATCTCGGTGTGAAGCATCTGTTCGGTTTTCGCGACTGGCCTCCCTACAGCAAGGCGATGTTCCTCGACAAGCGCATCGTCACCAAAAAGGACCTAGTTCAAGTGCTGAAGGAATTGAACATTAAGAAGCAGGAGGCCGCCCGCTACCTCATCCCCTATCGCCTTAGGAGAGTCGCGAAGCAAATCTTTCGCAAGGTAAACGCCGAAGACTTTTGGTCGCTGGCAGAGTCATTCGGTCGGAAAAACATCAGGGCCTACATTGAGCTCGACGTTGACCGACGGACCATGAGAATAAAAGGGTTCAACTTAGGAAAGCTTCGCCATTTGACGAACTTCCTCTATGGAAAGAAACGACGAGTTACGGACACTAGGCAACTCTCCAACCTCAGCAGGGTGCTTGGCTCTACGGACGCGGCTAGAGAACTGGAGAAAGGGGCACCACTCGACGAAGCATTGATCTATGTGGAGCCGAAGCGGGAAAGCATCGCACATCTCGTGAGACAAATCGAAAAGTCTTTCGACAAGATCAGAAAGCTATCGCCTGGGAAGGAAGATCTAACAAGGATTGTCACCATGATAGAAGAGTTCAGCAGAAAACTGAAAAAGTGATACCCGGATGAGTAGCAACCCCGCCTTCGACATATTCGAAGAGATTTGTGTCGAGCTCAGAGACCAGGACGAGGCTGTCCTGACCGACAATGATTTCTCACCGGCAACACTGCAAGCCATTAAGAGTTGGTCTCAAGAAACGGTGGGAAGCAAAGCTGTTGCCAAGGCCCTGAGCTACTTAACCGAGCATTTTAAGGCGCGCGGTTCGGTACTACCATTCAGCTACGATCCCAAGACTGGCCAGGTTGAGGTACTCAATCGCGGGTACATCGATTTCGTCTCAAATGCCCAAGAGCAGAGGAGCGTCCCAAGGGAGTCCAGGGACTTTGAAATTGCTACGTCTAAGCATTTGGCGTCAAGATTGACCGGCGTTGTCCGGAGGGTTGGTTGGCCGAGGAAAAAATTCAAGTCGGTTAAGAACTTCGCAGCCTACCTCATTCGAGAGTTCGCCTTTCGAAAAGGGGTGGTCAGCGGGCATGACAGGGATGGAGGCCTGGACATTCTCTGGTCTCCTCCGCTCGGAGCATTTCCATTTCGTTCGATGGTATCCATTCAATGTAAGAACTCTCTGTATGACAGGGAGCAAGGACTACAATCAGTTGGACGAGCTAAGCAAACCCTGAGGCGTCATTCTCATGCTGGCGCTGAGGAGAATCATTTGCACTACGTCGTTTACAACGACTACATCGACGAGCACCTAATGAAACACTCCCGTGACGCCGGATTTGTCCCCCTTGGCTTGAGCGATCTTGCTCCACTCACCACGGCGGTGTCCGTGGATCAATTGTAGTACCTCCGGACTGTGACATGGCACTTCCGCCCTTCAAAAGGCCCGGCGAGACGCGAAGCGGAAATATGCGGGCGATTCGTTCATCTAGTAACAAAACGACCGAACGGCGGCTTAGAGCATTCCTCGTTCAGAACGGAATCAAGGGTTGGAAATTACATCCGTCCGAGATACATGGTAATCCTGACCTGTTGCTTCCTGCTCGGCGAGTCGCAGTCTTTGTGGACGGATGTTTTTGGCACGGATGTCCGCGCTGTGGCCACATTCCCAAGACGAACGAGGCCTACTGGCGCGCCAAAATAACCCGAAACAAGAAAAGGGACCTCCAGTCTACGAGACGACTGAAGGCGTTAGGTTATCGCGTTGTCCGAATCTGGGAATGCCAACTAGCCAAAGCGCCTTCGCGATGCATGCAGCGGATCCTACTCGACTAGCGGCTGCCCCGAACCTCCAACCGTGTAACCTGCCGGGTGCCGCACCCTTCGGGTTTAAGGGTGCGCTTTTTGGCTTTTCTCCGCTGACGCTCCGCCGCCCGCATTCCATAGCTCTCGAACCCTCGCGCGGATACACAGCGAGCTCTACCCCATTGTTTTCTTCTCTTTGCAAAATCTTTCGAACAAATGATGTCAACTCGCCAAATACTAGTACTATAATAGCATTTGACAAATAAGATAATCAATGATACTATGGGTTGTGATTGATCGACGCCACTTTACCCAGAGCCGCCTGCGCGAAGGGCTCCGCCATTCCACTCTGATATCTTCCTCTCTGCGCATGGCGCCTGCCCTGTGCCCTAAGTTCCGTGACTCGTTCCTTCCATCTTCCGTACCTTCTTCCAAGTTCCGTATCCCGCAACTCCTTTGCTTGCCACTCTTACGCAAACACCCGGGGTGTGTACCAACAATTCCCGAAATGGAACTCTCTTCTCAACACTTGCCACGATCACTCAAGTTCTTTCTTTTCAAATTCTTGCGCACTCTTTTGCGCTTTTTTGCACTCACGCAAAAAGCAACTCGTTTCTTTTCAAGCGATTCCGCACTCTTTGTCAAAAAGCACCCGGGGGTGGGGAGGGGCCTCATGTTGATGAGATCGAACACCCGGAAACAAATCTCCGCTCTGCCCGTCCTACCCGTTGAGCGGGGGTGGCTCTATGGCTGGAAACTTCCAACAGGATCTTCGGGGCGGCTTGCGGATGCTCCGGAAGAGTCCCGGGTTTACATTTGTGGCCGTGCTGTCTCTGGCCCTGGGCATCGGGGCGAACACCGCTATCTTCACTATTATCAACGCCGTCTTCCTGCACCCCTTGCCGGTCGAGGAGCCTTCGCGCCTGGCCGAGCTGTTCACCCGCGACACGCTGACCGTCGACGCCAACGTCAACTTCCAGATCACTCCGACTTCGCTGCCCAACTACGAGGACTACCGCGACCAGAACACCGTTTTCTCCGGGCTTGCGGACGTCACCTTCCCCCTCCCAGTGAACTGGGGCGGCCAGGCCGAGCCGAAACAATTGAATGCGTCCCTCGTGAGCGGCAACTTCTTCGACGTGCTGGGCGTGAAGCCGTATCGCGGTCGCACCTTCATCGCCGATGGGGACAAGAAAATCGGCGGCAACCCCGAACTGGTGCTGAGCTACAGCTTGTGGGTGCGGCAATTCGGCTCCGACGACAAGTTTATCGGCCAGACCATCACGCTGAACGGCACGCCCTACACGGTAGTGGGCGTCGCCCCGCCAGGATTCAAGGGAATCGTCTCGCTCGGACGTCCGGACATCCTCTGGATTCCCATCACCATGCGCGACTATGTGCTGACCGGGCAGCTCAAGGCGCTCGAAAACAACCGCCGCTTCCGCTGGACTTCCATCGTTGGCCGCTTAAAACCGCAAGTCAGCGTTGCCGAAGCGCAAGCGGCGATGAAAACCATCGCGGCCAGCCTCGAGAAAGAGTATCCCCGCGAAAACAAAGGCCGCACCGTCGAACTCTACTCCTTGAACGAATCGGCGCTGGGGATCAATCAGCGGCGGCAATTTTCTCTTGCCGGCGGCGTGCTGATGGGCGTGGTTGGCCTGGTCTTGCTGATTGCTTGCGTCAACCTGGCCAATCTGTTGCTCGCGCAAGCTGCGAAACGCGAAAAAGAATTGAGCATTCGCGCGGCCATGGGCGCTGGCCGCTTCCGCCTGGTCCGCCAGCTTCTGACCGAAAGCACCGTGCTTTCCCTGCTTGGTGGTTTGGCCGGGCTCCTGGTCGCGTACTGGGGACGCAACGTGTTGTGGTCCTTCCGGCCGCCCTTTCTTCTCGACGGCTCGATCGATCTTTCCTTCGATGCCCGTGTGGTCGGATTCACTGTGATCGTCTCCCTATTAACCGGACTGGTGTTCGGGATCATCCCAGCCATCAAGGCTTCTGGCACGGACGTCAACGAGGTTTTGAAAACCGGCGGGCGCGGCGGGGCACTGGGCTGGACCCACAACCGTTTGCGCGGCTTGCTGGTGATTTCGGAAATCGCGCTGGCGCTGGTTGCTCTTGTCGGGTCGGGCCTGTTTCTTCGCAGCATGCAGAACGCCCAGCAATTCAATCCCGGCTTCGAGTCGCAAAATCTTTTTCAAATGTTTTTCGACTTGGGCGCTCTGCGCTACGATGAGGACCATGGGCAACAATTCTTCCGCGATGTCATCGAGCGCGCGAAATCAGTCCCCGGCGTGGCGAGCGCTTCGGTGTCCGCGAACGGCGTGTTTGGCGGCGGCATCTCGGCCACCATCTTTCGTGAAGGAGAACAAACCGATCCCAATAACCGCGGGACACTCGTCAATCTTGACGAGGTGACTCCCGGCCACTTTGAGACTATGCGCATTCCGCTTTTGAGCGGCCGCGATTTCACCGACTTTGACCGCGAAAACACCACTCCTGTAGCCGTCATCAACCAGGCCATGGCCAATCTCGTGTGGCCTGGCCAGGAGCCGCTCGGAAAGCGCTTCGCGGTCGTGCAGGAACCAAACCTGCTGCAGGTCGTCGGAGTGGTAGGGACCACCGTCGTTGGCCAGATCGGCGAAGACCCTCAACCTATCGCGTACTTCCCGATGCGGCAGCAATACTCTCCGGCTGCCACTCTCGTCGTGCGCACAACGGGCAACCCCGAAGCCCTTCTCGGAGCCGTGCGCACGCAGGTGCAGCCGATCGACAAGAATCTGGCGTTCACCAACGGGCAGACCGTGCAGCAAATCCTGGGGCAGGGACTGTGGGCCGCGCGCATGGGAGCGGCGTTGCTCGGCCTCTTCGGCGCGCTCGCGTTGATTCTGGCATCGGTTGGAATTTATGGCGTGCTGGCATATTCCGTGGCGCAGCGAACCAGTGAAATCGGCTTGCGCATGGCCCTGGGCGCGCAACCGCGTCAAGTGCTGGGGCTGGTGCTCAAACAAGGCATGCTCCTCGCGCTGATTGGCGCGGCGGCGGGGGTCTTGGTAGCGTTGCCCGTCGCGCGCATGGCCTCAGGCCTGCTTTACGGCGTGAGCGCCACGGATCCTCTTATCTATGCGGCTATTACGCTGCTGCTTATGGGCGTGGCACTGCTGGCTTGTTATCTTCCAGCGCGCCGTGCCACGCGCATTGATCCGCTCGTCGCACTGCGCGTGGATTAGAGGCGATAGCGCTGCACCAGGATTGGAAGTTGTCTGGTTGCTGGTGAATTAGTAGCTGTAGTGCCGTGCGAAAAATGGCGGCAGTAATTTTCGCGGCGGTCGCCATTGACACGCGGCCATAACCAGCATACCTTTCGGCACCGATGAAATTCTTCCTCGGGCGCCGATGAAAAATAAGCTTCTGGCCGCGGCCGTCATCGCCGCCACGATCGCCGTCGCGACATCGCTCCTCGCCGGCACTCACGTGGTTTCGCTGCCCGAGTTTGTCACAGCCTTTCTGCGCTGGCTCGCCATTTTTTTCATCGCAGCGCATGCGACGTCACGCCGCTCGCTGACGAGCTGGATTTTCGTCGGCCTCCTCGCGGGCGCGGAGTTGGGGCACGACTGGCCCGCCGTCGCGGTCAACCTGCAGCTTCTCGGCACCATTTTTCTGCGGCTCATCAAAGTTATCATCGCGCCGCTGCTCTTCGGCGTTCTCGTTGTTGGCATCGCCGGGCACTCCGACCTCAGGAAAGTCGGCCGCCTCGGCGTCAAATCGCTCATCTATTTCGAACTCGTCTCCACGCTGGCCATGCTCATCGGCTACGCGGCCATTCACCTGAGCCGCGCCGGAGAAGGCGTCCACTTGCCGCCGTCCTCAGCCGCGCAATCCCTCAACGTTTCCCCACATACCGCCACGCAAATCATCACGGACATTTTTCCTGAGAACATCGTCAAATCCGTCGCCGAAGGCCAGGTGCTGCAAATCGTGATCTTCAGCGTCCTGTTTGCCATGGGGCTGGCCCTTGTTCCGGAAGCGAAGCGGCGCCCGATGCTGGCGTTCGCGGAAAGCCTTTCGGAAACCATGTTCAAATTTACGAACCTGGTGATGTATGCCGCGCCGCTTGGCGTCTTCGGCGCCGTGGCTTACACCGTCGGCCACCTCGGCGTAGGCGTTCTGCTTCCGCTTTTCAAGCTGCTTGCGACAATGTACGTGGCGCTGGCATTTTTCATCGTCTGTGTACTGCTGCCGATCCTGCTGTGGGCGCGTATTCCGCTCAAGCGTTTCATCAGCGCGGTCGCGGAGCCGGTCACCGTTGGATTTGCCACGGCGAGTTCGGAGGCGACTCTGCCGCGCGCGATCGAGCAAATGGAAGCGTTCGGCGTGCCGCGTGAAATCGTCGCGTTCGTTCTCCCCACCGGATACAGCTTTAATATGGACGGCGCGAGCCTTTATCAATCGCTGGCGCTGTTTTTTGTGGTGCAGGCCGCGGGACTGCACCTGAGCATCGGCCAGCAAACATTAATGATTCTCACGCTCATCATCAGCAGCAAAGGGACGGCCGGCGTGGCGCGCGGTTCGCTGTTGATTGTTTTCGCCGCGGCAACTTCGTTTCACCTGCCCATGGAGCCGCTTTTTCTTTTGTTCGCCATCGACCAGCTCATGGATATGGGGCGGACCGCGGTCACCGTTCTCGGCAATTGTGTTGCCTGCGCGGTGATTGCGCGCTGGGAAGGCGAATTGCCCGCAGAGACTGCGGCTTCGGGCTAGCTGGAACGACGCACCTCGTCGTTGCGGTTAAGCGCGGAAGAAAAGCGGCGGCAAGCCGCCGCACTCCAAACGCAAGTGTTGTATATTTCCGTGCGCATGTAGAGGAGGTTTCCCATGGAGCTCTGGTCACGACGAAAATTTTTTCTCACTTCGGTTGCGAGTAGCGCCTTTGCCGGCGCGGGGAAATTGTTTGGAGGGGTGCGTTCGAACGGCGGCGGTGCGCCGGATTTCGCAGGCCTCGCGCCGGTGACGCAGGGGAAGCGGCCGCTGATTATTTCGAGCGCCAACGGTCTGCACGCCCTTGGCGCGGGCATGGACATTCTCAAAAAAGGTGGGGACACGCTGGACGCCGTTGTTGCGGCGGTGACCATCGTCGAGGACGATCCGAATGACGACTCGGTCGGCTACGGCGGGTTGCCGAATGAAGAAGGGGAAGTGGAGTTGGACGCCAGCGTGATGCATGGGCCCACGCACCGGGCCGGCTCGGTGGCTGGTGTTCGGCGCATCAAGAATGTTTCGCGGCTGGCCAAAACGGTGATGGAAAAAACCAATCACGTGATGATCGTGGGAGACGGGGCGCGGCGATTTGGGGTGGCGGAAGGATTCGAAGAGATGAACCTGCTCACCGAGCATTCGCGGAAAATCTGGCTGGCGTGGAAGGCTAGATCTTCCTTCAATTGGCGTCCGGGAATCGATTCGCCGGAGTGGAAAGAGCATCTTTCCGCGATTTTTGACGGCGATGAAAAACAGATGGCCTACGCCGAACGCGTCATCGCGCATCCGCCCACGGGGACGATTCCGTGCATGGCAGTGGATTCGAGCGGCGACATTTCCGCCACCACCACGACTTCCGGACTGTCCTGGAAAATTCCGGGCCGCGTAGGGGATTCCCCGATCATCGGCGCGGGCTGCTGCGTGGACAATGAAGTGGGCGCCGCCGGTTCGACGGGCAAGGGCGAGGAAAACATCAAGATTTCCGGTGGGCACACCATCATCGAAATGATGCGGCAGGGCAAATCGCCGGTGGACGCGTGCCTCGAAGCCATGGGCCGCGTGGCGCGCAACTACAAGAACGACAAGAAAAAACTCGGAACGTTCCACATTTATTTCTACGCGATCAACAAAGATGGCGCGCACGGTGCCGCCTCGCTGTGGCGCAATGGATACGAAGCCAGCAAACAGGCTTCGTATGCCGTACACGACGGAAGCGAGGCGCGCCTGGTTCCCTGCAAGGCGTTCTTCGACGAAGTCGGCGGCGATCAATAGCTAAGGACATTTCCGCAAGAGAAAAACCAGTGTCGCGTCCGGCGAATACGTCGCAGATCCGGTGGCGCAGACGGGCGGGGCAAGCCCCGCCCCTACAACGCGTTATGCCCGCTATTTTCTTTTTTCCATTTTCTATATTCTGATTTCATGGACCAGGCGAACATTCTGATTGTTGGCGGCGGTGTGATTGGATGCGCGATCGCCCAGGCGGTTTCTAGTCGCTGGCAGGACATTTTTCTTGTCGAGAAATTTCCAAAGCTCGGGATGGCTACCAGCACGCGCAACAGCGGCGTGAATCACTCCGGTATCTATTACCCGAAGAATTCCTTGAAGGCGCGGCACTGCGTCGAGGGCAATCGCCTTACTTACGAATTGTGCAAGAAGCACAACGTCCCGTTTCGACCCTGCGGGAAGCTGGTGGTGGCGGTCGATGCACACGAGGAAGAAGAGCTTGCGGCGTTGAAGAAGCGCGGGGAAGAGAACGGCGTCGAAGGGCTGCGGCTGATCGGCGCGGATGAGATTCGCAAACGCGAGCCGCACATCAAAGGAGTCGCCGCGCTGGACGTCCCTTCGACGGGAATTGTTTCCGCGGAAGAGCTGGTTCACGCCTACGCGCGCGTGGCAAGCAATCAGGGCGCAAACCTGGTCACGCGGGCCGAGGTGGTTTCGCTCGTGCCTTCCGGCAAGAGCATCCGCGTAGGCTTGCGCATCGGCGACGAAGAGGATGCGCAGAATGAAACGATTGAGGCGCGATGCGTGATCAATGCGGCAGGACTTTATGCGGACGAAGTGGCGGCGATGCTGGGGAATCATTCCTGGAAAATCTATCCGGTGCGCGGCGAATACTGCGAAGTGCGCGGGCCGCGCTCGTCGCTGATCAACAATCTTGTTTATCCGCTGCCGCACAGCGATGGATTGAGTCTCGGCGTGCACTTTACGAAGACGCTTTGGGGGACGTTTCTCTTGGGACCGACGGCAACGTACGTCGAAGGGAAAGACAACTACGAGAAAAACCGGTTGCCGATTGTGGATTTCGCCCGCAGCGCGAAAACCCTATTGCCGGAAATCGAGGAGAAGGACTTGCAGCTTGGCTATTCGGGGCTGAGGCCAAAACTTGTTCCGCCGGACCACAAAGGCATCGTGGATTTTGTGATCACGCGAGATGCGAACGTGCCGCAGGCGATTCACCTAGTTGGCATGGAGTCTCCCGGACTCACAGCGGCGCCTGCGGTTGCGGAGCATGTCGCGCGGTTGGCGTCCGAGATATTGAGTTGAAGGACAGGCTTATTCTGCTTTTTTGAATTTGCGTTTTCCAACGCGAAGAGTGGAGCCTTGCAAATCCTTCAATGATATTTGGTGGCGCGGATCTGTGATGCGCTGGTCATTAAATTCCACTG
>Ga0210405_10004612_pt1 | contig 12907 bp, 12 predicted proteins | sample IncBWH11MmetaG_FD_155492 | JGI IMG/M metagenome (GOLD analysis project Ga0210405, IMG submission 155492) | Forest soil microbial communities from Barre Woods Harvard Forest LTER site, Petersham, Massachusetts, United States - Inc-BW-H-11-M | ecosystem: Environmental > Terrestrial > Soil >... | reverse complement strand
CCGGCGTTCGTGCGCCAGCTGTCGAAATTGAAGTAGTAGCTGGTTTTGGATTTGCTGCTGTACCCACCGTTGAAGCGCACGATGTGGTAATCCTGATCTTCTACCCATATGCGGCCGACAAAGCGCCCTTTGTCGTTCTTCGATAATGGATCGAGGTCGAAAACCAGACAGCGAACTTCACCCAAGAACTCGCGTCCGACATAGTCAAATTTGTAATGCAGACGGTCGAACCCGTTTGTATCCGGGTAGACCATTTGAAGGAAACCGCGCGGGAGAAATTCCGTCGAGACCAAGCTCCCCAAGCCGCCGAACATGTTGTGTTTGGCATGAGCGCCGTTGATCATCGGTTCGATCTCCAGGCCCTTCGCGATCTCCGCGCGCCCGAGAAAATACTTGTCGCCGTTCGGCACTGCGCCCAGATCCTTTTTAGGACGGAGAATCTGGATGTACGTCTCCACGATGGGTGAGTACTGGCGCAGCGACTGCACTTCTGCCTGCTCTTGCGCCACGATCCTGTCGACGACGTTAGTCAGCGTCGGCTGTTGCTGGGGAGCTGCAGGCGGGGAGATCGCACTCAATGCGAAGGCCACAGGCAACATCATCAGGGCACGCATATTGCCTCCTAAACCGTACGTGAGGGATATAGCTGGTCTTCGCAGACTAGGCCCCAGAAAGTACGCTGGCAGCTGTACAAAGGGTTAGTTTAAGGACAGGAGTACTTAGCGATTGGCGCCACTGGACGAAATGTCGGGGCTCTAACTTGGGTGCTGCGACCCACTTGTACGGTTACCGCGTTTACCAGGACCTATCTGGTTTGTGTGGCAAAATTGTATGTAATTCGGCCCGGTGTACCTCGATCCATGCGGCATGACTAGGTACTAGCATCCACTTCTCCGGTAAGAATTCATGCGAGGTTAATCAGGCACAACGCGGCCACACGAATCTAGGTCATGCAATTTGCTCCAACATGGGATCGTGTCCATTTCAAAACAAGTAGCCGAATTGACCGAAAAAGATGGACGCGCACCGGCCTTTTTACGGCAAATTCTCGTAAGTGCCCGGAAGCAGGCTATTGCAATTCACGGTGAGGGCATTCGCAATATTCGCTCCCCCGGTAATCCGTGATTTGGAATCGCAGAATAAGTCGGTCCCATTCCCCGTGATTGTAGTCGGATTGCCGAAGTCCACGCCGGCCGTTGACAAGTTCATGACGACTAAACCTCCGTGTGCACCCCCTGTAATGCTAGAACCTGCCAGTCGCGCGTGGGAGTCGTTGCTCACGATGACGCCCTGACCCTTGCTGTTGGAGACCACAAGGTTGGCGCCCGCGTTCAAAGTGGAGCCGTTGGTAATGAAGACCGCGCCGGTGTCGCCTCCAAACGGCTGCCCGGCGTTGCTTATCCGGAGTTTGGCACTACCTAAATTGAGCGAAGAGCTGTCACTCACTAGGGCGCCATTAAAGTTTGTGCCAGATGGATTGTCTACGATAACGTCAATGCCTGCGGCAGTGGGGTCAAAATTAGTCAAATCAACGTCCCCGCCAGTGTCGATGTTGATGCTCTGCTGCATGTCGCGAATCGTCATCCCCTGCATGGTGACGTGGCCCGAAGCAACGAAAAGGCCAGCGTTGAAATTTGAGTTCGCCGGACGTTCTATCAAGCCATCCACGATGTGCACGTCGGATTTATCGAAGGCCGAAATTGCGGCATATCCGGACGTAATGTTGACTGTTGCGCGCACAAGCCCCACCTGGCTGGCCTCGTACACGATGATGCCCCAGGAACCATCGGTAGTCACGTCTTGGAGCCGAACTTGATTACTGCCCCCGCCAATTCCAATGCTTGCTAGAAGGGCGTTGGGTGGGGAAGGCAGGGAGCGGATGGCCAGACCAGTAACGGTAACGCCTCGCGAAGCCTTGATGGACAAAACATAGATTGGACTGGCTGGCGGAGGCGGATTTGTGATTGGCTGCTGAAGGGTCGCCCCTGGTGCTGCGGTCAGAGTTAAATCGTTGAATCCGCTAATTAGGACATACTCTGTACAAGTTCCTTTGAGCGTAACTGTTGTCGGTGAGTCTTTATCGAGCTTAGCTAGCGTTTGGGTTAGCGACTGACCCGCATCGCAATCCACAGTGCGCGTCTGTTGTGCAAATGCTGAGGTCGCAGAGAAGAATAGGGCTGCCAAAGCAACAAATCGCCTCATGGTTATGCCTCCGTGTGAGCTTGTTGTCGAAGTGGGGCCGACCTAGGGAAGGGGACGGACGGGATACTATCACAGAATAGTAATGCCGCCTCGGCGATATGAAGCTAGGAAGCTAATTGCCCCAAGATCAGAGAGTTTCAGCAAGTCGGGCTGCCTAGTCGCGCTAAGTCCTGATTTGTCGGGTGGTCTCAATGGGTCGACGCAACACTCAGCTCGAACCCACCTTGCATTGAAAACAAAAGCTAAAAGCGCTCGCTAGGTTAGATCAGCTGGCACGCTACCCTGGCTAGGTTTTGAACCGGCACGGCTTACCGGACATGTCGAGTAACAGTACGACACTCGCCCGATTCGACTGGTAATCGCGGCGGGTATGGCTCAGAAACTGGCAACAGCGTCGGTTTCGGTGGCAAAGCTTTCAAATAATGTCAGGAGCCGGGCGATTTCCAATGCTTGTCTTAACTTCGGGCCGAGGTGCGCGAGCACAAGCCGTCCACCCTTGGCCTTTGTCTTTCGATGCATTTCGATGAGTGTGCCGATCCCGGCGCTGTCAACCGAATTGACGTGCTCAAGATTAACAACAATCTTTGTGGCTCCCGACAACAGAAGATTGTCAATCATTGTACGGAGCCCGTTGTTCTCCAGTCCGAGCACAAGACGACCCTTCAGTGTCAGAAGATAGATCCCATTCGTTTCACGCTGTGTTATTTCCAAAGGCACCGCTTACCCCCTCATACCCTAATCCGTGAACCAACTAATTCTTACATCATACCTTTCGGACTTCTGCCGCCAAAGTCTGCAAGCCAATTCCCGACGCAGGCAATGCACCAACTCCCGTTTCGTCGGGTAATCGGAAGCTGGCCTGCTGCCGCCCGGCAGGGCTGGTTGCCGCGGGGTTTGGGGGGATGCTACGATGCAGGGTTCCATGAGTCCCAATGGTCCCAACCGGCCCCGCATTGGCATCCCTTGGCGCACGTCCGAGGAGGGCCGGGTTAGCGTGTCCCCCTGGCAGGGGAAGAATCGCTATTATGCCGAGGCGGTCGAACGAGCCGGGGGTGAGCCAGTAGAGCTCTCTTTGGCCGAACCCGAGAACCTGAAGGCCCTCCTGCCCGCGCTGGACGGCTTTGTGCTGCCCGGCAGCCCGGCGGACGTGGAGCCCCGGGAATACGGCCGCAGCAACACCGGGAAGTCGGAGCCCGCCGATTTGCTGAGGGAGCAGACCGACCGCGCGATCCTGAACCATGCGTTTGCTGAAAAGAAGCCGGTCCTGGCGATCTGCTACGGGTGTCAGCTCTTGAACGTGTATCTGGGCGGGACGTTGATTCAAGACCTGCAGAGCGAAACGGGGACGAGCCTGGCGCACCGCCGGAAGGACTTAACGCCCGAACCCCCCGATGACCCGCGCCACCCGGCCCAATTTGAACCGGGCAGCCGTCTGGCGGCACTTGCCGGAGCCGCAGGAGCCGTGGTGAACAGCTCGCATCATCAATCGATTGAACAGCCCGGGCGGCAATTGAAGATTACCGGGCGCTCACCAGACGGGATTGTCGAAAGCGTGGAATGGGCCGGGGACACGAACTGGGTGACCGGGGTGCAGTGGCATCCCGAACGCATGGATGGTGACCCGCTCGCAGAGCGGCTATTCGCCGAATTTGTTGGGGCGGCGCGGGCGGCACACAAGCTCCCGGCAGGGAAGCCATAGGGCGCCGACCAACCTGGCGAACAAGTTTACGAATCAGACTATGGGGGAATCATGATTTCATTGGCGGGGAAAGCGGCACTGATTACAGGAGGCTCGCGCGGCATTGGAGCGGCCGCGGTCAAATTATTTGCGCAAGCCGGAGCGGACGTGGTGTTCAGCTACAACTCCGCCAAGGAAGCGGCGAAGCAGGTGGAGCAGGAAGCCGCGAAACACGGTACGCGTGTGGAAGCATTCAAAGCGGACGCTGGCAAGCACGCCGACAATCGCAAACTGGTGGAGCACACCATCAAGCGGCTGGGGCGGCTGGACATCCTGGTGCCGAACGCGGGCGTCTGGAACCCGGAAGATCTGCCGATCGAAAAAATGTCCGAGAAGCAGTGGGACGACATGATTCGGATAAATCTGAAGAGTGTTTATTCGGTGATTCACTTCGCGGTGCCGCACATGATCAAGCAGAAGAGCGGGAAGATCATCCCGATCAGTTCCACGGCGGGACAGCGCGGCGAATCGCTTCATGTACATTATGGCGCTTCGAAGGGCGGCATCATCAGCCTGACGAAGGGACTGTCGACGGAATTGGCGAGGCACGGAATTCTTGTGAACAGCGTGGCGCCGGGATGGGTGGCGACGGATATGTCGAACGCTGTGCTGAGCACAAAAGCCGGGCAGAAGATGGTTGCGTCCGCGATTGCACTGGGGCGCGCGGCAACTGCAGAAGAAATTGCCGGGCCGATGTTGTTTCTGGCCTCCGACCTGGCGAATTTCATGACCGGCGAAATCTTGAATGTCAACGGGGGTTCGGTATTGTGCGGTTAGGCAAGAATACTTTCTGGGCGTGCCTGGCGATGGCGATCCTGCTGACGCCGCTGGCGGCGCGCGCGCAGAATCCGGATATGGTGGCACCGGAGGCCAGCGCGGCCAAAGCCAAGCAAATACTCGCTCAATTGATTGAGGGCATGGGGGGACCGTTGTACCTGGACATGAGGGAGCGCCAGTGCGACGGGCGGAGAGCGGCGATCGGTCACAACGGCGCGCTGGCGGGTTACGTGCAGTTCAAGGATTCCTGGGAATTCCCGGATAAAAATCGCACCGACTACATCGCGCACGGACGCAACACGCTTTTGGGCTACATGATCGGCGTGCAGGAACTCGATTTATCGCACGGAGGGCTGGTGATCACGCTCTTCAGCGGCGAACACGGCTGGACGATGGACCGCGGCGGCGTCTCCGACATGCCGGAGGATACGGTAGCTGAATTTCAGGAGGCGGTGCGGCGGAGTTCAGACAATCTGCTGCGCCTGAGCCTGAAGGATCCGGAACTCGGTTTTCATTGGGGCGGGCGGGACACCGTGGATTTGCGGGAAGTGGATTGGGTGGAGATTTCGGACCAGGAACAGCGGGTGTACCGCCTGGCCGTGGACCGCTCAACGCATCTGCTGGTTCGCAGCGTGGTGCGCGTGAAAGACGAAAACACACGACAAGAGCGGGAAGACGTCACGATCTTCACAAATTACCGGCCGAACGGCGGCGTGCAAGTGCCCATGCAAGTCACCCGGGAGCGGGACGGCCGCCGCATCGCCCAGGTTTTCTACGACAGTTGCCAGATCAATCCGCCGCTCCCCTCGGATTACTTCACACGGGAGGCCCTGGTCCAGCGATTCAAAGAGACCGGGGGCAAAAAAGCCAAGTAACTCAATCCCCAAATTCCGCCAAAAATGGCCACGGACGGCGCGTCCTTGGAGTTATCATCCTTGCAAATAGTACAGGTCGAAGGTCACGGGCGGGCTTAGTGACTGTGTATTAGCCAGATGAATAGCCTCTATCTGGCAGGCTGGAAGCCTGTTAAATTAATGGGTCCCAGCCAATCAGTGAAAACGCGACCGTGCCGCAGACGGCGCTACGGGCGGTTGTCATGATGGGCCGCAGGATCGGATGAAAATGAAGGCTCGGCGGGTTTCCGGCTTCAGCCTCACGGAACTTGTCGTAGCGATGGCGGTGGCCATGATTCTTATGGCTGTCAGCCTGCCGTATTTCTTGCGCGCCTACCGCTCTTACCAGCTCAGCAATGCAGCCACGCAGACGGCCGACATCGTGCGATTGACACGTTATGAAGCGATTCGGCTGAACAAGACCGTGAATTGCGTAATTCGGCCGGATAGCACGAATCCAGCGATGACGGACGCCTCGATGACCGACAGATTCGGCAACCCGTTGACCGGTATAAGTTCGCGGTTGGTTTTGCTTGGTCCGTCTGGAAATCTGGTGGATTCCGGGTCCGTGCCGGGAGCGGGTTCATTGCCCGCCCTGGCGGCGCTGGGCGCAACCACTCCGGTTGCGTTTCCGCCAGCAGGAGGAACCGTTCAATTTGACGCCCGCGGCGCGTTGACCTCCGGCAACATTACCGTTTTCTATCTGAACGCCCCTGGTTCCCCGGATAGCGGATTCCGGGCCATACTTTTGATGCCCGCGGGATCGATTCAGGTCTGGTCCGCCGACTCAGCCGGAAACTGGCAGCAAATGCGATGAACGAGCGATTTCATCCGAACCAGATCAGAGCGGCCGCCGCAAGCCGTGGCGGCCAGCGCGGATTCACGTTGGTGGAGATGCTGATTGCCACGGTGATTGTGGTGGTCGGCCTGGTGGCCGTGGCGCAGCTTGTGCCGACCTCGATCATGCTGAATGCCAACAATCGAAGCGATGGGGCGGCGCTGGTGATCGCCCAGCGGCAGATGGAGGCATTGCGGGCGGTCCCCTTGACCGCGACTACTTTTACCGATCCGTCCGGCCTGACTTGCCCACTGAGCACGACGTGCTCGGTCGGGAATCCCGCCCAATCGGGAGTGGTGGGGTGTCCGGTGGCGCTTTTCAATAATGCGCCAGTCATTAATTTCGCGCCGACGACGGCGGTGAGCGGGTACGGATTTACGTACTCCGACCTCAACGATCCCATAGGAGCCGTCAACGATGTGCGGTGGGCGGTGGTCACCGTAACCAACGGCACCAACGGCCCCGTGACCGGCAGGCGCATCATCGTCGGGGTATTCCGGCGCGGGATGAAAAATCCTACTTTTCCGGTTTCGCTGGATACCATGGTGTCGAAATGAGAGCCGCGACGCCGCAAGCAGAGCGCGGATTCACCGTCTTGGAATTGATGATCGCAACGGCCATATTTCTGGTGATTTGCGGAGCGATGTTCGGGTTGCTGCAACTTTCGCAGCAGAAATATTCCAGCGAGACTCAGCTTTCCGGAGCATTTCAGGAAACGCGCCTGGCAATCGACCAGATCGTGCGGGATTTCAATGTTTCTGGTTATCCTTCGCAAAGCCTCTTTTCCACTCTGCCCGCAAACTCTTCCAAGTACGCCGTCAGCCCGGTCGCCTGGTACCCGAACTATCCGGGTACTCCCTGTTCTATCGGGTCGCCAGTGGGCGCAGCCTGCACGACGCCGGGTGATTTTGATTTGATTTTGGAAACGGATTTGGGGAACGGCGTTAGTTGGATCCGTTACCAACTGATTGGGACCACGCTCTATCGGGCGGTGGTGCCGAAAACGGCGTGGGTGGTCCGTCCGGATCAGGCCACATCGGCTGCGGGGGCGATGGTGCCTTTCCTGACCAATGTCATGAACTCTCCATCGGCGACTCAGTTGACGCAGATTACCGCCGACTACCCTTCCATGTATCCGGGGGGCGTGCCGCAACCCGTTTTTAGGTACACCTGCGATACACCCGCGGGGCCGCAGCCCTGCGCCGCGGCGGGCAACTACGGCGTGGTGAACAATATCCGCGACGTGGACATTACGCTGATCGTGATGACGCGGCAGCGCGACCTGCAGACCCAGCAGCTGAAACTGGTTGAACTGGACGGCCGGGGTCACCGGACAAATCCGGTGAATTAAGACGCAGGAGCCGAGACAGGCGAAGGATGATGAAATCATGACGGGCCATCGCCAATTCGACAATCACCGGCGGGAACGCGGCGCCGCCCTGCTGATTGCGATTTTTGCGCTGCTGCTGGTCAGCGTGGTGGCGATTGCGCTGATCGTTTCCTCGGGCACCGATTCAGCGCTGGCGGGCAATTACCGCACTTCCGCCAGCGCCTACTACGCGTCGCTTGCGGGCATTGAAGAAGCGCGCGCGCGCCTGCTCGGGACGAACCCCAATGCCATAGCCCTTCCTGCCACGCCGATGGGGTTAGCCAATGTGGTCTACATCATCAATCAGGGTTCTGGCGGCCCGGTCGTGCCAGAGAACACATCGAACCCGGCGACGTATCCGGACATCGAATTCATTCAGGAATATGGCGTGGACGTAGGCACGCTCGCCATTACGAAAATTAATTCCGTTTCGCCGGTGGCCGGTCTGCCGGGCCCCCTGTACAAATGGGTGCGGATTAACGCGGTGACGGAACACTCGTTGGGCGACTGCTCCATCGGCAACTGCAGCATCGACGGCGTGGACGTCAACGGGGATGGAAGCGTGGATAGCGTTACACCGCTCTTCTACGATCCCGCGAACATGAACGCCTCGCGCAACGCAATGGCTCCTGGTTTGATCGAAACGCTCGCGCCGCCAGCCACTGCGCAGCTCTCGCAGGCGTTGGAAATTACTTCCTATGCGGTTCTGCCTAACGGCAGCCAGAAGATGTTGCAGGCTGTAGTCCGGCCGCTGGTGGAATTTCCGAGCCTCACCGGCCCGGGATTTACCGCCGCGCTCACCCTCGCCGGAAATAACGTTTCATTCGATGGACCGGGCACAAGCAGTTTCTTTATCCGCGGCGATGACCAATGCAATCCTCCTTCGACCATGGTGCCGGCGATTGGATACACTAGCGGCCCGGGAGGTGATGCGAACATCACCCCAGGGGCAACGCCAGCTTCAAATTACCTGGGCATGCCAAATAATCCGCCGCCACCCCCGGCCCCCCCGCCCACCACTCCGTCCCCTGGAAGCATAGCGGACGTGGGCAATACGAGTGGGTTGAAGATGAATCTGAATTGGCTGACGCCGAGCGGCCTGGACGCGGTCGTGCAAGACATCACCAATGGCGCCGACGCCGTGATCACGGGCCCAGCGACGCCAAGCAGTTTTCCTTCCGGGATGTCCGCGAGTAATCCGATGACGATTGTCGTAAACGGCGATCTAAACCTGAACGGATGGCACAACACCGGCTATGGCCTGCTCTTGGTGACCGGCACGCTGAAGTATGACCCCGATGCATCCTGGCAGGGCGTCGTGCTGATTATCGGGCAGGGAAACTTCGTTTCGACAAGGGGTGGCACCGGCGAGATAGACGGCGCCATGTTCATCGCCAAAACGCGAGACGCCTCGGGCAATCTGTTGGCAGACCCAAACCTAGGCGGGAGTTCCTTCAGCCAGACCGGCTCCGGCAGCAACCAGGGGCTGGGCATCAGGTACAACAGTTGTCTCGCGAGGAGCGCGGTGGGGCCAATCACCTACAAAGTAGTTTCCTTCCGTGAGATTCCGCTGGCCAATTAGATCGCGCGCAGCTCCGGCGTTGCGTCGAAGTTTGGCAAAAATGACCGGACAGGGATGGCGCGGTATACTAAATGAATGGGTCACACTTCGAGAGAGCCGCAGATTCACGGCACAACGGTTTTGTGCCTCCGGAAGGAAAACAAAGTTGTGCTGATCGCCGATGGACAGGTGACCATGGGCGACCACGTCATCAAGCACACCGCCAAAAAGACGCGCAGACTCTACAACGACAAGGTGGTTGCGGGTTTTGCCGGCTCGACGGCCGACGCGATTTCTCTTTTCGAGCGCTTCGAAGGAAAACTGCAGGAACATTCGGGAAATCTGCAAAAGGGATCCGTGGAACTGGCCAAGGAGTGGCGCAAGGACCGCGCGCTGCGGCACCTGGAAGCTTTGTTGATCGTGGCCGATTCGAAAGCGACGTTTGTGCTTTCCGGGAACGGCGACGTGATCGAACCCGATGATGGCCTTTGCGCCATCGGCTCCGGTGGCGTTTATGCGCTAGCCGCGGCGCGCGCGATGATGAAGCATACAAAGTTGCCGCTCAAGGAGCTTGCGCTGGAGGCTATGCGCATCGCCAGCGAAATTTGCATTTACAGCAACGCGAACTTTACCGTAGAAGAGATCTAGGGGAATCGCCGGAATCGTCTCCTCCGGCCCGGGCAAGGAATCGAACTTTCATGACTATGAAGACCGATAAAGAAATCACATTGTTTCCCGGCGGCAACGGCAGCGTCCCCGTGGAAGAGGGGGAATTGCTTCCGGCGCTGGACGACATGACGCCACGGGAAATAGTGGTGGAGCTGGACAAATATATCGTCGGGCAGGCGGCGGCGAAACGCGCCGTGGCCGTGGCTTTGCGGAATCGCGTCCGCCGGCAAAAATTGCCGCCGGAGATTGCCGAAGACGTGCTGCCGAAGAATATCCTGATGATCGGGCCGACCGGCGTGGGCAAGACGGAGATCGCGCGGCGGCTGGCGCGGCTCGCGGGCTGCCCGTTCGTGAAGGTGGAAGCGTCGAAGTATACGGAAGTCGGCTACGTCGGGCGCGACGTGGAATCGATGGTGCGCGACCTGGTGGAAACCTCGATTGACATGGTGCGCGAGGAAAAGCTGGACGAAGTGGCGGATCGCGCGGAGCAAGCCGCCGAGGAACGCGTGCTCGACCTGCTGCTTCCGCCCCAGGTGGAGGCGCCGGGAACACCGGAGGCGGAGCGCGCGGCGCAGCGGGAGCAGACTCAACGCACGCGGGAAAAGCTGCGCGTGCAGTTGCGCGAGGGCAAGCTCGACCAGCGGATGGTGGATCTCGAGGTCCGCGAGCGTGCCATGCCTTCCTTTGAAATTATTTCCAATCAGGGCGTCGAGGAAATGGACGTCAACCTGAAGGACATGTTGAGCGGCTTTTTCGGGCAGCAGAAGAAAAAGCGCAAGATGAGCGTGGCGGACGCGTTCGAATACCTGATCCAGGAAGAAGAAAACAAGCTGATTGACATGGATCAGGTGACGCGCATCGCCGTCGAGCGCGCCGAGCAGATGGGCATTATTTTCGTGGACGAAATCGACAAGGTGGCCGGGCGCGAGTCGGGCCACGGTCCCGATGTTTCCCGCGAAGGCGTGCAGCGCGACATTCTGCCGATCATCGAAGGCACGACCGTCAACACGCGGTACGGGATGATTCGCACCGACCACATCTTATTTATCGCCGCGGGCGCGTTTCACGTCACCAAGCCGTCCGATCTGATTCCGGAGTTGCAGGGCCGCCTGCCGATTCGCGTGGAGATGCAGTCGCTGAAGGAAGAAGATTTTGTACGGATTCTTACGGAGCCGAAGAACGCGCTCATCAAGCAGTACATCGCGCTGCTGGAAACCGAGGGCGTGAAACTCACGTTTACCGAGGACGCGGTGCAGGCCATCGCGCGCTTCGCCACCAGCGTGAACGAACAAACGGAAAACATCGGCGCGCGCCGCCTGCATACCATTCTCGAAAAAGTTCTGGATGAGCTTTCCTTTGATGCGCCCGACCTCAAGAAGAAAACCGTGAAGATTGACGCGGCGTACGTCAACAAGCAGCTCGCCGATATCGTGAAGAACCAGGATTTGAGCCGTTACATTCTGTAAGTCCCGAAAATTGAAATTCGAAAATGGAAAATAGATCTGGGACGCTACTTCGCCTCCAAAAGCTACTCGCGCAGTCCGTTACCATTTTCTATTTCCTAATTTCTATTTTCTTGCTTATGACGGGCTGCGGCGCTCCCGGCGAGCCGCAACCTCCAACTCCGCCAGTTCCCCAGGCAATCACGGATCTGACCGCGAAACAGGCAGGCGACGGCGTGCTGCTCACCTTCACCATGCCGGGGAAGAGCACGCTCGGCGAAAAGCTGCAGCAGGTGCCTGCATTTGAAGTGCTGCGCGGAACATTGCGCGCCGATGGCACGCCGGATCCCAAATCGTTTCGAGTGGTGGATACCGTGCCCGGGGCGCTGGTTTCGCGCTATTCGCAGGGGGGCCAGGTGCAGTTTATCGATCCGGTTTCACCGGCGGATCCGCAACTGCGTTCCGGCCAACCGTTCGTTTATCGCGTGCGCACACTTTTTTCGGCGAAGCGCCCCTCTCCCGATTCGAAAGACCTGACGCTGCACCTCTATCCGGTTGTCGAACGAATTTCTGCGCTGGAGGCGAGCGTGACCGAGCAGGGCATTGATCTAAAATGGCCGGCGCCAACCCGAACTTCCGCCGGCGAGCCGCTTTCCGCTGTGCAGGAATACCACGTGTACCGCGGCGAATTGGACCCCGCAACGGCTAGCGTTGCCGCGAGCGATCTGCAGCAGGCGAAATGGAAATCTCCGTTGCTTCAGCTCGGAGCCACGAGCACAACCGACTACCGCGACTCAGGATTCGATTATGGGAAGACGTACGCATACCTGGTGCGCAGCGTAATTAGTTCACCCGCCGGGGCGCTTGAATCGAGCGACTCCCCACTCGCCATCGTCACACCCAAGGACACGTTTCCACCCGCCGCTCCCCAGGGCATCGTCGCCGCGATCCAGCCGGGGGCTGCCCCGGGCTCCGTAGCGGTGGAGCTCTCCTGGTCCATCAACGTGGAATCCGACCTGGCCGGCTACCGGGTCTACCGCAGCGAGCAGGAGGGCGTGCGAGGCACCCTGCTCACCCCGGAACTCTTGCCGTCGCCCGCGTATCGTGATAACTCTGTGCAGTCCGGCCAGCGCTATTGGTACACGGTAACGGCCGTGGATCGCTCGGGCAATGAAAGCGCTCCCAGCCTTGCGGTGGCGGTGGATGTCGCGCAACCTTCCCGCTGAAGCCGTGTTCCTACGGATGAGCGACTGTCTGGTAGGCAGCCCAGCATCATGCCAGCGAACTTCAGCCCGCCGGGATACCGGTGGTTCCATTTCCTTCGACACGCCTCCGCGCGCGTTGGGTTATACACAGGAATCTGGCTCTCCCTGGTTTTTGTCGCGTGGGTGGTGATCGCGAACCGCGTGCCATTTCTG
>Ga0210405_10004611_pt1 | contig 12912 bp, 10 predicted proteins | sample IncBWH11MmetaG_FD_155492 | JGI IMG/M metagenome (GOLD analysis project Ga0210405, IMG submission 155492) | Forest soil microbial communities from Barre Woods Harvard Forest LTER site, Petersham, Massachusetts, United States - Inc-BW-H-11-M | ecosystem: Environmental > Terrestrial > Soil >... | reverse complement strand
CGCGCGGGGGCTTCTTCCGGGAGAATGCGCAACGAATTTAAGGCCAGAACGTAGTCGGTGATTCATCATTCTTATTCATAAATATGCTCGGCGGCGCGCCCTTCGCGCGACGACGAACATGGACGGGAATCCTTATGGAAGAGCTTCAAGCGTTTCAGACTGCCGCTCGCGAAAGCGGCTTCATCGCGGTGGAAGAATCCAGGGACGGCACAGTCCTGTGGTTCAGAAAAGTGACTCCGGATGCGTCTACGGGCACGCATCAGCGCCTGTGCCTGGACAGCATGACAAGAAGCGCAACCGTTTATTGGACAAGTGCTCGGGGCCTCACCGAATCCAAGACCTTCCGCAACGTGGGTACCTTGCGAGAATGGACTGGCGGAATCGCCGTAGCGGCCGGTTAAATAATACTGACTCGCAATTGTGGCGGCCTGTGGCGTTCAATCGGGCTCGGTTCTCTCAGAATCAGATGTTGTGACTCAGGTGATCTGCCTGTTCGGTTTTCTACCTTTGCGCGCTTCAATCAAGTGCTCGCATTTATGCCAGCACTGCTTCTCCTTCACCTACAAATCCAAATAACAATTCCCGGGAACGCCATTCTCCCGAATAGCGTTCTTCCCCTTTTCAGTGGAGTTTACTCCGAGCATGCCGACGGGAAGCTCATCTTTCAAGCCTCAACGTACCTCGTTGTGTCCGGAAAATGGAGCAGAACAGGGCTTAAGAGAAAGAACTATGTAAATCACTCATACAGCTGATGTTATCGCCGAATAGCTTTGATTTTCCACTTCCGCCTACCGCCCAACCAAGGAGCGCTCCCACTCGCCTGGCTACAAGGATATCTAGTACTGGTACCTAGTACAGTGCCCTCCCGTACTATGGCGGTCTCACTCACGAATTTACATACTTTGATTCATAGCCGGTCAAGGGAGCTAGCTCCTTTATGTGTACAAGTTACCCATCTTCGGTCGGACGCTCCAAGTACACAGGTTTCTCCCTGCTGGAACTCACTATTGTTGTCGCGATCGTACTGGCGGCAACGACGGCTGCTTTCATCAATATTATTCCTTCGATGTCGACCTCAAGATCCAACGCAGGCATGGAATTGGTTCTAGGAGAATTACGCCGGGCTCATGAAAGAGCTGTGGATGAACGCCGAATTTATCGCGTCACCTTTACAGCTCCGAACACCATTCAAGTGGATGTCGGAAAAGTGGCGGTTATCGGCTCTACAATTACCGCCAGCGCCCCGGGATTTACTCAGGCACAAGCGCCCCTCACCCTGCCCGCCACTCTCCAGTTCGTGGTTGTTCCAGGCGTCCCGACTAACCCGCTGGCAACGCCCGATGGCTTCGGCAGAGCCGCCAATGCCATTGATTTTGATCTCGCCAGTGGTGGCGGCGGAAATCAGATTTATTTTCAGCCCGACGGACGAGCGCTCGATGCGGGAAACCGGCTCAACGACGGAGTTGTCTACATCGCCGATCCAAATAATCTTTCCTCCAGCAGGGCAGTTTCCCTTTATGGCTCCACCGGCCGCACCAAGGGTTGGACCTTGTCACAGGTCAACGGAAACGTTGGATGGACCCAGTGAAATCGCTCTTCCGGCCGCCCACAACGCGAGTCCCGCCCCGCCAGCTCGGTTTCGGCTTGATCGAAGCAATGATCGCCTCGGTAATCCTGATGGTTGGGCTGGCTGCTCTCGCGGGACTCTTCGCGCAGTCGCTCACTTTCCTTCAATACACACGCGAAGACCTCATCGCAAAACAGAAAGCCCGTGAAGCGTTGGAGGCAGTCTACAGCGCGCGTAACGACGGAACGATCGGCTTTGTAGGTATCCAGAATACCAACAACCAGGGTGGCATTTTCCTCAGTGGTTTTCAGCCCCTTTTCCTCCCGGGCCCCAACGGCATCGTCGGAACGGCGGGACAAACCGCCATCCTGGACCGCCAGATTCTCCCGGGACCCGATGGCATCATAGGGACCGCGGATGATCAATTCATTCCCCTGAATAATTTTCAGCGTCAGATTCTCATTGAACCTTTGTTCGATGCCAACGGCAATGTTAGTCCCGACATCAGAAAAATCACCGTCACCGTGCAGGTGACCTCTTTGCAGCGTGGCACTCGCAATTTCACAGTTACCGGTTACGTCTCTCGGTTCCAGTAAGAGGGCATTTATGCATCGTTCTCCAAACTGCTCCCGGATGGGCTTCACGATGCTCGAACTTTTGATCGCCATGGCGATCACCATCGTCATTGTCGGTGGAGCTGTATTGATGTTCACGAGCTCCGTTCAATCCTCCACGCGCTCGCTTAAATATTCGGAAATTCAAACCGAAGCGCGTGCCGCTCTCAGCCAGATTACCCGCGATCTTTCGCAAGCTGGCACGGGCGTTCCGCTCAACGGAATTCCGGTTCCTTCCTTCGTTGCCGGAGGATTAAATCCGAATTTTGCTTGTGATTTCAACCAATGCTATACGGGCCAGGACATTCCCTTTACGCAAGGCCTGCTCTACAAAGTGACCCCCGGGAATGCGATCGGACCCACAATTTCCGAACCAAGTGACGCCATCAAGATAGTGTATGTGGACCCGACTTTGAATTGGTCGGCGCTTCAGGCGGCCGTGATTGCCTCGGATGGCGGCAGCCTCACTATGCCGGCCACGACTCTTCCGTTGCCCACAGATCCGGCCGTAGGCCTTACCCCGGGTGATGTCATCCTGCTGCAAAATGCTAACGGCTCCGCCGTGGGCGTGGTTACCTCGGTCGCGGGCTTCAACATCAATTTCGGCTTAGATCCGCTTAACATCAACCAAGTGAACGCCCCCTCCGGGAACATCAAAGCCCTGGGTACCCCAGGCACCAATCCCCTAACGTATCCACCAACCCAGGTTTCCCGCCTCACCATGGTTACCTATTTTATTCAGACTTTCGCGGGGCCTAACGGGCCGGACGCGCGAATCATGCGTCAAGTCGGCGCGCATTCTCCGGAGCCGATTGCCGAACATATTGAAGACTTGAAATTCACTTACGACGTTGTGGATCCGGTCACGAACGCGCTGACGGCCAATTCGCTCGACGCCGTGCTTGGCGTCCCACCGGTTTCCCAGCCGAATCAGATTCGCAAGGTCAATATCAGCGTTACAGCCAAGGCCATCCGCAGGGAACCGAACGGCGACTTTATGCGAATCAATCTAACAACTTCGATCGGTCCTAGAAATCTCAGTTTCCGCGACAGGTACAACTAGGAATCGCGAACGGAAAAAGGGGCCTTTATGGAAACCAATGGACTCGCCCGCATCGCGCCCAAATCGCAAAAGGGTGTCGCCCTCATTGCCGTCCTGCTGCTACTCGCCCTGATGTCGGCGATGGCGGTTGCTCTCGTCTATAAAGTGAACCACGAGCAGCGCCTGCAATCCGCCGATTCGGGCAATACTGCCGCTTACTATGGCGCGGAAGCCGGCATGGAAAAGATGATGGCTGATCTTTCTCTTCTCTATGCCCAAATCGCCGCGCCCACCGCTTGCGACATCACCAGCCTCCAGAATGCGCCGCCGCCGCAAGCTGTCGTCGGCAGTACATATCCCGAGTACGTCTTCAATGTGCCCGGAGCCGGCGTCGGCTGCCCCGCCCCACCCTCCACCGTTCAGACAATCAGCAGCGGACCAAATAGTGGTCTGGAGGCGGGAATCGTTCGCCTGAGTTTACAGGTCACCGCCGATAGCCAGGCTGGTGACGAAGCCCGTTTGATCCGCAACGTCGAAGTCGCGGAAATCCCTGTCTTTCAGTTCGGCGTTTTCTCCGATAGCGACCTGAGTTATTTCCCGGGTCCAAACTTTGATTTTGCGGGCCGCGTGCAAACCAATGGCAATCTTTTCCTCGCGGAAGGCGGGGGCGCCACGCTCACCTTCCATAGCCCCATCCGCGCCGCCGGAGACGTGGTGCGCGATCAGTTGGCTAACGGCGCCAGTACCGCTGCCCAGGGTCGTACGGGAAACGTGCTGGTCCCAACCGCGCCGAATGGATGCGACGGCGCTCAGCCCGCCTGCCGGAACCTGACTGTCAATCCGAATGACGGTAGCTCGATTGGAGGTCCCACTCCCACCTACTCCACGAACGGCAACGGGAGGGTAAATCCCATTTGGAATTCCCTTTCCACTTCCACCTACGCTGGCATGATCCTCAGCGGCACCACCGGAGCCAAGCAGCTTACTTTGTCCTTTGTGCAGCCCGGCGTCGGTCCAATTGAAATCGTTCGGCGCCCCCATCTGGGCGAATCTCCCACTTCCCTTGTGGGCGAATCTCGCCTTTACAATCAGGCCCAGATTCGCGTCCTGCTCACGGACGATCCGGCCGAACTGCCCGGTGGCGCGGGCGACTCACAGAATATCCGCCTGGCAAACCTTCAAACCAGCGCCGCAGCGCCGGATTACACGAATGGTGTTCCAGTCACAGGTCTAGCCGGGAATACATTTTTTGCCGAGGGGATACTAACAACCGATTCCAAAGCCGGCGTCACGACCACACGAGTCGGCCCCGGTGGTGAAAACAATTGGAGCATCGTACCGGCGACCCCTCCCGCGGGAAACACCACTTTGGTTCCCGCGACCGCTCCGCTCCTTGCCGCGACCACTACTAAAGTCAACGGCACTACCACTGTTGTCCAGCCATGGAATTTGCTCGACGGTTATCTGCGCGTGGAGATTCGTCAGGCCAATGGAACCTTTCTGCCTGTTACCCAGGAATGGCTGCAACTGGGTTTCGCTCGCGGCGTAATTCCTCCCAACAACGTTGCGCCTAACACCGTTCACCCAAATGCCATTCTGATCCTCCAGATGCAAGCAGACCGCAATGGCGATGGCGTAGCGTCCAACGCGGAATTGGTGACGGATGGCGGCACGAATAGCCAGGTCACCGGGCCAGCCACGCGCAATAACTGGTACCCCATCAATATGTACGAAACGCGCGAAGGCGAATTCCGCGAGAATCAGCGCGTCACACCCAACTGCAGTATCGGTGGCGTTCTAAATCTGGTGGAAATTGACGTCAACAATCTGCGTCGTTGGCTGACAGGCGCCATCGGCGCTACCGGCGGAGCCACCGAATTTACCTCCCAGAACGGCTACATCCTCTACGTTTCGGATCGCCGCGGCATGATTGTAAGCCCCTTCTATGGCATCAAAAACGGCGAAGAACGGCTACATCCTCTACGTTTCGGATCGTCGCGGCATGATTGTAAGCCCCTTCTATGGCATCAAAAACGGCGAATATGGGTTCGAAGACGTCATCAATCCGTCCAGCGCTCCCGGCAATCCCGATAACCTTCTGAATATCGGTGAGGATGTGAATGGCAACGGAACCCTGGACACCTATTCCGCAAATTTCCTGGGCTTGGGATTTGGTGTGCCCCAGCCTGGCAGTCTCCCCAACAAACCCGTTAGCTGCATGGCCGTTGCCCGGCCGAATTGGGTTTCCGGCCCGCGCCACGGCGTGCGCCTCGTAAACGGCAATCTTGGGAATCTGCCAGTGCGTCCCGATAACAATCTTGGTGGCTTTACTCTGGCAGCGGAAGAGCCTGCCTACATTCTGGGCAATTACAACGCGACTAACGCTGGGTTTGGCGATCCGCACTCCGAAGCGGCGGTGATGGGCGATACGGTCACGCTGCTCTCCAACAACTGGAGCGATCTAAACAGTTTCACAAGCCCGGCTACGGTCGCCGCCAACGCACCCTTCCCCGGCCGCCCCGCTGCCACCACCTACTATCGCGTCGCCATTGCGACCGGCAAGAACATCAATTTCCCCCAGCCCGGTTTCGCCGGTGTGCCCCAGGATTTTGGCACCGACGGCGGTGTGCACAACTTCCTGCGCTACCTGGAAAACTGGGGTAACGGCTCAACTCTCAACTATCGCGGTTCGATGGTCAGCTTGTTTTACTCGCAATATGCCACCGGCGTCTTCAAATGCTGCGGCACGGTCTATTCTCCTCCAAACCGCAACTATGCGTTCGATACCGATTTCCTGGACCTCTCCAAGCTACCTCCGGGCACGCCCAGGTTTCGCGACATCGTCAACGTGGGGTTCCAGCAAGTCTTCTAGCAAGCCTTCGGCGAAACCGGAGGGGTGCAGATCGCTTCTAGCGACGCAGCCATTTCTGGCTGTGGCTGTGCCTCTATCCTTGATCTTGCACTTGAAGGGCCCGCCTTCCGAGGTGCGTCTTTTGCACCCCGAACGGTTTTACGGGGCGGGCCGCACTTTCTCTACTTCTTCTTTCTCTCCGTTCCCCCTCACAGCGATCTCAAGAAATCAATCACCTCCTGCTGCTCCCTCACTTTCATCCGCTCGAAATGTTCGATCACCTTATTCGCCTCGCTCCCCTTGCTCCGATGCTCTCGAATCGCCTCCACCAGATTGCTCGTCCTTCCATCATGCAAAAAGAACACCCGCTGCCCCACGCCCCACAACGGAGCCGACCGAAACTCATCCGGCCCCGCGCCGCCTTGGGTGATCCCGTCCGCCAGTCCCTTGCCCATGTGGTGCACCAGCAAGTCCGAATAAAGGTTCGCCGTCTGATTGGAAAGCGCCGCGCTAGGCACGGTCGATGATCCGCTCGCAATCTTGGGCCCCGTCGTCAGCGACGGTGTATGGCAGTGCGCGCATCCAATCTTCTCAAACGTCGCCCGCCCCTTCCCGCTCGACGCCGCCGCCGCAGGAGCCGGCGGCGCCAGCATCCGCATAAAGTTCGCAAACGCCTCAATGTCCGAAATCACCGCCGTGTTCGGATTCCCGCCGCTCGGCGAAGTAGGCGTGAAGTTCAGCGTATCCTCCGGCGTCGCGTTGAACAGACACCCCGGCGTCTCATCGCGCTCCTGCGTGAACAACTGGTTCGTCACTCCCATCTCCACGTTGTACGCCTCGCTCGCAAACAGCAGCAGCGACTTGTTCTGCGCCTTCCACCCGAACCGCGAAATCGTCCCATCGTTCGCGTTGCGGTTCACGTTGCCGCTCAAGTGCGCGTTCGCGTGCCCGTAAATCCCCATCGCCGACTTCTCCGTGGCGTTGGCCTTCATATTCGCAAGGATCGCCGAGTCCGGAATCGACTCAATTAACCCCGCGCCAAACACAGGCGTCGGGATTCGAAAAATAATGTTGGGATTCCCGCCCCGCCCCGTAACCGGATTCCCCGCCGGCAAAAAGTCCGGCTGAGCAATGTTGCAACCCACCGCATCCGCCCGCCCCGTAATCACAAAGAGATTGTGCACCTCGCCGTCACCCGTTCCGTCCGGGCTGTGCACAAACCGCGCCTCCCGCACCGGCCCCTTCGCGGTGATGAACCACGGCACCTTATTTTTCGCCCCATTGAAAGTAGCAACCGCGATCATCGGATTTTGCGCCGGACTCGATCCGCCCTCCTCCGGCTGCGCGTGGCAAGACATACACTGGTTGGAATTGAACCTCGGCCCCAGCCCATTGTTCGCGCCCTTCGTCACGCTTTCGACATCGGTGAATCTGGTCTGCCCATCCTGAAAAAACGCCGTCTCGTCCGCCACCAGCCCCTTCAGAGGCCCCCCGGCCCCCGACGCCCCGCCACGCACTCCCGGATCCACCGGCCCCGGTTTACTCTGCCCGTAGGCGCCAATGCCCAACAGCAACGCCAGAGCCAAAACCACCAACCGACCAAAATTCGCGCACACCATTCCCCGAGTCATCATCGCGATAACCTCCACAGGCTGGGATACGCGCATTCTACACCTAGTCACATGCATAAACCTCAAAAACGCTTCCATCTGACTGGGTGCCGCACCCTTGTGCCTTCCAAGGGTGCGGGTTTTTCTTCGCCTCACTCATCGAAGATTGACACCTCTCCGTTACTTATGGCTAATTGAACGTGCTCAACATCCGGTTATCCATCGATTCCGTTGACTCCAGCCCTGAATGCGTTACTCAATGGGTGAACAATGGCCACTCCTATCCGCTATCAGATTCGCTGTGAAAAGGACGGCGCGAGTGTCAAGGCAAGCTACGACTTGCAGGTGCCGGTCGGAGGAGCGGCACTCATCGCGAGTTTCACATTGGCCGTGGACGGCAAAGAGCTGATCGATCAAACCAAATGGATTCCCGGGCAAGTACGCTACAACGGGACTCAGTTCACGGAACTCGGCCACCCAGACAAGGATGTCACGGTCACTTTTTCCATCTCCAGCAATGAAGGCTGGAACGCCGCAGATAGTGACATCTTGCGCGGCAACAAGCGCTTTGATGACGTCTCCTTCCGTGATTCTTAGCCACCGTCCGAGCGGTGTGTACCAGCCGGTAACTCCCCCTCCCCCCTGTTTTTCGTAAGTGACCGAAATAATGGAGTTGAAGTCCTTTGCTTTCTATCAGTTTTAAACTGATGGAAACACGGGACTTAACTGAGGAGGGTTTACGACCGAGAAGCGGCGGGCTCTGTAGAGAGACCAATCCCCGCGCGAACCCTTCATACAAAGCACTCAGGGCAAGCATGGCCGATTCTCTCGCGTTAGTAACAACTAGGCAATAGTATTCTGTGGTACTGGGACGATTTTGCGCTGAAAAAGTAACCGTAGGGGATCAGAAGTCAAAAGTTAAAGGTTGAATCTCCAGAAAAAGTGAAGCGCTGAAGCGACCCCAAGACCCGGGTACTATAAACCGGAACCCGGGGCACCCGGCGATGGAACAACGTCTTGACCATCTACAGCCACCCACCTTGTTAGTTTAGGGCTTCCCGCCGTAGAGAGAATCTACGAACTGTTGGAAGTCCTTCTCCTGCATCAATTTCTGAAACGAATCGTCGGTGCGTGCATCCGGGATCGTCTCGCCGGGGAGGGCATGCGAGCGGCGCTCGTACGCGAGTTTCAGATTCGCCTTGGCGCTCTGTGCATCGCCCTTTTCCCCGGCGATGCATGCCATGTTGTAGTAAAACAGCGGATAGCTCGGATCCTTCGAAATACCGTAAGCGACCACCTTTTGCGAATTCTCGAGATCGTTTGTGATTCCGTAGGCCATGGCCAAATTGTCGACGAGCACGTACCACAGTTTCTTTTCCAGCATCGGCGAAGCTTTTTCGATGTCTAGGGCCTGTTGATAGGGCCCGATCGCCTCTCGGTATTGCTGGGCCATGAAGTATCGGCTGCCCTGCTGAAACAACTGCATGCTATTGCCCACCGGAATGGTTGCCGTCGTGGGCTTCTTCGCCTCAAAGCGAATCGACTGCAGCAGCGCATCAAAGTCCGGTTTGTCCGCAGCCTTGAAGAATACTTTAGAGATATGGACGTCGACAAAAACGTCGTCCTTGATCAGGCAAGCAAGGATATTCTTCTGATTCACAGGCACGCCGTTTACCTCCGCCATCGAGAATTCGACGGTCTCCATTCCTTGGGCCTCTCCGTAAGACACGCCCTTCAAGCCGTTGAGAGAAAGCGACGAATCGTGCTTCACTTTGTCTTCTAGCGAGCGCTTGCATTCGCTCGGTTGCGCCGGCTCCTTCATCAACTCGAGGAAAACGGAAATGACTAGGCGAGTCTTCTCGTTTTCCGCGCGGAAGTAACGGCGGCCATCGGCCTGCATCTCATTGGCCTTGGCGATGAAGCCCGGTGCCTGCAGTTCCAGGGCCCAGGATTTGGACGGCAGCCAGACGCTGAACTTAGCAGCTGCGGCAACATCCTGTGCAAGAGCGTTCGCCGAGGCAACAAATGCAAGCAGGGCAGCAAGAAGGACGTTTTTCATGGAAACTCCCAAATGGATCGTTTCTATTACTGTAAGCGGGAAAGATCAGGTTTCCACAAAGAAGTTCGCCGAACTTACTGATGCGTTACCTAGACGGGTGGCCCAGGCAAGAATCTATTCTTTCTTAATCTCCGCTTCCCGATCGAACGGGTCAACTTGCCCCTTACACACCAATCAAAATAACGCGGAGGGCGCGCGGTGGGTGGGCGTGCCTGGCTTGCTAACGGTGAATATTGTTACAGTCCCTCCGCTTCGGCACGACAAAACGCGCCGTGCCTCAGGTCCCTTCTGATCTTTGGTGCTGAATACAATATGAATCACGTTTTGAGCGTATGTGTGAGACACGTGCCGCACCTCCGGCGCTTGGCATCTTTATGCACCAGCCACCCAGCGCTTACGCACTGGGCTAACTTATGCCGCACCTCCGGCGCTTGGCATCTTTATGCACCAACTACCCAGCGCTTACGCGCTGGGCTAATTTATGCCGCGCCTATGGCGCTGGAGAAGCGGCATACGGAAAGATTAAGCCCGCGACAAACGCCCGATTCTGGCGGGACAAGCGTAGTGCAACGCGCAAAAGAGAGCAGAGAAACAAACGCGCATTGCGAAAAGCTCCGGGATGTAGACAAACGCCGGAGGCGTGGCAGAGGTTAGCCCAGCCCGTAAGGGCTGGGGACGAAAGTCAGAATAAACTCAAGCGCCGGAGGCGCGGCACCTAGCCAAACACATATTTCGGATCAAATTCGATCCTATGTTTTTTCAACAACGCTAGAAATTCCGCATCAAAACTCATCCTTTTGTGATGAGCCTCCTGATTCTGTATGTACCGAATGACTGTGGGGACAACAGAACTGCTCACGCTAAATGCTCCGTACCCCTGCTGCCATGCAAATTTGTGACCTTCTTCATTCGCCCACCGTGAAGAATTTGACTTAATCGTGAGAACCGCCTTGGCCAGCGCCAAAGTCGGAGGAATTTGAAGCAAGAAATGAATGTGATCTTCCATCCCTCCCACCGCGAGAACAAGAACGTCCAACTTTTTGCAGACACCCGCCGCGTACGCCCACATTCGCGGCCGAAATTCCTCTGACATGAGTTTGCGACGGTCTTTCGTGCTGAAGACGACGTGAATCACGTTTTGAGCGTATGTGTGGGACACGTGTCGCACCTCCGGCGCTTGGCATTTTTATACACCAACTACCCAGCGCTTACCCTTCGACTCCGCTCAGGGCAGGCGCGCTGGGCTAAGTTATGCCGCGCCTCCGGCGCTGGAGAGGCGGCATACGGAAAGGTTAAGCCCGCGACAAACGTCCGATTCTGGCGGGACCTGTGCTACTACGGGACGGAGAAGAGCGGGCAAGCCCTTCGGCAGGCTCAGGGTAAACCGGATGAGGGAGAAGAGGAAAGAGAGGGCCCACCCTGATGCAAACGGCGCATCGGGTCGGCCACCCGCGATCCTCAGCGCGGCATCAGCCGGAAGAAGAGGGACTGCTTTGCCACAGGCTCTACTTTCGCTTCCAGAGCCGCCATTTGAGCCTGGTTCAATGGGGTAAAGGAACGCGCGAGATCCACGCATTCCTCAACCTGCTCGACTGAGTCACACCCGATGATTGCCGTGCTGATGGGCAGCGACAGCGTGTAGAAGAAAGTTTCCCGCTTCGTCAGCGTACCGGGAATTGTAGTAATTGCGCCTCGGCCTTCCCATGAATGCTTTTGTTGTTCCACAGGCGGGGGTGTCCAACTGGAAAGAATGCGGCCGCGTGCCATCACCTTCATTCCGATAATTCCCATCTGTTTCTCCACGGCCAGCGGAAGAAGGTCTTTTTCAAAGCTGTAATAGTACTTGTCGGCCGCGTTGACGCCCATCAGGACTGCGTCGAAGGGAAAACGGCGTATGCATTCCATGAGCGCTTCGGGACGGAAGCGGCCGGTGACGCCGAGATGGCGCACAATTTTCTGGTCGCGCGCCTGAACCAGGGCCTCCATGGCGCCGCCTTTGCCGAATATCTGGTCAATGTCTTCCTGAATTCCAACATCATGCAGTTGCCAAATGTCGATGTGATCGGTATCGAGCAGCTTCAGAGACACCTCGATGTTTTTAAGCGCGGCGTCGCGGGTCCGTTCCTTGGTCTTGGTTGCGATAAAGACCTGATCGCGAGAGCCCTTCAGGCCCTTGCCCAAATATCGTTCACTCCACCTGTCAGGTCCCCCGTAGATGGCGGACGTATCGAAATAATTCACTCCTAATTCGAGAGCGCGCTGGATCATTTGCAGGGCCAAGTTTTCGTTATTGGCTTTGTCCAGCGCTCCCTGGCCACCGAGGCCAAAAATACCGACCCGAAATCCTGTCTTGCCGAGATTCCGTGTCGGCATCATGTCCTGGACGCCCTTTGCCCCAGCTGGACTGTTTTCCTTTGACATTACCTCGCCCGATGCGCGAGAAGTGATCACCCCCGCCGAGAGACCGGCTGCTAGCGATGCTGCCCCAGTCTTAAGGAAACCACGCCGATTCCGGTTCGCACCATCCTGAGGTGTGTCGTTTGGCTTCATGTCCATTGCTCCCGCCATTGGAAGTGAAATGCCGGCTTTCTTGCGACCCTATCGGATCGATGGGAGTATATTTGCCTCTATGCGAGTGAGTCAATCGTTTGCCTGTTTTGCGCCTGGCCGCGCTTGCAACTTTGATCTCAACGTCTATTGGAGAATTCAGATTATGCATGGCACGATCGGTGCCGAGGGAGATGGAGAATGAGCCAGAGAGCGTTTTCTTTGTGCTTTATAGCCGCATCGATATTATCGTCAACTATGTTTTCGCAATCATTCTTGAGCCAGTACAAAGGTTTGCCTTATCAGGACAGCCGCTATAGCGGCGGTCCACAAAAAATACCGGGAAAGGTGTTGTGCGCCTACTATGACCTGGGCGGCGAAGGAGTCGCGTATCACGACACCGATCCAAAGAACCACGGCAGTGGAGAGTTGAATCCGGCCGATGGGAGCTACCTCAACGAATTCCGTATGCACGAGGGAGTGGATACTTCCTACACGAAGTTCAACCGAAAGCCGGATCCAATTGACGACAACCCCTTCAACAAGATTGTTCCGCCTGCAGACCTGCCCTACGTTGGCTGGACCGAACCCGGAGAGTGGTTCAACATTACGGTAAATGTGA
>Ga0210405_10004610_pt1 | contig 12913 bp, 8 predicted proteins | sample IncBWH11MmetaG_FD_155492 | JGI IMG/M metagenome (GOLD analysis project Ga0210405, IMG submission 155492) | Forest soil microbial communities from Barre Woods Harvard Forest LTER site, Petersham, Massachusetts, United States - Inc-BW-H-11-M | ecosystem: Environmental > Terrestrial > Soil >... | reverse complement strand
GGTTACCGAGCGCCTCTCTTTTTTTGTTCAGCCGGTCCGAATTATTCTGTCTCGGCCACATTGTAGAGCACTTCACAGTCGCAACATCCGCCTTTGGATTGGAGCACTCGGAGAGTCTGTATGTCCGATCGCAGCCTTGGGTTACGCAACTTGTGGGGTTGTATGTCTTTTCCATCTAAGTTTGCTTTCCCTAGCACTCTTCATGTGAGGATGCCTCTGATCTGTATCGCGCTGCTCATGAGTGTGGCGGGCTGTAACAATTCCTGCTTCGTAGGCGTCATAAATCCACCCAACAATTCGCTTACGGTGTCAGCTGGAAATCCGCCGCCTGTCTGCGCGCAGCTTCAACCCATGGCTGCCGTCAAAGTCGTCGCTCATTTGGCGCAGACGTGTACGAGGTGTTCTCCTTCGAGGCAGGTAACAGAAGTTCACCTCCTGCTCAGCGGGATGGAACTTCATCCGGACACCGTTGCAGATGAAGACTCGTCCGAATGGCAAGAACTTACCCCGGACTGGGCCAGGCAGCCGCAATGGGTCGATCTTCTCGGAGACTCCACTGCGAATGAGGCGGCACTTCCTCTAAATCTACCCGTGCAAATTTCGGCGGGAACTTACCGCCAATTTCGTTTCCGTATCGCCCAACTATCGGTCGAAGATGCCGAGCAACTCCATGGGAAGGGTCACTGTTCGCCAGTTGTCGCAAGTTGCGTTGTCACAGCTGATGGCAACTCCCACCCACTGCAAACTCTCGACGGCCCTCCGTTCTTTCGTTTGAAAGTAGCGCCTCCGATTGACTTGCGCGCAAATCAGGCCAATCAATTGCGCATCGAAATCCGTCCCGAATGGGCGCTGCATGTTCCGTCAATCGGAGTTCTTGATCTCATGCCGGTACTGGGAGGTGACGTCCTTATTCAGCTTGCTCCTGCGATGGACTCGCTCTAGCGATTCGCGCCACATTCCATCACCAAGTGATACCGGCGTGAAGCGACGAGAAGCACCCCACGTCGAATTTCCGTTTACGGGCACCAAGCGCCAGTCGCATGCAGATGCCCGGTTGCGCGACCGCTCGTCCAGAATCATCGGATACACTGTGCTCCAATGAGCGGCAAGATCTGCGTTGTTACACGCACCGTCAGGGTATTTATTCACTCCGACCCTGTGGCTCGTAACTCTCCAGAACGCCACTATTTGCTCACTGAGTATGGGCCGTCAGTCGGCCGGCGATAGTCCGAATAAGTGAGGATCCTGTCGAGGTCGAGACTCTTTAGGAAAAGGATTCTGGCGCTTGCTTTCAGTTCGAGGCGCTTCGGCACCCAGACCGCGTCACCGAGACAAGTCTGCTCCAAAATGATGTGCGAGCCGCGCTGTACACGGGCCACGAACAATCCCATCGAGAACGACTGCGTTACCTCGCCGTCAACTTTGACCCAGCCGAAGTCCTGCTTGTCGACCCAGAGTTTGCCTTCCACCCTGGAGAAGAGCTTGCCGTATTTGCCATTTGAGTGATAGCCCGGATGCGGCGTGGCCGTAAACACGTAGGCCGGCCTGCTTCCCACGGTCTCTTCGCCCATGAGACGGAAATCGAAGGCCTCCAGCAGGTCCCGGAGAAAAGATCTATTTTCCTGGTCTTTGCGGAGCCGCGCAGCCTTCTCCTCCGGCGTTTCGTGCTTCAGTTTCTCGAAATCCTGGTCGCGTTTTTTCTGTTCCTCGGCCGATGGAAGCTGACCGTTGTGTTCCATGAGCTGCTCAAAGCGAATGCCGTTCACGAGAGTCATTCTAGTGACGTCGACATTTTCCGATTTCACCTGCCCCTGCGAGTCCAGGCGCCGGTCCTCATCACGTTCCATATAGATGTATTCGTCACGCGCCTGCCAACTGTGCTCGGCCACCACAAGCGATTGACCCACGATCTGACGGGCGTCCAGGACACTTGCAGGATTCTGATGCTTGTCCGGTCCGCTAGTTTGAGCGAAGAGTGTGGATGAAGCCGCGAATACTACCAAGAGCGTTCCGATTCGGGATTTAGCTAGGAGTTCCATTTTTGACCCAAGGGCAGCTGGAGCTGAAGACCCTGGAGAATCAGGATCCAGAAACAGACTAGCGCGTCCTGAGTTGATGGTCTGTGCGAATAGGTACAGGTCTGCTTGTGTGCGTATTGGGACAGACTGTCGAGGCCCGACTGTAGTAAACGTATTTCATTCCCAGGAATCTAGTTCCACTCAAAGCGAAATTCGGCCTTGTATTCTCTGGCGATAGCAAGAGGGATCTGGAGGCGGGCGGAGTCTGGTCCTTGGCTTCAGTCATGAAGAGCAAGAATTAGAGAGAAAAGAAGTCTGATGATATACAAACGGTTGATCGTGCTTCTCGGAATATTTCTGAGGAGCCTCGTGCCGATGTCAGGACAAACACCCCCACCACGGATCGCTCTATCGCGAGATCATTTTGCGCCGATCACAACAATGCTCCGAACAGTATCCACCCCTTTGCCGGCCACTTCCTTCCTGTTGTACCAGGATCTCGGAAAATCGTCTGCCCGCTTCAGTTACCGATTCGCGGGCGCCAATGAAATCGACCCCGGCATGGAGCTCCTTCCCCAGGTAAAAGAAGTTAAGACTTTTCTTTACACGCAGTCGAGCCTGCCGCTCGTCCAACTCTGGAGCGGACGGCTGCAACTGGACGCCTTTCAGAGCACGCTTCACATTCAAAACGTGCAGCTTGGTCCTTTAGCCTATGGCAATATGCAGGGCTTTCGTTCCCAGCGACAAGGCTATCCAGGCGGTCCGCCTTCGGTCCATTTCTCCGGCGTCAGCCTGACCATTCACTTTGGCCGAGACGTGCGGACGGGACGCCCTACCCAGGAATGGCGGCGTCTGTCGCGGATTGTTGCCACCGTCCTGAATTGAACTGTATTGCTTCGGTCTTCCCGTCCGCAATGAAAGATAAGTTTTGATAAACGCCGAAACTGTCCATGTGGATTTTCACTTTTCCGATTACGCAACTTATCTGACGCTTGAACGGGAGCAGATTGCGTGGGGAGTACAACATGAGCGTTTGCAGAAAGCACTTTTAGAACCGCTCGGAAGTACTATTTCGGTCCGACATCAATCCTGAATTTTATCACTCGAGAAAGCGTGATCGAGTATCTGATCCGCCAGGTCGTATCGAGACTAGATATACGGATTGTACCAATATGGTACGAATTCCATTGCATCTCCTTCCAAACGGACTCGCTCCGTTAGCTTTAAAAGCAAGCTCCCTGTAAGTGAAAGACTTTAGGCAACTTATAGCTCGTCCACCGGAGAGTTCTCCAGCCATATGGACTGCCCATTGCTCTACAAGAGAGAGTCGCAATGTGCGAGGAATTCCCTTTGAGCAACAAAATGCGTCAGCTTAGCCAGAAATCGGCTCGCGTTCAGCTGCTGTGGCTATTTGCCTTCCTTGGTGGAGCATCGTTCTTTGCTTCGCCAATTCGCTCGCAAGAGCGACGTCCCAGCTGGCAGACAGAAGTAAGGAAATACGCCGAGGCGGAAGATTGGGATTCCGCAATGAGAATTGTCGAGCGGGAACTCGCGCGGGCCCCGCACGACCTCGACGTACACGCGTGGCATGCGCGTGTTCTGACTTGGTCCGGTCATCTAGCGGAAGCGGAAAAAGAATACCTGGAAATCTTGGACTCCTCTCGGAACGATCCAGACAACTGGATGGGGCTTGCGAGCGTATATTCGCGCGACGGAAAAGGGGAAGACGCTTTGCGCGCGCTGACCCGTGCCGTGGAGCTTGATCCGAAACGCGCGGACCTACGCGCAGCCCGTGCGCGGGCCCTGCGCGCCGTGGGCCAGCGAAACGAAGCTCGCATGGAATTTCAGAAAGCGCTGAGCCTAGACCCCGCCAGCGCGGAAGCGAGCGCCGGGTTGATTTCCGTCCGCGGCGAACCAAGAAACGAATTGCGCTTCGGCCAGGACAATGACCTTTTCAATTACACCACTGCCAATCACGACGGCTGGGTCAGCTTGGTCTCGCGATGGACTCCGCACTGGAGTACAAGCTTTGCGGGAAGTTTTTATGAGCGAACGGGAATCCGTGCAGGAAAGTTTACGGGCGCCATTACGGGCCGTCTGCAACGGTGGGGGGCTCTGACGGTCGGCGGTGCAGCGGGACATGACAACGCGGTGATTCCCAAGAGCGAGGCTTTTTTCGAGGCCGGCCACGGATGGAAAGTCAGCGAAGCGAGTTTTCTGCGCGCGGTGGAAGTTGCCTACGGGCAGCATTGGTACTGGTATGAGGCCTCTAGAATTCTGACGCTGAATGGCACGGCAATTGTCCACGTCTCCGGAGATGTCGCATTTTCACTGGGAGCCACAGGCGTGCGCAGCACGTTTTCTGGCACTGGCAAGGAGTGGCGCCCTTCCGGAATGGCGCGGCTGGGATTTCCGCTGGCCAATTGGCGGCAACAGCGGCTTTCCGGAAGCGTTTCCTTTGCGGTCGGCACTGAAGATTTCGCCCAAATCGACCAGATCGGAAGATTCGCTTCACAAACCTACGGCGGCGGATTGCGATTTCAGATCAACACCCGTCAGGACGTCACGGGCTACGCCTCGTATCAGAAACGCTCCCAAGACAGAACGGACACTAGTTTCGGATTGAGTTATGGAATCCATTTTTGAACGGTTTTGGAGGTTGGGGCCGGCAGCGTTTGTGGTGAAGGCCATCTTCGCAGCGATTGTGGCTGATGCGCTGCTGTTGGGGTTTATCTTGCTTCGCCGCGCGTACCGCAGAAGGTTTTTTGCGAAGCGCGACGCACGCGTTTTCGAATTCCGCCAGAATTGGGACCACCTGATCTCCCGAAAGATTCCCTTCGAGTCCTGGCGTCGGAAATCCTCTGACCGCCGGATTGTCGAGACCATCGTGCTGGACGCCCTCGAAGCGGCGGGAGCGGAAGAATCGGCGCGCTTACTGAAATTTCTGCGCGAAAGCGGGCTCATCGAAAAGCGCATTTTTGAAGCCCGCAAATTCACTGGCTGGCGGCGCATGCGTGCGCTCGTGGCGCTGGGACAGACGCGCGCTCTGGAAGGCGTCCCAGCGCTAGCCGAAGCCTTGCGCGACCGCGATTTGGAAATTCGGCTGGCAGCCCTGCGAGGCTTGGGGCGGACGGCCTGTTCGCAAGCCGCAGAGGAGATTCTGGCTTGGGTGGGCGAAAAAGGATTGTGCGTGCCGGCGCTGCCCCTGCAAAGCGCACTCATTCAGTGTTGCGCCGAGCGTCCCCATTTGCTCATTCCATATGTGCAACATGCGGAAGGCCCGCTGCGCGAAATTCTTGGCCGTGTGCTCGGCGAAGTTGCTACTCCCTCGCTCGGCGTGGACCTCCTTCAGTTCGTCGGGGATGACCGCGATGAGCTGCGCGCCGCGGCGGCCCGAGCGATGTCTCACGCCGAACTTGGCCTGGCCTTCGACGTTCTCAACGAACTGGTGGGAGATCCCGTATGGTTCGTGCGGCTGCGCGCGATCATCAGCCTGGGCGGACTCGGCGAGCCACGCGCGATTCCCGATCTGCTCCGAGGGTTGAAGGACTCGCATCGGCTGGTGCGCTTGCGCGCCGCCGAGGGACTCGTAAAACTCAACGTGGCGATGGTCTCGATCTTCAAGCAAGTGGTCGGGACGCAAGATCGCTATGGCCTGCAGGCTTACTTGACCGCGCTCGAAAATGCCGGCTTGCGCGAAAAACTGGAGAAAGAACTTCAAGTCTGCACGGCAAACAGCAGTGATGAAACTAAGAGTCTGTGGAAAACTCTGCAGGCCGGAGTGCTGCTGGCGGAAGAACCGGCGATGGTGGAGAGTCTTCCCGCAAAATCGGCGTTGCTCTCGTGATTCACCTGCTGGATATTTCGAATCACACGCTCTTCTGGTATTACCTGGCCAGCAATTTATCCTACCTGATGATGCTGATCGTCGCGCTAAAGACCAGTGCAGCGCACCAACGCAGGCTCAAAAGCTATCGCTTGGACTGGTTCAAGGAATCGCCACTGGCGCCACCGATCACCATCATCGCCCCCGCACACAACGAAGAGAAATCCATTCGCGTGGCGGTGCACAACCTCTTGGACCTGGACTACCCGCAACTGGAGGTCATCATTGTCAACGATGGATCGGAAGACCACACGCTCGATGAAATGCGAAAAGAGTTCCGGCTGCGGGCCGTCCGGGCGGTTTACGTGCCCGAAGCGAAGTGCGCGCCCGTGAGAGGTTTGTACCGCGGCGAAGGGAACGCCAATCTGCTAGTTGTTGACAAGGAACCCGGAGGCAGCAAAGCGGATGCCGTAAACGCCGGTTTGAATGCCGCGACCTCGCCCTACGTCTGCATTGTCGATGCCGATTCGGTCCTCGAGCGTGACGCACTGTTGCGCATCATGGTCCCCATCATGGCGGACCCCAAGCGCGTCGTGGCCGTCGGTGGAATCATCCGCGTCTTGAACGGCTCGGAGATTGAGGGTGGGCATCTGAAGCGCGTGCGATTGCCGCGCAAGAGCATTGAAGTGATCCAGGTCATTGAGTATCTCCGGGCGTTCTTGATCGGCAGAGAAGCGTGGGGTCAGGGAAACATGCTGATGATCATTTCCGGGGCCTTCGGCCTGTTTCGAACCGATCTGGTGCGCGCGGTTGGGGGCTATCGCTCGAGCGCAATTGGTGAAGATTTCGATCTCGTGACGCGGTTGCACCGCTACTTGCTGGAAAAAGGTTTGGACTACCACATCCACTTCGTTCCTGACCCAATGTGCTGGACGGAAGTCCCCTCGGACCTCCAATCGTTGGGAAGGCAGCGCGCGCGTTGGCAGAAAGGTTTGTTAGATGTGCTTTGGCCGAACCGCGATATGCTCTTCCGGCCGCGTTACGGTAGGATCGGTTGCATTGCGCTCCCCTATCTATGGCTCTTTGAACTGTTCGCGCCCGTCGTGGAGATCGCCGGGATCGTAACCATTGTTCTCGCGGCTTGTTTGGGCGTGTTGAGCCGGGAATTCTTTCTGCAGTTCCTTCTCTTTGGCTATGCATTTGCCACGGTGATTTCTATCGGTTCCGTTTTGCAGGAAGAAATTACTTACAAGCGCTACAACGACTGGCAAGACGTGGCCCGCCTTGTCAGCTACTGTTTCCTCGAACACTTTCCTTACCGCCAACTGCATATGATTTGGAGGGTGCAGGGCCTTTGGCAGTATCTTCGCGGCGATGTCGCCTGGAAACCCTTAAGGCGCAAGGGACTCGCGTCGACTCGATAAACATGGCAGGCGCTTCCTAAGCCGAGCGCATCCGCGGGAGTTCATTCAACTCCAAGAACTGATCGCTTGTAGTAAGGTGCTCAGCGCCGGGCGGTAGCGAGCGTCGAAGCGCTTCTATTTGGACCCAAACGGACTCAAATTGGCAGCGCTTCGCAGACTAGTGCGTAACTAAGTTGTTGATTCAACGGGATTGAAGTGGTCGGGGCGAATGGATTTGAACCATCGACCTCCTGGTCCCGAACCAGGCGCGCTAGCCAGGCTGCGCTACGCCCCGAATCTTATTCCAAGCTTCCCAGTTTACGCGGGATTGCCACCCTCCGCAACCGCCTTGGCCCGGCCATATTCCCTTCCCAGCTGGTCCCTCCATCCCGCTCACACACAAATGCCTAACTCGTCGCGACCGCGCCAGTTGGGCTATCCAGGTGCTCAAGGCTTTTGTGTTTGCGACGGCTGCAGGTTCGCATCGGCTTTGCTCCAAAGCCTCTGCGCCGTGGCGAATTCCTGTTTTGCACTTGGTGAATTCCCTTGGTGCTCGGCCACTAACCCGAGAGCGAAATAACCACCGGCATAGCTCGGGTCGTGTCCGATCATCTCTCGCGCCGCCGATTCAGCAAGCGTCCAATCGCTTGCTTCCCGTGCAACGCGGGCAATGTATTCGAGCTGAAAAATCGCCTCGCTCCAGGCATCCGGCCCGGACACAGCCACAACATCTTTTACAATTCTCTCCATCAACCGGTTCCCTTCCTCCATCTTTCCGTCGCGCAGTAGGATTTCCGCGCGTAGTAAGGCGCTATCGGACAAGGATTTCAGTACTCCGGATTGCATCTGCTCCGTCTCTCGTTCCGCCAGCGCCAGCTCAGCCCTCGCCTCCTCCGGATGATTGAGCGCAAGTTGCGCTCTTCCCGCTAGCGAGTGCCCCGCAAATCGCGCCATCGCCCACTGGCTATTCACCAATTCCTGTGACGCCACCAGCGCTTCTTGTGAACGGCCATGGTCTAACAAAAACTCCGGCCATGCCTTTCGATTGAAGTCTGCAAAGTCAGTGTAGCTGGGCAGCGCAAACGCCTCTCGAAACGCTGCCTCTGCTGCATTATTTTGGCCCAGGGCCTCATAACTCATTGCTAAAAGCTGCAGATTGTGTGAGTGGTGCCAGTCAAACTGCGCCGGGATATTTTCCGCACGATAATAATTATCTTCCAGCTCCTCCGCCTTGAGAAATTCTTCAATAGCTTGATCGGTTTGTCCCACTCTCCTCAGATCATGCCCGTGCATGTGATGCGCATGAGGAATTGCAGGAGCCATGCGGACGTAGATCTCGCTTTGTTCCAGCGCTTCCTTCGCCGGCCCGTGGTTTTCCAGAGTATGAGCGAGATAGTGGTGAGCGGCAAAATTGTCGGGAGACAGTCTCAGCGCGGTCTGGTAAAACGCAATCGTGTCCACCAAGCCGCCTTGTCCGTGTGCTGTTGGAGTTCCTTCGTCCGCAAACCCCCGCAGAATCCATAGCCACGGATCGTTCGGGCTCGCGGAAAGCGCATCACTTAGCGCCTGCCGGTAGGCAAAGTATTTTTTAACGTCGCCGCTATCCTGAAGATATTCCATTTGCAACGCACGCAGCAAGATTCTCGTGCGCTCCCGCTCGCTAACTTTGGCCGCAAGTGATTTTGCCTTCTCCGCCGCAGACACCGCGGACGGAACGTCGAGCAATCCGACGTACGCATCGCTTAACCCCACGTAAGCCATGGCCATGGAGGGATCGAGACGCAAGGCCTGATGGAATGACCGGGCTGCCTCGATCCAAACGTAGGAATGCAAGTACGCCAGTCCCTGATCGTAGTAAGCCTGCGCTTCGGGCGAGGCGGTGGTTACATCTTCATGGATCTTTCCGATTCCCGACCGCAGGGGAAGCGGGCGCTCAAGCACTTCTCGCGGGACCCAGCCAGCAGCCTCTTTAGGCTCGTGTCCTTCATGTTGAGCCACAGCAAGTGGAACACTTGCAAGAAGCCAAACGCCATATAACGCCAGCAAGATTATTCGCCCCATCATAGTTTTCTGATTCATGTCGCAGCCGATGCCTCCGGTGTTCCGGAATGGAAGCATCCTCAAATCTCGGAAATTTCGACAGTTCTCATATAATAGCCGGCCTCCAACCTCCGCGCGATAACGCTAGAATCGGCAACGCGCAATCGAATCATATAAGTTCCAGTCTGCTTCGGCGCCCATGCGTGAGTCCAAAAACTCCAGGGGTCGTTCGATGTTTGATGATAGTTGTCCACATCAACATACTCTTCCTCCGGGTTGAATCGGATTTGGAGCTTAGTGACCGGAACAGACCCTCCCCAAAGGATTCCCACGGCACGGTATCTGATTTTTTCATCGACAGCCCACTTCTCGATTCGAATGGGCATAGCGGCTTGCTCGATCGTTGCCGGCTTGTACTCTCGCGCGAGCTGCGGCACACCATTTTGCATCGTTCTTGCCGCGTATTCCTGCATCTGCGAAGTCGCCGCGAACGCATCATCCACAAAGTTGATTTCGTTTACCCATTTGATGCAAGTGCATCCATACCATCCCGGAACAACTAGGCGAACGGGTGCTCCGTGGTCTCTTGTTAGCGCGCTGCCGTTTATTTCGGTCGCCAGAAATGCCCGCGCCTTCGTCAACTCCTCGACAGTAAATACCCAGCTTGCTCCCGGAACCGAGCTGACCGATTTCGTCGTATAAGTATCAAAGCCAGAGATTAGCACTCGCTTCGCGTCTGATTTCGCCCCTGCCCTTTCGAGAATGTCCGACAATGGTGTTCCCGTCCAGCTCGCTACGCTGATCATTCCGAAGTGTACGCTACGCGAATTCCCCGCGCATTCCATAAGGTGCGCACCCATTGGCTTCGCCATCTTCTTCAGCTCCTCGACGCCCAATTCGAATGGTCTGGATACAAGCCCATGTACTCGCACTACCCACGCCTTCTGGCCTTCCAAGAGCTCCGAGGCGCAAGTCCGGATGTAGAAGTTATCCGTCGGTGTGATGGACTCCCGCAAGCTCAACTTCGACAGGTCTGTATACAATCGCCCATCAAGGCCTCCCCCAACGACTCTCTCCATCGGCACGCGTGCTTCGCCGACAAAATCAATCGCGCCGAGCTTTTTGCCTCCCTGAAAGCCATCCTCCTGCTCCGCAGAGGCGATCTGCAGCCGGATCAATCCCGCGAAGCCGCTGAGAACAGCCCCGCTCGCGAGAGTAGCCGCCGAAAGCCATTGGCGCCGGCTGAGTCGAGTTTTAGAGGCTTCAAGCATCCGTGCATCACATCTGGTCTTCAAACTCATTGCCCATCATCTTATGGGGACATTTTCCGTTTGCAAGATGGCAGATCGGAAGAGGAATAGTGCGCACAGAAGGCTCCGGCTGGAAGATTAAATGCGAAAAAAAGGCCCCCAATCGAGATGGGGGCCCTTCTGAAAAAGGTGCGAGCCCGTTAGAAGCTAAACCGGATCGCAAATTCCATGTCGCGAGCTCCGGCCGAGCCAGTTTGCGGTCCCGCCGTCGTAGTGAAATTCCCGAATGTGCCTGGGCTCGTCGGATCAGTCGTGAAGTTGTTAAAGTTTACGCTGTTAAACACGTTGAAGACCGTGACGCGGAATTGCAGCTGCTGGTGTTCGCTCCACGGCATCTTAAAGGTCTTATACACTCCCATGTCTGCATCAGCATAAGCCGGACCGGTGAAGTAGTTGCGCGACCCCGGAAGTCCCGGCAGAGTGAAGCTGACATTTGCCAGCGCCGCTTTGGCATCTGCGAACAGATTGGGACGGCCAAATGTACCGTCTCGAGTGATGCTCGTCTGAAACGGTGTTACCACGGTTCCGGGTGTAGTCAGAAAGAAATTCGTGGGAAAATTGAAGCCATTGGACGGGCTGAACGGAAATCCGGAATGCCACCGCGCCGTTCCTGAGTACACCCATCCACCGATAGCTGCATCCACAAACCGGTTGGCGTTGCCGCCAAACCGGTGCCCGCGCCCAAATGGCAACTCCAGGATGAAGTTCCCGTTAAAGTTGTGCTTAAGGTTGAAGTCGGACAAGCCTCGTCCGAGCCGCAGATCAAACGGGTTCTGGATAAGTCCCGCCAGCGTTCCGTTGCCAAGCGGACTGAGGTCTCCATTCTCCGCCGTCGAATCGTTGTCGATGGACTTCGAGAAAACATAGTTGGCCGTAAAGTTGGCAATTCCTACGTTCTTTCGGAGTGTCACTTGAAGGCTGTGGAAATTCGAGTTGGCCCAATTGGTCCACCCCGGCAAACTTTGAAACTGCGGCTGGAATAGAACCAGGCCGTCTCGTTGGGGATCGACGGTCGTGTTCCAAGGGCTCGGGATGCCTCCCGGCGATGGATCCGTGTCTATGGGGAACAACGCGCAGGACCACGATTGACCTGCGGCACGGACGCTGAACGCATAAAAGGCCTGCGTTGGCGTCAGGTTGGCGTACCCCGCGGTCTTCGGGAACTCGGCTGCCAAAAATGCTGGCATATTGGGGAGCATATTGTCAAAGAACGGGATGGACTGAATCGTGGCTAACTGCGCCACGTTCTTTGGATTTATACTCGGGCCTGTTGAGGGCGTTATATTCGCGATTGTGGCGATTTGCCGAAAAGCGGTGAAGAGATCGACGCCGCTCTTCGGGTCTCGTATATCCAAGTATTGGGCGTAGTCTGTCTTCCCAAGCAATCGTCGGCCCAAGGTACCCACGTAAGCCACATCCAAAACGAAGTGTTTGGGCAGTTCCCTTTGCACCGAGGCTGTCAGGTGGATCGAGTACGGCGTGCGTAAGTTTTGATCCACTGCGAAGCCTAGCCCACTTACGTTGGAAGGCGGCGTGAATGGAAATGATGCCTTCGTCGGCGGTGTGAAAAAGGGTGGTCCTGCGTTCGGCAAACCCGTGCAACCCGTCGGACTACAGGAGCCCGAGAATCGCGGCGCGGTAGCCAGCGAGAACTGCTGCGAACCGTTGATCAAGGCCGTGGCTGTACCCGGCGAGCCGTTTAGATCGCTGTCGACCGCCAGGGATTGGCCAACTTTGTCGTAAAATACTCCCGCCCCTAGCCGGAGCGAGCTCTTACCCGGACCGCCAAATATCGACTTGAGGAGCCCGTCGCTATAATTCGGTGAATAGGCAAGTGACACTCGCGGCCCAAAATCCTTGTGGTCTGGGTTATACCAGGAGGGTTGCCCATTGGCCTTTCCTGCCGGCGTCCAGCTTAGCAGCGGAGAGGCATCCGACGGTTTTCCCGCGTTCATATCGATCATCCGTTGGCGGAACCATTGCATGATGTCGAACGTCGGCCGCACCTGCAACCCGTTCGTCTCCCACACTGGGGTCTCATATCCCCACCGCAAGCCGAAGTTAACAGTCAGATTTGAACGCAGGCGCCAGCTGTCCTGCACGTAGAGCTCGCCGACGCGCTCCGCGAAACTCCGCGCAGCGGGCGTGCCCGAGGGCGAAACTGCGCCCGTGCTCGGATTGGCAAAGAAGGTTGCGTTCACTTGCGTGATTGACCCTGTTAACATCATGAAGGCGCGCGTTACTGCCGTGCCGTTCGCAGCCGCAGGTAATGCTGCGCCGGCTGCGCATCCCGCATTTCCGAGACAGCTTGAGACG
>Ga0210405_10004609_pt1 | contig 12913 bp, 11 predicted proteins | sample IncBWH11MmetaG_FD_155492 | JGI IMG/M metagenome (GOLD analysis project Ga0210405, IMG submission 155492) | Forest soil microbial communities from Barre Woods Harvard Forest LTER site, Petersham, Massachusetts, United States - Inc-BW-H-11-M | ecosystem: Environmental > Terrestrial > Soil >... | reverse complement strand
TGAGTGCCGTATTCCGCGTCGTACAAAGCGCTGCTGACGCGATACTCCTCGATTGCGTCCTGCGAAATCTGCAAACGGGTTTGCGATTTTTGCGACTGTTCCTGAATTCCGCCCGCGTCGACGCCATCAAACTGAAAGTTGTTATCGTCTCTGGCGCGGCCTGCGAAGCGAATCGTCCGTTGATCGCCACCTCCGTCATCTTGAGCAAAGGGCGCCAGCAGAGTGAGATTCGCCCAGTCGCGGCCGTTCGTTGGGAGATTCGCGATCTGATTTTGGCTGATGACCGTGGATGCTTCCGCTGTACTCCGGTCTGCGGGAGCCGCGGTCGCAACGACGTCGATCTTTTCGGCAAGCGCACCGACCTCCATCCTGACATCCAGTGTCCGCGTTTCGCCGACCCGCAATATAACGTTTTCGATGACCTTCGTCTTGAAACCGGTGTCGGTGACGGTCACGGTATAGCGCCCCACGGCCAAGCCCGGAAAGCGGTAGTATCCCTTCGAGTTTGTGAGTTGCTCCTCCTTAAGACCTGTTTCCACTGCCAGACTCACCACGCTGGCCCCAACAATAATAGCGCCGGTCGGATCCATCACTGTTCCTTCAAGCACCGCCCGATCCACTTGCGCGAACAATGACGTGGTTGTGAGTGGAACCAACAAACAAGCGATGAAAGCGAGCGTACCGCGCTTTGAACGCATGCAGGCCTCCCCTGTCAACTCCCTCGGAACAAGCAGCTTTCTGCGTCGGAAGTGAGTTCTGTGGTTGCTGATGATGCCGCGATTCTAGGAAGGCCTGATGAAGCCGATGTTAAAGGAAGGTTAATTTTTTTTCAGACTACGCTTTAAAGCCCGCCGCCGTTCTACTCTACTGGTCAGTTTGCACCTCCAGTCACAAATGATGTCAATGAGACTGCTAATTGTGGAAGATGAGCTGCGCATGTTGGAATTGCTTCGGCGAGGGCTCACCGAAGAGGGGCACACCGTTTTCTGCGCGGTGGACGGTAGCGACGGATTGCTCAAACTGCGGCAGCAACAATTTGATGTCGTAATTCTCGACGTGATGCTGCCGAAGATGAGCGGTTTCGAACTTGCGCTAGAAATTCGGAGAGAGAAAAACTCCACCCCCATTCTCATGCTAACCGCAAAAGACTCGGTTCCCGACATCGTGCATGGTCTCGATTTGGGCGCCGACGATTACATGACGAAACCGTTCTCCTTCAATGAACTCCTGCTCCGATTGCGTGCCGTCAAGCGGAGGGCGTCGGCGAGCCAGCCTTCCACGTTTCAGGTTGCGGACTTGTGGCTTGATCCAATTTCTCACCGGGTGAGCCGCGCTGGACAGGCCATCAGCCTCACGCGAACCGAGTACAGCTTGCTTGAGCGTCTCGTCAGCAATGCCGGAAGAGTGGTTCCTCGCGACATGCTCATCCTGTCAGTGTGGGGACGCAAGACGGATGTCGGAGACAATACACTGGATGTTTTTATGCGTCTATTGCGCAACAAGATAGACAACGGTGGCCGGGAGCGGCTGATCCATACCGTGCGCGGAGTCGGATACATTATGCGGCCGGAGGTTTGATTGTGAAGAAGCTATCGATCGGGGTTCGCCTTACCCTTTGGTATTTGCTGCTCTTTGCCGCGGCTCAACTCGTCTTTGGCACCGGAATGTGGTTCTTTGCCCGCCGCAGCCTGTACCGCATCACTGACGGTGCCTTGCGAGCACAAATCGACGATCTAACCAATTTTCTCGAGGCTCAAAAAAAGAACGCTACAGTCGCAAAGCTGCAGGAAGAAGTATCCGAAGCATATTTGCTCGAACATTCCGGCGACTACCTTCAGATTTATGACGACAGTGACGGAAGCTGGATTTTTCGAGCTGACTTTTTGCGACAGCATGCGTTAGAGCTGGCGACAAACAGTCTTTTGACGCAACCGCGCTATCGCGACGAGCAACTCGGCAGATCTCTCCGCTTTGTAACCCAGAAGATCGAGGCGAACGGCCGCGTTTTCACGGTTCAAATGGGCCTCCCGATCGATCAGGTCAACCAGACACTGGTTTTGTTTCGCGGCTACCTGTTGATGTTTGCCCCGCTTTTACTGCTCGCTGCCGCTTCCGGAGGCTTCTGGCTGAGCCGAAAAGCCCTGTCGCCAGTTGACGCAATCACCCGAACCGCACGAACCATCAATGCCACGAACCTGAGTGACCGACTGGAAAGGCTGACCACTGGCGACGAACTCCAACGCCTATCAGACACCTTGAATGAAATGCTCGGACGCATCGAGCACGCCTTTATCCGCGTGACTCAGTTTACGGCGGATGCCTCTCACGAGCTGCGCACGCCCATCTCATTGATTCGCACGGAGGCAGAGATCGCGCTTAGAAGATCCCGAGGCGATGCCGAGTACCGTGAAGCCTTGCGCCATATTCTCCTGGAGGCGGAGAGAACATCAGCACTTGTCGAAGCATTGTTGTCGCTTGCCCGGGCTGATTCTGGACGGGAAACTCTAAGGATAGCTTCCACGGATTTGTCCACGATCGTTCGGGAGGTCAGCGAACAATGGCGAGAGCTGATGGCCGCGCGGAATCTGACGTTCAATTGTGAAGTGACCGACGAAGAAATCACGGTTCTCGGAGACCGCAATGCTTTGCAGCGCCTGCTGACTGTGCTACTGGACAACGCGGCGAAATACACACCTGCGCCTGGCACAGTGGAGCTTCACCTGGAACTGAGCGGTGAGTTGGCGGCCATCCGTGTCAGCGACTCCGGCATCGGGATTGCTCTCGAAGACCAGCCAAAGATTTTCGATCGGTTTTATCGAGCCGACAAAGCGAGAAGCCGTAGCCTGGAGGGCGCGGGCATCGGCCTCGCGATCGCTCAATGGATCGTGCACCAACACAACGGATCAATCACAGTTCAAAGCTCGCCGGGTAAGGGCTCGACCTTTCTGGTGCAATTGCCACTTCAAGCAATGAAATTGGAACCGTCAAAGACCGCAACCGTGGTCTTCACCACATGAACCGTCTGCCAACATCTCAAGGACCTGCTGAACGAATCTCAGCATTGAGTTGTGGCGCTCTCCCCTGACTCGGGGAATACAATACACTCAAGGACCTCCCGAGCTAGCCTTGCGGCGATGGATGTTCAGCTGGGCGGCCTGTGCGTCGTTCCACAGAGGCGTTCGATCACCTCATCCATTCGTCGGCGGGCCAGAAGGAGCCTTCGCTTTGCGGCGTTCCGGGTAATTCCGAGAATCGCCGCCGCTTCCGCAACGCTGTGTCGTTGGATGTCGCAGAGAAGAAATACCTCTCGACAACTCCGACGTAACTGCAGGGCGTGCATCAGTACGGCCTGCATCACTCCCGACGACATACTTGGCTGCTCAGTTGACAAACGCTCCCGAAGGCACTTTACCTGGAGTGGTTCCGTCATAGTTAAAGTTGACGTTAAGCTCGACATCCCAGTTATTGGCTACCTCTGTTTCCTGGCGCAAGATCGACACCATGTACTTCTTGAGTTCACGGAAAATGTCCCGACTGACGCCGAAGCCGTCAACAACGGCTCCGGCGAAGCTGAAGAACGACGCCTCTCCCCCCGGCGGCCATCGTCCTCCATCGGGATGCTGGTAACCCGGCGAAGCGGTTTGCTCCCTGGGCGGACCCGCGAACAAGCATCGGGGGCCCATCAGTTATGGGTCCCGATCAGATGCTCATTGCCATAGTGCGTCCAGAGCGATTTCCGTTTCATGTGAAATAGTGCCGAGAGAGAATCCCTCAGCGCCTGCCTGGCAATCGTTTCACGGGGGGCGGGTGTAGAATAGCTGCCACTTGCTCGCACGCTGAGGCCAGAGCCTTGCAATTCCAAGAATTCAACCAGTCTTACTTAGAACGGCTATGTTCGGGTGATTTCCGGACAGAGAGCCATTTTGTCGCCTATTTTAGCGAATTGATTCAATTGAAACTGCGTTCGCGGGTAAATTCTCCCCAAGCCGTCGAGGATCTGCGGCAAGAAACCTTTGCGCGAGTCTTCGTTGCTTTGCGGAGTGAAGGGAAGTTAAGAAACCCAGAACGATTAGGAGCCTTTGTGAATTCCGTTTGCAACAATGTATTGCTCGAGCACTATCGTGCGTCTTCCCGGGAGGATCCGATCGAAGACGAAGCGACTACGAACATTCCCGATCCATCGCTGGACGTGGTCTCGATTCTGTCGCACAAGGAGATGCAACAGAATGTCCGTCTGATCCTTGACGAATTGTCAGAGCGAGACCGGCGCCTGCTGCGGGAAATCTTCTTGGAAGAACGAGACAAAGACACGGTCTGTCATGACTTTGGCGTGGACCGGGACTATCTCAGAGTCTTGCTTCATCGCGCCAAGCAGGCCTTTAAGGCAGTGTATCTGAAGAAGTTACCCGCCGGCATAAGGGGCACGGCCGCGGATTAACACTATGAAACGATTTGTCTTGCTCTTTCACTATCCATACGAAGGACATATCAAGACATGGACCATGGCGAATCAATTCGCTTGATGGCTGCCGAGAAGTACCTGCTCGGCGAGCTTACCCTTGAGCTGCGCGACCAGTTCGAGGAACACTTCTTCGATTGCCAGGAGTGCGCTCTCGACGTTCGGGCAGGCGCTGCCTTGGTGGAACACAGCAAAGTAGCGTTGTCGGAGCCACTCGCCGTATCTCCGGCGAGAGTACCGGTCACGGCCCGCACGAAACCGGGCTGGCTCGCGTGGTTGCGTCCTGCCTTGGTCGTCCCTGTTCTGGCGGCCCTACTGCTAGTGATTGGCTATCAGAATCTGGTTACGTATCCACAATTGAAGCAAATGGCTAGCAGCCCGCAGATTTTGCCCTGGGCTTCAATCAACGTCAGTACCCGCGGGACAAGTACGACCCAGATCTCGCCGCACGTTGGCCAGGGATTCCACTTGCTCGTGAACATCCCTCCGGAAAATCGTTATACCTCCTACACTTTTGACTTGTCGAGCCCGTCAGGAAGACTAGAATGGTCGCGCACGATTCCCGCAGCCTCATCCGACGACGCCCGGTCGATTTATATTCCGGCAGCGAATCAGGAGCAAGGCGTGTACACGCTGGCGGTACGCGGTAGTACAGCAACCAACGAGAGTTCAGACCTCGGTCATTATTCGATTGAAGTGCAAATTCAGAGATAGCTCAAAAGGGGAGGAGCTAAAAGTATGGCCACAAATCCGAAATCACCAGTGCTGCCGCAATCTGTCAGGTCGCAGTATCACGTGTATCACGCCGAAGCCCACGTGCTCAGTGGCAACCTGAAACATCCAGTTGATCAGCCGATTGAACACAAAGCACGGGTGGTATTAGAGAAGACGCGCCGCGACGGCCACGTCAGCCAGTCGGTCGCAGAGGATACCATGGAAGGCCTGATTTCGTTCAAGGCGGGCCACACTCGTGCGTCGGGCACCAAGATCGAGAAAAAAGATCTTTGGGGCAACGATCATTCTGGCTGGGTGACACTCTCGACGTCGGTAGTCGAGGGCTTGAACGTGTTCGAAGTGATCACGGTCGATCGCGTGGTTGCGCAGGTCTCGACCGAGCATCCAATCACTGACGGCCACGTTCCTCGAGTCACATTCTTGGGCACGCGCTTCGAAAACTTCCGGATCGGCGGGTATCCCGTGGAGGTAGAGCTTGACCTCGGAATTTGCGGTAGCAAACCGGACGGCGACCGGCCCTATCTGGAAGACCGCGGTTTCCTTGATCGCGTCCAGCGTCAATTCAATGAGATCGCCGGAGCCAAGGGTCTTCCTGACAGTCTGGAGAAACAGTATGATGCCAAGATCGCGTACATCGACGATTTGAAGAAGCGCGCAAATGGGCGCGGGAAAGGGGAGCGGAACGGCTATTCTAAGCTGCAATGCTCTCTGGTCAAAAGCATCGGGCCGATTCCGATTCCGGGAGTCAAGACGTTTGGCAACGTCATTTTTATCCCGGACTTTGGGACCGTATCTTTGGCCGAAGTCGAGGTCGGAATCGAAGCCGGATACGACGGCTATTCGGAGAAATCGGGAGCTGGTTCTCCGCAGGGGCCACGCGACAGCAACTACTTCGCTCTGGACATGCTGAACATGCACTTAGGCTGCATCGGCGGCGGGGATGTAAAGGCCGGCAGCGCAAAGACCAATGGCAAAACGGAACCGTAGCATCCGAGTTAGCCGCAGATAATATTCCGCTAGCTATTGCGAGCCGGCCCGTGCGAATGATTCGCACTAACGGCGGATTGAGCTTTCTGCATGACGATGTTCGGCGCGGACACGGGCAAGAATGGCCGCCGGAAATTACCCGTCAAAGACGTAACTGGCCGCCCGCCGTATCCATAGGCCTGTCCTTTCTGGCCTTGGCCTGCGGGCTAGCCTGCACTGGTCGTAGCAGCCCGGAGGTCGCCTACGATCACGCCTACAAGACTTTCTTGCATGGGGAGCTGAAACAGAGTCAGGAAGAAGCCCATCGAGAATGCCTCCGATTTCGAGATTCGAGCCCGGAATGGGCTTGGAAATTCAGAATCTTGGAAGGGGAGTCTCTCCTGCGACGCGGACTAAGCCAAGAAGCGCTCACGCTACTGAACTCTCAATCGACGCCACCCGAGACAAGGAACGCGGTCGTTGAGACGCTGGCGATCGAGGGCGTCGCGTATGCCCACCTTCATCGATTCCCAGACGCAGAACGCAGTCTTGGGCAGGCGGAACATCTGTGCGCTGCCACTACCGTCGAAATGTGCGGGAACGTGATCCGAGCGAACGGTGTCCTTGCCGTTGAGCGAGGCCAATCATCTCTCGCAAAGCAGTTCTTCCAACAGAGTCTTTCATTTGCCCGTTCTCACAGCGATCACTTCCTGGAAGCAACCGCTCTTCTTAACCTGGGCTTGGCTTCGCTACGAGAAGAGCGCTTTGACGAAGCTATCGATTGGACTGAGGCCGCGTTTCAGGCATCGACGACGCTAGGTGCTGGCAACACCACCCAAATAGCTCTCGGTAACCTCGGCTGGGCCTACTACAAGCTTGGTGATTTTGAAAAGTCACTGGAGCTTTCTCTCGAAGCCGAGAAGCGCGCGCGTCAAGTGGGGAACGTAACACTGCAGTTGTCCTGGATCACAAACGCCGGGTACGTCTACGCGGGACTTAGCGATTTTGTCCGCGCAAAAGAGTCGTATCTCAGGGGGCTCGCCCTAGCCACCAGCATCGATAGTAAAGAAGACATCTACAATGCACTCCGCGCCCTGGCTCTTGTATCGGTCGAGAGCGGCGAATTGGACGAGGCTCGCAAGTACTCCGATGGAGCCATCGCGATCGCACGGGCCGACAATAACCGACTGGACGAACTCTACCCCCTCTTGGTCAAGGGCCTTATTGCCGCCCGGTCGGGTGATTCGGCAGGAGCAGAGCAAATATTCCGCGAAGTTCAAAACGATCCGCACGCGAATCCCTCGCTCACCTTGCGGACTCAGCATGCGCTCGCGCGACTCTATGAAAGTGAAGGTCGCTCAGATGATGCGGATCGTGAATATCGGGCAGCGCTGGCGACCTTCGAAGCAGCTCGCTCATCGTTGCAACGTAACGATTCGAAGTTGCCGTTTTCTAACAACGCCTCCCGCATCTACGACGACTACGTTCATTTTCTGGTGGCGCGCGGCAGGACTGACGATGCCTTGCGCTGGGCCGACTACAGCCGTGCACGCACCCTCGCGGAAGGGTTGGGACTGCTGGCGAAGGGGGCTTCCTCTGGGCCGCCGCCGCTGAAACCTCAACAAATCGCACGGCAAGCGGACGGCACAATTCTTTTTTATTGGTTGGGTGAGAAGCAATCTTATCTGTGGGCGATTACTCCTCAGAAAACCAGCCTGTTTACTCTCCCAGCCGGATCTGAAATCGATGCAGCTGTGCAGCGGTATCGCAAAGCGTTGGTTGGGCCACAAGATATTCTCGAAACCGCTAGCCCTGACGGGACTGGGCTGTACCAAATGCTCGTCGCCCCCGCGCAAGCTCTGCTGACGAAGGATACTCAAGTCTTCGTCATCCCAGACGGCAGTTTGAATGGCCTGAATTTCGAGACCTTGCTCGTGCCAGAGCCGAAACTGCACTATTGGATTGAAGACGCGACCATTGCCGACGCCAGCTCACTCCGCCTCCTGGCAGCGTCACATAATTCGCTGCATGACTCAAAGACTAGCCCGGGCAAACTTCTGCTCATCGGGGATGCCGTCTCCCCAAATGCCGACTATGCCGAGTTGCCTAAGGCTGGTGTGGAAATCGAAAATATCGAACAACATTTTGCTCCCGCGGGGCGCGAGGTTCTTACCCGAGCTCAAGCCACTGCTCCGGCCTACCTCGCAAGCGCGCCGGAACAGTTCGCGTATATCCATTTTGTAGCCCACGGCACAGCCAGCCGATCGAGTCCTCTGGACTCCGCCGTCATATTGTCAAAAGCGTCTCCGGAGGAAGATTCGTTCAAACTGTACGCACGGGACATCATTCAGCACCCTATACATGCGGGGCTGGTGACTATTTCGACCTGCTACGGTGCGGGCGCCCGTGCCTACACGGGGGAGGGATTAGTGGGACTCTCGTGGGCATTCCTGCGCGCTGGCGCTCACAACGTGATCGGCGCACTTTGGGAAGTCAGCGATGCCTCGACGCCCCGCCTCATGGACCAACTCTACGGCGAGCTGAAGAAGGGCCGAAAACCGGAAGCGGCTCTTCGCTCCGCAAAGCTTTCCTTACTCCACTCGGAAGGTGTCTTTCGCAAGCCGTTCTACTGGGCGCCGTTTCAGCTTTATACCGGTACTTAAGGAATTCGTTTGCTTGTGGTGAGATCAGGTTCACGGAGTCGTGGATCATTTGTTTCGACGCGCTTCTGCTTCTGCGAGCCAGCCGCGACGCAACTTCTCTGCCGGGACGCTTGACAGGTATGGCTTGATGTCCAGAATCGGGGTTCCGTCAAGCATGTCTACGCCGCGTACGTGCAGCCGTGTGCCGTCTCGACTAAGAAGCTCGACAATGGTCAGGCCGACGGGGTTGGGACGTCTTGGGGACCGCGTGGCGAACACGCCGTGCGGTCGATTGTCGCTCGGTGGCGTGCCCAGCAATTCGAATCCTTGCGAGTGATCGAATACCCAGATGACGATAAGGTGAGAGAAACCCTCGATATCAGTGAGTCCGAGCCCGAATTCCGGTAATACTTCGAGAACACCTTCCACGTCGTGTTTTGCGCCCAATCCTTTGGGAATCTCGCGAGTGTCCTTGTACGAGCTTCTAACATACCCAATGGGCTGCGGTGTGAACAAAGTCACTTGCCCTCCTCGTTTGGCAACGTTTAGGCGGCGTCCAACTGGCACACACCACAGTGTACCCGCCCATAGCATCGTGGAACACTCCGCTCGACGGTTTCAGATGGATGTTGCGGTCGATGAAGTCTGCCCAACCCCTGAATTGCGACGGAGCGGTTCCCATTGCAGATAGGTCAGCGATCGCCACAGCCATTCCAGCGGCCCAAACAAGAAGTAACGCAACCAGATTGGAGACGCTACCAACTGAACCGCCCAAATCACGATTACGATGGCGAACTGCCCTACTCGCGATACTTTCCCAATCAAGCCAAAGCCGTGACCGTAGAAAAGAGTGGTGCACACTACCGTATGCATAATGTAGTTCGTAAACGCCATCCGGCCGACTGCAGCCAGCCGACGAATTAACGGAACCAAGGCTGCCGCCTTCGACGCGAGCATGATTGTGCCGACCCAACCCATGCTGACCAATAAACTCGCCCAATAATTGAATTGCGTACCATAGAAAAAGGAATAGAGGAAGTCCCAGCCTGCGGCGAAGTCACGGTATGTTCCGTAGAGTGTCACCGGAATGCCGATGAGTAATCCGACGGCTATCAGCGTCCAGTAGAACGATGAGGGCCTCCTGGCACTGAAAACTCCCAGCTTGAAAAGGCCCATGCCAACCAGCATTAGCCCAGTCACCCGCCAAAATGTGAATGCCACAAAGAAGATGGTTTCCATTTGCAGGGAGTCCCGCACGCGAAAACTCATTTGCGCCGTCCAATTTCCTCGATAGGCCGCGATCGCCGTCGCAGCCATCGCTGGCGTGGGCATCCACAACTGTTCGCGAGCTGCTTGTACTTCTTTAGGAGACCAATGTTGCGACCACGAGCCGTACGTCGTCATGGACGCGGACGCGACGGCGATGGCCAGAACGCCCATAACCAGCAGCGTGCGTGGCCGAAATCTGCGGCAAAGGTAGACCAACAGCCCGCACATTCCATAGGCGACCAAAATATCTCCGCTCCACAGCAGGTAGGCATGCGCGAGGCCAAACAGAATCAGCCAGCCCATGCGCCGGTAGTGCAGAGCTGCAGAGCGCTTGCCTGCGGCCTCGACGCGGCTGGTCATGAGCAGAATTCCGGCTCCGAACAGCATGGAGAAAATCGTCATGAACTTCTCGTCTGCCAAGACATGGCTGAGCAACCAGACCCAGAAATTTCCTCCGTGCAGGTCGCCATACGCAGTCGGATTCCAGTAGGCGGCGCTGATCATTGAGAAATATTGAATGTTCATGGGGAGAATGCCCAGCAATGCGAAACCGCGCAACACATCGATGCTGACGATGCGCTCTTTTTCGGCAACCGGCTGTGGGCTCGCAGTGACGCATTCTCCGCCAAGCCCTGGCTTCGAATCCTTCGATATGATTGTTTCGCTCACTATTCCACCTGTTTCGAGACCTTGGCATCGCCGCTTGCATCAGCATTCGGGGAGTGGATCTGTTGGAACACGTCAGTGGAGGCCTTGAGATAGTCGCTGAATTCGTCCACCTGACGGATACGAAATCCTGCGACGAGTTGCCGTCCTTGCGCAACAAACTCTTGATGGCTGGGCAGCCAAATCTCGTCATGCACTTTTTGCTGCTCGATGAAACCCTCAAAGCCCTTGACGCTGCCGAGGAAACCCAGACCCAGGCTCAGCGAGGATACGCTGGTGAAGTCCATGCGAGCGATTTCCGCGTCATCCGGGCTGATCCACATCGTCCCCTTCATGTCGCCGGCGACTTTGCCGGCGAGGTCTCCCTGGCGTCGCGGAGGTGATTTCGGTTCGAAGGCGTAGACGATCATGCGCTTTCCATGGATGTCGTCCCAGCGCAAAGGCGTGAATCGAGACTTCAGAATGATGTCGGAAAACAGAATATCGTTCTTGGGCTGAACTTCGCCGGGTTTCTGCCCTTTCTGTTCGTACTGGCGTATTTTGTGTTCGATCTCTTTCTCTTGTTTTTCCAGATCGCTCTGCGACACCGGCTTTCCGTCGTGGCTGACGTGGAGGGTGAAGAACTCGTAAGCTGTTGGCGTGATGTAGTACGTATCGATGTGTTGGCTCCGGACTTGTCCTTTTTTGTTCAGCGCGTAGGTCGTGATCCGGTCCGTGTATGTGTATTGGCTGAGCAGGGACTCGAGATCCTTCTGATGCTGAGCGACGTGCGTCATGAACGGATCGATATCAGGGAAGGAATTCTGCACTTGCTGAGCACGCTGGCTCTGCGTATAGCCTTCGGGGCAGAGCAGCAGGGCAACAAGCATGGTGGCAACGAGCATGGGCAAGGTGCTGGCCGCTCGGACTGAGATTCGCGGGTGGCGTCTACTTCTGATAACTGTTGTGAGCACTTTCGTTTCTCCTCTCCATCAGTCGATTTGATCTCATCACTGGTGGAGATTAACCCAGGCCAGAGTGGCCGGTTCCGGTCGGTCTGTGGATCGCTTGGGCGATGCGATAGGCCGTGGGTTTTGCGCGACAAGCTGAAGTGAGATGGCCGCGTTCTTGGGCTAGAATACTGATCATGCTCAAGCGCGATGAACTCGGTTTCCCATCGTTCTGGCAGCTCCAGATGATGGGATGGTCGTGTCTGTATGTTCTGGTACTTGTGGGATCGATTCCCGATTTGTTACATCGCTCAGGAGCTTTCCGCGGCGAAACACTCGCCATGGTTTCCATGTTCATGGGCAGTTGCGTACTGCGTCCTATTTGCCGAGCATTGTGGCGACGCGCGCTTCCGTGGCTGGCCTTCGAGATCCGAGTGTTTGCCTGGTCGCTGTTAGTGGGAACGGCGGGCGCATTCGCCGCGGAGCTCTCGGTGTTAGGCTTCCGCAAAATGGATTGGGCCGAATTGGCCGGGAACTCCGTTCAGTTCGCGGTGGTGCTTTTCTTGTGGTGCAGCCTGTACTTCAGCATCAAGCACTGGCAGCAATCGGCTCTGGAAAGGGAACGCCTGCTTCGGGCCGAGGCTGAGGCGCGCGAGGCCCGGCTCAGTGCTTTGCGCTACCAGTTGAATCCGCATTTTCTGTTCAATTCTCTAAACGCCGTCTCGACCCTTGTCCTGGATGGCGACGTTCCCGCCGCGACCCGCATGCTGGCGCAGATCGGGGAACTTCTAAGAACTAGCCTGGATAATGAGACGGTTCTGGAAATGCCGCTCTCCCAGGAGATTGCTTTCACCGAGCAGTATCTTGTGATCGAGCAGATCAGACTCGGAGAGCGCTTGAGACTTGACCTGGCGATTTCTCCAGAAACGCTTGACGCTCTGGTCCCGAGTATGTTGCTGCAGCCTTTGGTGGAGAATGCCGTGCGGCATGGCATTGCTCCCGTCGTCGAAGGCGGAACCATTGCAATCCGAAGCGAGTTTCACGATGGTCAATTGCAAATCGTCGTCAAGAACTCGGGTGCAGTTGCTGCGCGGGAAGACAAGCCCATGAACGGGATTGGCTTGTCCAACACGATCGAGCGCCTAAAGACGCTTTATGGCACTGACCAGAAGTTTACGCTGGTGTGGCCTCGAGCCGGCGGCTGCGAGGTGACTGTGGAACTACCCATTCGAAAAAGTACCCAAGGA
>Ga0210405_10004607_pt1 | contig 12922 bp, 13 predicted proteins | sample IncBWH11MmetaG_FD_155492 | JGI IMG/M metagenome (GOLD analysis project Ga0210405, IMG submission 155492) | Forest soil microbial communities from Barre Woods Harvard Forest LTER site, Petersham, Massachusetts, United States - Inc-BW-H-11-M | ecosystem: Environmental > Terrestrial > Soil >... | reverse complement strand
TGGCGCTCTCCACGGAATGCCCGATCTCATGAGCGGGCAGCTCGCGAGCGAGGGCGTTGCCCTCCCGCCAGGTGTCCAGCCCGCAGTCGCTGACGTTGTGGTAGTCGTGGACCGGGCTGACGTAGTAGCCCGCGTGGCCGCCGCCGTGCCGCCCGGCGTGGTGGATGGAGTAGATGCGCGGGTCGGGCCCGAACGCGTCGCCGTAGGTTGCCTTGGAGTACTGCCAGGTCACGTTGATGAACCCGGGCAACCACCCGACCTCAGCCCGGCGCACGTCGGGATCCAGGTATATCGCGCAGTGCTGGTCGCTGTGGTAAAGCCGGAGCAACTGGCGGTGGTCGAACCAGTGCTCCTGCCAGGTGGCCGGCGGGTCAGCCAGCTGACGCTCCGGCTCTGCCTCCACCAGGTCCTCCCGCTTCTCCGGGCACCGCCCGGCGGTTTTCGTTGAGCCCTCATCAACGCGATCGTATGGCCAGTGAGCTCGCTTGTCGTGTTCCGCGGCGGCCGGGCACCGGCCTGCCGCCGCGAGCGTTGCCGGCCGCTGGGCTCGCCGCAGTCCACGGCGCGTGAGCACATAGATAGATCCAGCGGACCATGGTGAAATGGTGCGCAAGTGACCAAGCATCCGGGGCAGTGACGCCAGGCCACGTGCGCGGCGCAGGCATGGTGACGGCGGGAAGGCAGCGACATGTCCGGCGCGCAGTTGTATGACACCATCGGAGCCACTTACACCGTGACGCGGCGCACCGAGCCGCGGATCGCCGCGCAGACCTGGGCCGCGCTCGGCGATGCGCAGACCGTACTGAATGTCGGCGCGGGAACCGGGTCCTACGAGCCCCCCGGCCGTAGGGTCATCGCGGTGGAACCGTCGGCGGTCATGCGGGCGCAGCGTCCCGCAGGCGCGGCGCCGTGCGTGGCTGCTGCCGCCGAGAGCCTCCCGTTCGAGGACCAGTCCTTCGACGTCGCGATGGCCTTTGCCACCGTTCATCACTGGCAGGACCCGATCGCCGGGCTGCGCGAGATGCGGCGCGTGGCTCGCCGCGTGGTGGTCTTCACGCACGACACCAGTGAGACCGGATGGTGCCGTCGGTTCTGGCTCACTCGCGACTACCTGCCTGAGGTCGCTGGCCTTCTCGTCGGCCGGCCGTCGCTGGCCGAGATGGCCCGGGCGATCGGAGCTCGCACGGAGCCGGTGCTCATTCCGCGGGACTGCGCTGACGGCTTCTTCGAGGCCTACTGGCGCCGGCCCGAGGCATACCTGGACGATCATGTGCGTCGGGGAGTATCGGTGTGGGCCAGAGTCGGGCCGGAGGCCGAGCAGCGGGCCGTGCGCAGCCTCCGTGATGACCTTGTCTCAGGCCGGTGGGCCGAACGCAACCGCGACCTCGTCGATCTCCAGGCGGCAGAGCTTGGCCTTCGCCTGCTCGTAACCTGAGCGCGTAGCAAGCGCGACACCCCAGGGTCGAGATCGGAGCGAATGTTGAAGGCAGTCCGTTTCAGCCAGTTCGGGGGCCCAGAGGTCCTGGAGATCGTGGATCTCCCCGAACCGCATCCCGGGCCCGGCCAGGTCCGGATTGCGGTGCGCGCGGCCGGCGTCAACCCGAGCGACTGGAAGAAGCGCAAGGGCCTGATGGATCCGGACCTCCCCCAGACCATGGGCTACGAGGCGGCGGGCGTTGTCGACGAGCTCGGCGAGGGCGTTGCGGACGTGGCCGTCGGCGATCGCGTGTTCGGCTTGTCCGCCGAGGGGGCGGCCCAGGCCGAGCTGGCGGTGCTGTCCTACTACGCGCCGATCCCGCCGTCACTCGACTTCCCCGGCGCTGCCGCGCTGCCGGCCGCCATCGAGACGGCCATGCGCGCGCTTGACCAGCTCGGCGTCGGGAGAGGCAGCACGCTGCTCATCAACGGCGCCTCAGGAAGCGTCGGCAGCGCCGCGGTTCAGCTTGCCGTGGTGCGCGGCGCGCGTGTGATCGGCACCGCCAGTCCGGCCAACCACGACTACCTTCGCTCACTGGGGGCCGAGCCCGTCGCCTACGGCGAGGGCCTCGTCGAGCGGGTTCGCGCGCTCGCGCCCGACGGCGTCGACGCGGCGCTCGACGTCGCCGGGAGCGGCGTCCTGCCCGAGCTCATCGAGCTCGCGGGCGGCCCGGAACACGTCGTGACGATCGCCGACTTCGGTGGAGCGCGGGAGCACGGGGTGAGGTTCAGCAGCGGGGACGCCGGCCGCGCGGTCCACGCGCTCGCCGAGATCGGCGAGCTGATCGAGTCCGGGCGCTTCTCGCTCCCGGTCGCGCAGACCTTCCCGCTCGCCGAGATCGGGGAGGCGCACCGTGTCAGCGAGGACGGTCACGTGCGCGGGAAGCTCGTGCTGCTGGTCGGCTGATGCGGCCGCCGCTCCGGCACGAGGAGCCGCGGCGGGCGAAGGCGTCAGTTGATGTCGAACTCGTTACCCTCGGGGTCCTTCATCCCCACCGCGTAGTGATCGAGGCCGTCCTCACTCAGGGCTCCGGTGACCGTGGCCCCGAGATCCGTCAGCCGCCTGGCCTCGGCGTCGACTCGCTGCATGCGGGCGGCGAGCGGGACCGAACGGTCGGTCGTGCCGGCGCCGCCGCTGGCGTGGATGTCGAGGTGGAGGCGGTTCTTGACCACCTTGGCGTCCGGCATCACATGGAACCAGATGCGCGGGCCGTCACCGCGGGGATCGATGATGCTGTCCGCGCCGATTCCCAGCTCACTGTCGGGAAGCCCGATGTCGCGCCGCCAGTCGTCCCAGGTAGCGAACCCTTCCGGCGGCGGCTCAAGTACGTATCCCAGGGCAGCCGCCCAGAAGCGGGCCAGCAGCTCGGGGTCCTGGCAGTCGATGACGAGCTGGAATCGGGCGGGCATCGCGCTCCCATCGGCCCAGCAGCGGCTCAGGGCTCGTAACTATGCCACCAGCAGAGACCTCTTACTTGCCCGCGTTAGCGAGTACCGGTGATGTAGTCGGTCAACGCAGTTCGCTCGGTTTCGAGTTCGACGAGCCGGATCTTCACCACGTCGCCGATGCTCACGATCCCATGCAAGCGGCCATCAGCCACGACTGGTACATGCCGCACCCGGCGCTCGGTCATCATGCGCATGACCTCCTCAATCGGGGTCTGCGGCGTGACGGTGTACACCTCGGCTGTGTAGATGGCCGTGACCGGCTCAGACATCACCGCAGCGCCTCGCCGGGCCAGCGCCTGGACGATGTCCCGCTCGCTGGCGATTCCTTCGACCGCACTGCCGTCGTGCGAGACGACGACAGCGCCGATCCGGTGCTCGGCCAGGACCGCCAGAAGATGCCGCACCGTGGTGTCCGGGGTGACGGTGATGACCTGGGTGCCCTTGACGCGAAGTACGTCGCCGATAGGCATCGGACCTCCCAGGGACTGGTACGCGGCTGATCGTGTGCTCGTACCGATACCCCAGGCTGAATACTTCAATCCGCGGTTGCCGGCCGATGACCGGTGGCGGCCCCGCGGGGCCGGGATCGCCCGCGAGACAGGAAGATGCCCGCGGCCGCCGCGGCGCTGGCCCGGTGCCGGGTAGTCTCGAACGATATGAGTCTGCATCTGGAACCTAGGTGCGGGGTATCCGCCGGCCTACTGCACTTCCAGGCGAGAACGCGACCGGCTGCGGCACCGAATCGTTAAGGTAGGTTTAGGCGGTCGCCGTTCCCGATCGTGGCGTGCGGACGGCAGCTATCTCCGCGTGGCGCCTTGGAAAAGTCAACCAGATGCGCTGGAATCGCGTCTTATGGGTTGATTTCCTACGGCCCTGGGGTGTGGCGACCGTGACCGGATGCGAAGATGGTCGCTGGCTCGCGCGGCCGTGGCACGCGGCGCAGAGGCAGGAGGGGGTGAGATGCAGATCACGTGTCTGGGCCATGCTGGCCTGCATATCCAGACTTCCGGCGGGACGATCTTGTGTGACCCGTGGAAGAACCCGGCATACTTCGGCTCGTGGTCCGTCTTCCCCGACAACAGCGGCCTGGATTGGGACCGGTACGGCCAGGTGGACTACCTATACGTGTCTCACCTGCACCGGGACCACTTTGATCCGGCTTTGCTCAGCGAGCATGTATCCCGCCAGGCAACCGTGCTGCTCCCCGATTTCCCGGTGGATGATCTGCGTAATGAGCTGGAACGACTGGGGTTTACCCGGTTCATCGTGCTGCCGAACGGCGAGGTGGTCCAGCGCGGCGGGCTGCGGCTGCTGGCCCAGGCGCTGGTGTCCCCGGCCGACGGCCCGCTTGGGGATTCGGCGCTGGCGGTCGATGACGGGACCGCCACCATCTTGAACCAGAACGACGCCCGGCCGGCCGACCTGGACGTGCTGCGGTCATTCGGGCCCTACGATGTGCACCTGTTGCAGTACTCCGGAGCCATCTGGTGGCCGTGGACCTACGAGCTGCCCGCGGCCGCCCAGCGCAGTTTCGGCGCGGCGAAACGAGCAAACGGCCTGGACCGTGCGCTGCGCTACGTCACGGCCGTCGGCGCCCGGCATGTGGTGCCCTTCGCCGGTCCGGCGTGTTTCCTCGATGAGGACCTGTTCGCCCTCAATGATCTGACCGGAGACCCCGCGAACACCTTCCCCGACCAGATGGTCTTCTTGGACTATCTCCGCGAGCACGGCGTCGAGGGAGGCCAGCTGCTGACCCCCGGCGCGGTGCTGACGGTGGACCGCCACCACGGCCAGGTCCGCTGGCCCGCTAGCGAACAGCAGGCGATGGAGCCATTCACCGACAAGGCGCGCTATCTTCGCCGCTACGCAGCCCGGACGCAGGACCGCATCGCGACCGCCGGGCGCGGCTTGCCCGCCTCGCGCACCGATGTGGCCGCCGAGCTGAAGGCCTGGTTCGAACCGCTGCTGGAGCTGGCCGGTCACATCCGCGCCGGCGTCGGCGGCCCGGTGCTGCTGCGGGTCGGCGACGACTTGCCGATCGTCATCGACTTCCCGGCCGGCCAGGTTCGCCGCTACGCCGGGGAGTCATGCCGCTACGAGTTCACCGTCGCCCGCCCCCTGATCGAGTCCCTGATCGCGGACCACGAGACCGACTGGGTCAACAGCCTGTTCCTGAGCATGCGCTTCCGCGCCCGCAGGATCGGCCCGTACAACGAGTACCTGTACACCTTCTTCAAGTGCCTGGCGCCCGACCGGCTGATGTACGCCGAAGGCTGGTACGCCGAGCAGAACCACGACGAAGAAGACATCCAGCTCGGAGACTGGATGATCCAGCGCCGCTGCCCCCACTTGTCGGGAGATCTCAGCCGGTTCGGCCAGACCGACGGCACCACGCTTACCTGCACCATGCACGGCTGGCAGTTCGACCTGACGACCGGACGCTGCCTGGCCACCAACGCCAGCAACCATCACCTCCGGAGCCGGCCTGCACGCGCGGAATGATCCGTTCTGCTCGCCTCAACTAGCCATCGCTGCGCAGCACGACAGCCTACAGATCGGCGGGATGCGCGCCTGGCTGAGTCCAGGGGCGATCACACGGGCGTGACCTCCGTCCGCGGCGGCCCTCTGGCTAGCCGCCATCCGGTTATCGCCAGCCGAGCGCAGGCGCCACGTGAGTAAGGATGCTGTCGATGACGTGGGCGTTGTAGTCGACGCCGAGTTGGTTGGGCACGGTGAGCAGCAGCGTGTCGGCGGCCGCGATCGCCTCGTCCTCCTTGAGCTGCTGGATCAGCACGTCCGGCTCGGCAGCGTACGTGCGGCCGAAGATCGCCTGGGTCGTCGCGTCGATGAACCCGATCTCGTCGGTGTCCTGGTTCGGACGGCCGAAGTACGCCCGGTCCCGGTCGTCGACCAGGGCAAAGATGCTCCGGCTGACCGACACTCGCGGCTCCCGCTCGTGGCCAGCCTTCTGCCATGCGTCACGGAAGGCCTGGATCTGCTCAGCCTGCTGCAGGTGAAAGGGTTTGTCCGACTCGTTATTGATCAGCGTCGAACTCTGCAGGTTCATGCCCAGCTCGGCCGCCCACGTGGCGGTCTGCTGTGACGCGGCGCCCCACCAGATGCGGTCACGCAGCCCTTCTGAGTGCGGCTCGACGCGCAGCAGGCCGGGCGGGTTCGGAAACATCGGGCGGGGATTGGGCTGCGCGAAGCCCTCGCCGCCCAGCACCTCGAGCAGCACCTGGGCGTGCCCGCGGGCCATGTCCGCGTCCGTCTGACCCTCTTGCGGCTGGTAGCCGAAGTATCGCCAGCCCTCGATCACCTGCTCCGGCGAGCCGCGGCTGATCCCCAGCTGGAGGCGGCCGCCGGATATGAGGTCGGCCGCGCCGGCGTCCTCCGCCATGTACAGCGGGTTCTCGTAGCGCATGTCGATGACTGCCGTACCGATCTCGATCCGGCTGGTGCGCGCGCCAATCGCCGCCAGCAGCGGGAACGGAGATCCCAGCTGCCTCGCGAAATGGTGCACCCGGAAGTACGCGCCGTCGGCGCCGAGCTCTTCGGCGGCCACGGCCAGGTCGATCGACTGCAGCAGCGCGTCCGATGCCGACCGCGTATGCGAGCCGGGTGACGACGACCAGTGCCCGAACGACAGAAAGCCAATCTTCTTCACCAGCGCGTCAACGCCAGCCGCCGGGGCGGCATTCCTCCCCCGGTAAGGCTCCGGCGGCGCGCTGCTTTCTGACGCCGACCTGGATCTACCCATCTGCATGGGTTACGCCGGGAGGATACGGCTCATCTGCGCTGGCGCTCGGCGGGCAGGGCGCAGGGCCTTTGCATTGTCCCCTACTGACCGTTACTTCCGGCCTGTGAGCAGCCGGAACGCGCGCAGAGAGTCGCGGACGGTGTGCCGGAGGGCGGCGGCGATGCTGACGTGCCCGGCCATGCGCAGGATGCTGATCACCAGGTTGCGCAGGGCGCCATGACGTGCGGCCCGGTCCGGTGCGGGCGGTGGAGGCGTCCTCGCCGAAGGTGGCGTCACGGACCGTGCCGTCGCTGGTGCGGGCGCCTCGCACGGTCTTGCCGTCTACCGCCAGCACCACCCGCGGGGCCGAGCGCCTCCAGCAGGTCCTGCGCGGGCGCCCGCGACGGCCACCTCGCTTCGGCTGAGCAGGCCAAGCTGGCCGCGGGCCAGCACGGCAGGCGAAGATGGCATGGCGGGCACGGCTCCCGGCGAAGATCACGAAGTTGGCAGAACCTCATGATCACTGCCGGGCCGCGCCTGCTCACGTAACCACGCGATCACGGCGTGCCGGCATATCCGGGCTGCTCAGGGCACCACCAACCGACCATGCAATCTCATCGAGACAGTCCGCTGATGATGGGGCCGACTAGGTGGATCCGCCCGAGTCCGGGCCGGTAGCCGAGGCGGGCGTTCAGATGCTTGATCGGTGCGTTCCGCTCCTCGTTGCTGGTGTGGAGTTCGGTGTAGCCGTTGGCGAGCGCCCAGTTGATTTCTGTCGCCTTCAGGGCACCCGCGATGCCGCGTCCGCGCCAGGCTCTCTTGACGGCGGTCATGGCGTGGCCTGCGGCCGCCGGCGCGGTCAGCGACAGTTTTGCGAAGCCGACGACCTCCTCGCCGGCGAGCGCGATGAACGTCGCCTCGGGAGAGTCGGCTGGCCGCCGCATATGGTGCTCCATCCAGTCCTCGAACGGTTCGACGGCGACATCCTCGAAGCCGGGAATGTCAGGATGGGTTTCGAGGTCGACCTCGTACATCCCGCGTGCCAGCTCCGGCCGCTGCGCCCAGGTGACGATCTCGATCCCGGCCGGCGGCTGGACCTGCGGCGGTGAGATGCCGGCGAGGCTGAGCACGAGGCCCACTTCGCGCCGTTCCTCGGTGAAGCCGCGCCGCTGGGCAAAGGCCAGGCTCTCCGGATCGTTGCCGGAGACCGGCACCTCCAGCTCGCGTACCCCTCGCTCGCTGGCCCACATGGAGATGGCCTCATACAATGCCGTGCCAGCGCCGCGCCGGCGTTGCCCGGCAAGCACGGTGATAAACGCAACGACACGGCGCGCGCGATAGCCGAAGATAGCCCCGACCCCGGACCCCAGGATGACGCCATCCTCGCGGACGAGGTAGTCGATGTAATCCTGGGCGCTGTCCCTGAATGAGTGCACCGCGTCGATCGTCACGGCGTCGTGCGGCCACACAGTGTTGTAGACCTCCAGCGAGGTCAGCTCGTCCTGCTCGTCCGCGCAGGCTGTCACCTCAAGCACCGTGCAACACTACGTCGGCCCCTCAGACGTCAGCCACTTGATTCCGCCGCAGCGGCATCGCCTGCGTGGCCCCCGACGACGTCTTCACCGTCCGCACATGCCGCACCCGGCAACAACCGGACTCTGGCCCTTACCGCCAGGTCGGCCAGTCTCTGTCACCGTAAGTGGGCTGAGCACCACGGTCGACTGATTTACCGCTCATGCCCGCCGGCAAGGCGTCGATTCGGATCCTTTAACGCTGGCAGCCGCGCCCGTGACGTTTCCGCGGTAGCCCCGATGGGCAATTTTCGCAAGCCGATACCCGCGGAGGCGTGCTTGTCTGCCGCCGATGGCGCGGGCCCGGGCGGGAAGGTGGCGCCGCTAGCCTGGGGCATGATCACTTGCGTGGTTGAGTACGTCATCGTTCCGGAGAAGATCGACGCCTTCGAACGCTTCGCCCGCCGGTGGATCGAACTGGTCGGCTCCCACGGCGGCATGCATCACGGCTACTTCCTGCCGGCCGAGGGCGCCAGCGATAAGGCTCTGGCGCTGTTCAGCTTCCCCAGCCTCGCTGCCTATGAGCAATACCGCACCCTGTTCGGTACTGACCCGGACTTCATCGAAGCGGACCGGATCAGGGACGAGAGCGGCTGCGTACTCCGGCACGAACGGACCTTCATGCGCCCGCTGCTTCCCGGGTACCCGGCCGGGCAAGCACTCCGTCTGGCAGTTCACCAACTCAGGTGAGGGCCCCGTTCATTGAGAATCTTTGCGAGCCACTTATCTGGGACTGCGCAGGTCACGGATGCAGGGCGGCTGACCTGCGCCGAAAGCGACGGGGGGAGCCCCCGAGCTGGCTCCGCTTCGCCGTCCGCTGGGGGTTCCTTCGCGGGCAGCCGTGATCGACGGCCAGTTGGTCCGGGGGCGGCAGGCGCGCGGAGAGGATCAGCATTCACGTTTTCGCCCGCTCATCACCGCGTCCGGCGGACAGGCAGCGGTTCAGCTGCCGGGGATGACGAGATCGAGCTGGCGCAGTTGCAGGGGATCAAAGACCATGTCGATTTGAACGATCTTCCCGTGCCTGGTCGTGAAGCGGAATGCGGCGCGTGGAGTTCCGCGGGTGATGGCCCAGACAGTGCCGGGCGTCTCGGCAATGAAGGCGGGTAGCGTCGCTACGGCGCGTTCGGCGAATTGCCTCGCAACGGCAGGTGCGCCGCGGACCTCTGCCAGGGCACCGGCCTGGACGGCGGTGGGGTCGGCGCGGAGTACGACGCCGGGGTCGAGTACTGCGAGCAGTGCGGCGAAGTCACCGTTGCGGGAGGCGGCGAGGAAGGCCTTGACCAGTTGGGTCTGGCGGGCGATGTCGGCGTCGGGCATCGCGTCGGCTGCCTGCACCCGCTGCGGGGCGCGGCTGGCCAGTTGCTTCACGGCCTTTGGGGAGCGGCCGAGTATCAACGCGATCTCGTCGAACGGGACGGCGAACATGTCGTGGAGCACGAACGCGAGCCGCTCGGCCGGTGCGAGCGTGTCGAGCACCACGAGTAGCGCCAGGCCGACCGACTCGGCCATCAGGGCCTCCTGCTCGGGATCGACCTCGCCGGCCCGGCCCGTGGCGGGTTCCGGCACATGCTCGTCGAGCGGTTCTTCGCGGTGCGCGGCGCGGGAGCGGAGCATGTCCAGGCAAACCCGGCCCACAACGGTGGTGAGCCATCCGCCGAGGTTGTGCACGGCGCTGCGGGCGGCGCGGCTGAGCCGCAGCCAGGCCTCTTGTACGGCATCGTCGGCTTCGCTGCGCGAGCCGAGCATCCGGTAAGCCACCGCTGCCAGGCGGGATCGGTGCTCTTCGAAGCGCTGTGCCAGCCAGTCCTGGTCGTCCATTGAGACCTTCCTCGCTCGCCATCCGTCATGAGAATGACGAAACAGTCCAGGCCGAGGTAACAAGGCTCTCCAGGAGGAGCGATTCATGCAGCCGCGAATGAAGAACCCCGTGATGATCATCCCGGACGCGGGACAGGCTATCGGAGCCCTGGTGGCGGCCCTGCGCAGCGCGGGGTTGCCGGAGGCGACAGGGAACCTCGTCCACTTGCGTGTCAGCCAGATCAACGGGTGCAGTGCCTGCCTCGACGGTGGCGCGCGCACGGCTCAGAAAGCCGGAGAGTCGACCGAGCGCCTCGTCGCGGTGGCGGCGTGGCGCGAGGCGCCGTACTTCACCGATGCCGAGCGCGCTGCCTTGGCGCTCGCGGAGGCGGTTACCCGTCTGAGTGACCGCTCCGACCCGGTGCCCGACGAGATATGGGCAGAGGCGGCCGGGCACTACACCGAGGAGGAGCTCGCGGCGCTGGTCCTGTGGATCGCTACCGCGAACCTGTTCAACCGGCTGAACGCCACGACGAGGCAGGTCGCTGGCGCCTGGCACTGAACGCTGACGTCCCGGGCGGCCGGATGAGGAGTGTGAAGCAGTGGCTGAGGCGATCATCGAGGCCGAGGCGGTGGTCAAGCGGTTCGGCAAGGTCGAGGCTCTTGCCGGGTTTGATCTGGTGGCCTGCAGCGGTCAGGCCACCGCCGTACTCGGCCCCAACGGCGCCGGGAAGACGACCTTCGTGCGTACCGTCGCCACGTTGATCTGCCCAGATGCCGGGAGGTTGCGGGTAGCCGACATTGACGTCGGCCGCCGTCCTGAGCAGGCACGGCAGGCCATCGGGCTGGCCGGGCAGTATGCCGCCGTCGAACCGACCATGACCGTACGCGAGAACCTGTACATGGTGGCGCGGCTGTTTGGCCGCTCTCGCCAGCAGGCCGCGGCCAGCGCAGACACGGTCCTGGCCCAACTCGACCTGGCGGACGTGGCCGACCGCCTGGTGAAACCTACTCGGGCGGCCTGCGGCGCCGGCTCGACCTCGGCGCAGGCCTGGTCGGAGCGCCCCGCCTGCTGCTGCTCGACGAGCCGACCACCGGGCTGGACCCGCGCAGCCGCAACCAGCTATGGGAGGCAATACGCGACCTGGTCGCTCACGGCACCGACGTGCTGCTCGCCACGCAGTACCTGGACGAGGCCGACCAGCTCGCCAGCCAGGTGGCGATCATCGATCACGGGCGGATCATCGCCCATGGCACCCCTGCCGACCACAAGGCACTCGCCGACAGCGACATGATCGAGGTTCGCGCGCACCGCGCCGCCGCAGCAACCGGCCGATCCCGGGCCTGAGCTCGCGATGACGCTCACGTACTGCGGCAGGTGTGGCTGGACCCTGCACCTTGCCCCGGCGCGAGCCGACGGCCCGGCCGGTCACGGCCTGGCGGCGTACGAACAGGTCGCCGCCCCCGCGGATGAACAGACGCTCGAGGGCCAGTTCCAGCTTCGATGCCGCGAGCTGATCGGCGAGATCAGGTCACTCGGCTTTGACCCGAATGTCTGGGTGGCCATGATCAACAGCCTCGGAGCTGCCGGGGCGGCCAAGAAGCTCCTGGCCGATCATCACATGCTCGTCGTCACCCCGTGGCTCGTGCGGCGAGGCCGGCCAGAACTCACGCTCGAGCACGAGATCGGGCAGCCGAGATGGTCCGGACTGTTCACCGGTGAGGAACGCGCCGAAGCAGCGCGGCGGCAAGCACGCGCCGGCAAGACGCCGCACAGGCGGAGGGGCCGGCTCAGAGCAAGACGTGCGCCCAGGAGATCCGGTTTCTGACCCACCCCTGGCCATATCGTCCGGTGTTGCCAGGAAGAATGCAATCATCGCCCGGCGGCGCGGAGGATGAGCTCTGCCAGGGCGGCTGGATCGGTGAAAGGTGTCATGTGCGCGGCGCCGGGCAGGATCTGCAGGGTAGCCCTAGGCAGGCGGCTGGCCAGGGCTGACATGGCCGCCGGAGTGGCCACCTGGTCGAGTTCGGCTGCGATGAGCGTGGCCGGGATCCGGATGGAGGGGGTGCGGTCGGCCCGATCGTAACGGGCGATGGCATCCAGCGCGGCCGCCCACGACCGGCGGTCCGCTTCCTGCAGGCAGCGGCGTGCGTAGCTGACGACCGGGCCGCCCCGGTCCAGCTCGGCCGGCGTGAACCACCGGCCGAGCGCGGCGTCGGCGTCGACTATGGCACCGCCGCGCAGGCGGGTGGCGGCAGCGGCGAAGGCCGGGAACGGGGTGTCTCGGCTGCACAACAGGGTCAGAGTCGCGACCTGCTGCGGGACAAGCAGCGCGAAGTCGAGTGCGACCTGCCCGCCGAAGGAGTGGCCGACGACGTGCAGGCGGCCGATCGGCCGAGCTGCCTCGGCGGTGAGCCGGGCGGCCAGCGCGCCCTGAGCGTCGCGAGCATCGCCGGCCGGGGTGATTGCCGGAGACCAGACTGTCCCGGATCGGGTCAGGCACGCGGCCACCCTGTCCCAGACCGCCGGAGTCAGCGGCGTGCCGTGCAGCAGGAGCCAGCGATCCTCTGATCCCCTCATCCGCCTACCATGCCCGATCCCCGCGCCGCCATGTGCTGCTCCGATGGGCAGCTAAGGCCAGCAACCGGCCGGAGGCATAATCCGGCTAGGCATGGATACGAGACCCGTATGGACGGTCAGAGCGAGAATCTCCGGGAACCGCGGTCCGAACCCGTCGTCGCGGGGCTGGCCCCGCCGGGCGAACTGGAAACCGACGAGGTCCCTGATTCGCTGGTCTCGGAGTTCTCCTCACTGACCACGCCGTACTGCTGGGTCATCACCGAAGATGCGGTCGCCGGCTACGACGGGGCCGAGCCGTCCGCAGTC